>ERZ724505.1854-NODE-1854-length-11004-cov-5.091515_pt1 | contig 11004 bp, 7 predicted proteins | sample MGYA00376038_ERZ724505 | MGnify/ENA primary metagenome ERZ724505 (study PRJEB28724, sample SAMN07190884) | wastewater metagenome | isolation source: effluent of sewage treatment plant in Hong Hong | place: Hong Kong | collected 2016-03-17 ... | reverse complement strand
CCAGTGAAGGCAACGAGCGGAACACACTGTCAAGCATCTGGCTGGCCGTTGAAGCGCCAATCCTGCCAATGATCAGGCGCACATCCTCCAGCGCCGCTATCAGACTGGCGTGATCGCAGTTGCTGATATCCATGTGCGATAGCTGCGACTGCATCCGCTCCAGCGGTTCCCGCTCGGCCAGAAGGTATTGTTCGCTGCGGCCGCGGCGGCCGGCGCCCTTGCGGCCCAGTTTGTCGTTATTGACATGTTCGTATTCTTCCAGCGCTTGCCGCACATCCTTCAGCTGCGCCAGTAGTGCCGCCGTATCGTAGCCGCTTCCATTGCTATTGCGCAGATCGTCGTAAGTCTGTTCGGCTTGATGTACGCAGTCGGTCAGCTGGCGCAGGCCATAGGTGCGGGCATTGCCCTTGATTGTGTGCATGTTGCGGAACAGTTGCCCGATAAGGTCTCCATCGTAGGCAGCACCACTTTTTAGCAGTGCCTCGTTGCTACCAAGCAGGGTTGTCGCGCCGTCGGCAAATTCGTGGAATTTTTCCCGGCTGATGGCCAACAGCTGGCTGATAATGTCCAGCTCGCGTTTTTGATGTGCCGCCTCGGCCTCCACTTCACGCAGATGGCTGACATCGCGCATGCAGACCAGCATTTTTTCCACACTGTCATCGTCGTTACAGATCGGCGCCCAGCTGAGATCGATGCACTTGCTGCGGCCGTCCGGCAGGTGTTTGTTGAATTCGCCGATCAGCAAATGCGCGTTGAAATCGAAATTCATCCGGTCTTCGCCAATGCAGCTGAATAGGGTGGCTTCGACTTGCGCCAGTGCGTCGTCACCGACGTCACTGTTGCCGAAAATGAGTGTCATGGCCGGCTGGCCGGCGATATCGCCGGTTTCGAGAATGGTTTGCAGGAACGCGGAATATTCCGCATCCACCGTGCCGTCGGCGCCGATAGTCAGAATTCCCTCGGGCAGGTTCTGCAACATGGCGTGAATATCGTTGGTCTTCTTGCGCAGTTGCAGGTCGCTTTCCTGGATGCGGGCAATCATGCTGTTGAAAGCCATGATCGAGCGCCCGATTTCATCCTGGCGTTCGACCGGTACCCGGCTGGAGAAATCCTGAGTACTGGCGATATGGGTCATTTTGGCCTGCATATGCGCAATCGGCAGAGTGATCTGGCGGTACAGCAGCCAGCCGATTGCCGCCAGCGCGGCCAGTACCGTCAGCGTAATCAGCAGCACGGTTTGAACGGTCTGTTCCAATGCTTGGTTGAGCGAGGCGATGGCTTCGTCCTTGCTGCGGTTTTTTTCGATGCGCAGCGTGTCGACGATCTGCTCGATTTCCCGCTGATATACGGCGGCGTTTGCGTTCAGATTGGCCTCGGCCATGACATTGTTGCCGGCGAGCTTGAAGTGGACCGTGTCATTGATTGCGCCAAAGTAGTCATGCAGCGATTCGTTAACCTGGGCGATTAGCCCCTGCTGCGATTTGCTGTCGGCTTGGTTGCCTTGTGCCTGCAGTGACTGGGTCAGCACCAGCTTTTGCTGCTCCAGTCTGGCCGTGATCTGGTTGGCCTGCTCCAGATCGGGCGCCGAAACGATGGCGCGCGCGGACAATTGTACGTCCTTGAGCCGGGAAAGCAGATCGGCCGATGCCAGCGCGCTCGGCACCACGCCTTCGGTCACGATTCTTACCGCTGTCGCGTTGGTACGGGATTTGTAAACCGAATAGGTGCCGATGGCCAGCAGGGCGGACAAGGTCATCAGCACCAGCATGAGAATACGATGTCGGATATTCACAGCGCTGTATCTCCATTAGCTGTTCAGAAAATCGGGCCGGAGGAGGCGGCAGTCCGCTCCGGCGCATAATCAAATCACGATTTTCTAATGCAAATGTGTAGCGCGTATTAAGGCGTGGCGGCGGTTATGCCCGGTGCCGGGGCAATCATGCATGAATGGGAGATGGCTGATCAGAGGTCGAAATGCTGCTGCATTCCATGGGTCAAGAGAGTATCCAGCCACAGAGTGGCGCGTTGCAGCTCCTGCGGCCGCAGCAAACTGTACCGTTGCGCCTTGGCCAGTTCCTGGTTTACCGCAATTATGCAATCCCAGTACGTTACGCAGGAGGCCGCCTTGTCATCGCCCAGCAAGGCCAGGCATGCGACGACGTTGTCGACGGTCGAGCGCCTGCTGTAGCGATGGCGCCGCTCGTTTTCCGGGCGGCTGGAAGCGATCGCGGTATGCGCTTCCAGCTGGCTGAAGCGGGCATGATTGCCGGCGCTGTTCAGCATTTGTTGTTCCAGTTTTGCATGAATTCGCCCGCCGGCATCGGCCGGCCCCAAAGATAGCCCTGGCCGATGTCGCATTCCAGCGCAGCGAGAAAACGCGCCTGGCCGGTGGTTTCCACGCCCTCGGCCACCACCGACATGCCCATGGTCTTGGCCAGCGCGATGATTGCATGGACGATGGCTTCGCCGTTGCGGTCGATATCGATTTCCTGCACGAAGCTCTTGTCCACCTTGAGCGTATCGACCGGCAGCTGTTTCAGATAGCTGAGCGAGGAATAGCCGGTGCCGAAATCGTCGATCGCCAGCTCCACGCCGCATTCGGCGATTTCTTCCAGCAAGGTCAGTGCATAGTCTTTCTGCATGATCACCGATTCGGTGATTTCCAGCGTCAGCATGTTCGGCGGCAGATCGTACTTGCGCTGCAACTGCAGCAGCTGCTGCGGCAGGTTGCCGCGCTCCAGCTGTTTCACCGATACGTTGACCGACAGCTTGGGCAGCCTCCAGCCGCGCTTGCGCCACTGGTCGTACTGGCGGCAGGCTTCTTCCAGCACCCAGCCGCCAAGCTCGACGATCAGCCCGCTTTCCTCGGCAATCGGGATGAACTGGTCGGGGCGGATCAAGCCTTTGTCCGGATGCTGCCAGCGCACCAGCGCCTCGGCACCGAGCAGCTGGTCGGTGAACATGTCGATCTGCGGCTGGTAGTGCAGCGAAAACTGTTGTTGCTGTAGCGCCTGGCGCAGTGCCGATTCGATTTCCAGTCGCTGCATGGTCATGTCGGTCATCAGCGGCGTGTAGAAGCGGTAGCCGTTGCGGCCGGCGGATTTGGCGCTGTACATCGCGGTGTCGGCGTTTTTCAGCAGCGTCGGCACGTCCTTGCCGTCGATCGGGAACACGCTGATGCCGATGCTGGCCGACAGGTGCAATGAATGACCACCCAGCTCGATCGGCCGTTCGACGATCTGCAGCAGCTTCTGCGCCACATTCAGTGCGGCGCGCGGCGCATCGATGTCGATCAGGATCACGGTGAATTCGTCACCGCCCAGCCGGGCAACGGTATCTTCGTTGCGTAGCAGCGCCTTCATGCGTTCCGCCATTTCGCGCAGCAGCGCATCGCCGACTTCGTGGCCGAGGCTGTCGTTGACGTCCTTGAAGTGATCGAGGTCGATGAAAATCACCGCCACTTGTTCCCACTCGCGCAGCGCACGTTCCAGACTGTGGCCGAGCCGGTCGAGCAGCAGGGTGCGGTTCGGCAGCCCGGTCAGCGGGTCGTGATGGGCGAGGAACTCCAGCTTGGCATGCGATTGCTTGATCGCGCTGATGTCGGAAAAGGTGCAGACAAAATGATTGATGTGGTCGGTGTGGTCGCGCACCGCCGACAGCGACAACCACACCGGGTAGACCTCGCCGCTGGCGCGCCGGTCCCAGGTTTCGCCTTGCCAGCCGCCGTTGTCCAGCGCCTGTTGCAGCAGCTTGTCGCGTTCGCAGTCTTCGCCGTCGGCGCGGTTGAACAGCGGCTGGCGGCCGAGCAGCTGTTCCGCGTCGAAGCCGCTGATTTCGCTGCAGGCACGATTGGCACGCACGATGCCAAAGCCGGCATTGCAGATCAGCACCGCTTCGGAGGTGCTTTCGAATACGCGCGCCGCGAGCCGCAGTTCTTCTTCCTGCTGGCGCTGCTCGGTGATGTCTTCGCCGAAGCAGCTGATGCCGGTGATCTGGCCGCTGTCGTCGCGCCGCTGTACCGTATGCCAGCGGATCAGGCGAGAACTGCCGTCGCTGGCAACGATGCGCTTTTCGTGGTTGTACGGCGGATTCTGCCGGCGCGTGTAGACATCGATTTCCTGCGCCACGCTTGCCCGGTCGCCCGGGCTGATGAACAGGTCGAACCAGTTGTTGCCGAGCACCTGCCGTGCATCGCGCTGGCTGATGCGCAACAGTTGGTCGCTGCAGTATTCGATATTGCCGCACAGATCCAGCACCACCGTGATCAGATCGGCAATCTGGATCATTTCCAGCAATTGCGTCTCCAGCGCCTGGCGTGACATCTGGCTGATGGCCTGGCTGGAGAAGATTCCGGACGCTACGGGATCGAAATGGCTGGTGGTGGGCACGGCGGCTGAACCTGCGCGGGGAACGGAGAGGAGCTTTAACTGTAGCCGAGTTTGCGCCGCTCAGGAGGAGGTTTTCAGACTCAGTTCCACGCACAGCCCGCCGTGTTGCGGGCGGCTGTAATTCAAGGCGATGGCGTTGCGTTGGCAGATGCGGCGCACGATCGCCAGCCCCAGCCCGCTACCGCCGTCGGCCTGACGTGCGGCGTCACCGCGGGTGAACGGCTGTTGCATGCGTTCGATATCGGCGGCGGCGATGCCGGCACCGTGATCGATTACCTGCAGGCATACCGTGTCGGCCTGTTGCAGGCTGCGGATCACAATCGGCGGCTGGCCGTAGCGGCGTGCGTTGTCGATCAGGTTGCCCAGCACCCGCTGCAGCGCCAGCGGTTTGAGCGTCAGCGGCGCTAGATCGTCCGCCAGCTCGGTGACGATTTCCAGCCCGTCGCGCTGGTAGCGTTCCACCATCGCCAGGATCAGCCGATTCAGCTGCTGCGGGCTGGCCGGCTCGTCCGGTTCGCCGGCGATGAAGTCGTGGAACTGGCGCACGATGCGCTCGATGTCTTCGGTATCGGTCAGCATGCCGGTGCGCAGGCTTTCGTCCTGCATCATTTCCACCCCCAGCCGCAGCCGCGTCAGCGGGGTGCGCACGTCGTGCGAAATGCCGGCAAGCATGATGCGGCGTTCCTGCTCGGCTTGTTGCAGTGCGCCGGTCATGCGGTTGAAGCTGGCCGCCAGCGTGTGCAGCTCGCGCGGGCCGTCTTCCGGCAACGGTTCGGGGTGCTTGCCGGCCGCCACGGTGGCGGCGGAGCGGGTAAGTCGCTGCAGCGGCCGGTTGATCAGCCAGGTAAAGGCGAAGGCGGCTGCCAGCGCCAGCAGTGAAAAGGTTGCGGTGAGCAGCAGTGTGGTCGAGCCCATCGGCGGCTCGGTGCTGCCGAGCGGAATCACCAGCCAGTAACGCTCGCCAACCATGCGGATCGGTAGCCAAAGCTGCTGTTTCGGCTGGATTTGCATGCGTGCATCGACGACATGGATGCCGTATTCGTGCAGTCGGTCGATCAGCCGTTCGGCGGCTGGCGACAATTCCGTTCCCGGTGCGGGCGGCATGACTTCGTCGAGGGGTTGCAGGTTGATCGAATACGGCCGGTTGCGCAGCGTCAGGAATGCCACGCGCTCATCGGCGCTGAATCCCTGCAGTGCCGATTCCAGTTCGGCCAGCGTATCGATCACCTGTTCCGCCAGTTGCCGCGATTCCAGCCGCTGGTGGCTGTAGCGCAGCATGCCGAGCGTGAACAGCTGGCAGGCCAGCGTCAGCGAAATCAGCAGCAGCGCCAGTCGGCCAAACAGGCTGCGCGGCAGCAGCGACATCAGCGATTGCCGCCGTCCGGTACGAAGACGTAGCCAAAGCCCCACACCGTCTGGATGAATTTGGGCTCACTCGCGTTGGTTTCGATCAGTTTGCGCAGCCGCGAGATCTGCACGTCGATGGCCCGATCGAACGAGTCGTGGTCCTTGCCGCGTGCCAGCTCCATCAGCCGTTCGCGCGACAGCGGATGGCGCGGGTGCTGCGCCAGTACCTTGAGCAGCGAGAATTCGGCGTGGGTCAGGCCGATTTCCGCATCGCCGCGATACAGCTTGCGCGTGCCGGCATCGAGCCGGAACGGGCCGAATTCATAGCTTTCGTCCTCGACGTAGGCGGCTGCCAGTGCGGGCGTGGCGGCCTGACGGCGCAGAATGGCATTGATGCGCGCCAGCAGCTCACGCGGGTTGAACGGTTTGGCCAGGTAATCGTCGGCGCCCATTTCCAGGCCGACGATGCGATCCACCTCATCGCCGCGCGCGGTCAGCATGATGACTGGCAGATTGTCGCCGAGTGCGCGCAGCTTGCGGCACACCGACAAGCCGTCTTCGCCCGGCAGCATCAGATCGAGTATCAACAGGTGCGGCCGGTTGCGCTGCAGGCGCTTTTCCAGCTGGCTGGCGTCGGCATAGGCATCGACATCGAAGCCTTGTTCGGTGAGATAGCGCAACAGCAGTTCGCGCAGGCGCGGGTCGTCGTCGATGACGAGCAGTTTCTTTTTACTTGTATCCATGGCCGTCAGTTTAGCAAGCTGCATCGCGCTGGGGCAGGGGCGTTTGTAAGGATTCGTAACATCGGCCGGCTTTGTTACAAGCTTTTACATTTGCCAGAGGGCGGCACATATTTGCGCAAAGCCGGTTTTCTAATATCTTTCCTCATGGGGCCATGTTGACTGCTATGCGACAATAGTGGTTGAAAAACATGGCGATTCGTTTGCTGATCCGGGAGTGATTAATGCGTGCAGCACAAGTGCTAACCGTGGCGGGCCTGCTCTGCAGCGCATTTGCACGCGCGGAGGGGCCGGTTGTCCCGGGCGGCGTCTGGAGTGCGCGACCCTTGCCAGCGCCGGAAGGGGCTTATCAGGAATATCGTCAGCGCCGGCTGGAACGGGCGTTGAGCGAGGGCAAGCTGACGCCGGAAGAGGCCGATGCCTTGCGCCGCCGCTGGCGCGATGAACCGGCAAACCAGCCGCTGGAAAGATTGACGCCGGAGCAGCGCGAGCAATTGCGCGAGTTTGCCGAACAGCGCCGCCGCGACCGCCAGCAGTTGCACGACAGCCTGTCGCCGGAACAGCGCGATACCCTGCAGAAGCTCAAGCAGAGTGGTTCGCTCGATCGCCAGCAGCTATTCAATGTGTTGACGCCGGAGCAGCGGCAGCAGCTTTTGCTGCGCGAATTCCAGCGCAATCAGGAGCGCAAGAAGCTGTTGCGCGAACTGGATTCGCCCCAACCCTCGCAACGTCGCCCATTGTTGATCCGCCCCGAATGATTCCGCTGCATTCGCCTGTTGCCCATAGCGTTCTTGTCTGATTCTCTGGCATCGTTTCTCCGCGTTCTCTATAAACATTGAGAAGCACCGCAGCCAATTTTCGGTTGCGCTGGAGCTTGCATGCAAACAGGAGAATTCATGTCGTTTTGGAAGAAAACATCTCACGATCAGTTCAATCCTTCTGAACTTGCCGACTTGCGCGCCGAGAATATGGCGCTGAGTCAGCAGCTTGAGCAGGCGCGCGCAGAGCTGCAGGCCGCGCGGACCGAGCAGCAGCAGGCGGCGCAGCGCAGCCAGTTGCTGGCGGGGTTGACCGAAGGATTGATCCGCTTTGGCGAAACTTTTGCCACGGCTCAGCAATCGCTTGGCGGATTGGTCGCGCAACTGAGCGACGACCGGGCGCGCGCGTCGACGGCAAAGAGCGTTTCCGGCGCCGGCAGCGAGGCTGTCCAGGCGATGTCGGGCAATCTGACCCGGCTGGCAGATACCTCGATTCAGGCCGCCAGCCAGGTTGGCAATCTGGACGAGCGCGCCAGCCAGATCAGCGGCATCGTGCAATTGATCAAGGAAATCGCCGATCAGACCAATTTGCTGGCACTCAACGCCGCAATCGAGGCGGCCCGTGCCGGCGAGCAGGGAAGAGGGTTTGCCGTGGTCGCGGACGAGGTGCGCAAGCTGGCGGAGCGTACCGGCACCGCAACGGCGGAAATCACTGCGCTGGTTGCGGCGATTCGCGATGAGACGCGCAATGCTCGCGGCAATATGGAAATGCTGGCAGAGCAGTCGCAGCAGGTCAGTGGCATTGGCGCAGGCGCCAATCAGAGCATGCAGCAGATGGTCTCGCTGGCAGAGAGCATGGAGCAGGCGATTGAGCTGGCGTCGTTGCGCAGTTTCGCCGAACTGGCCAAGATCGATCATCTGGTTTACAAGTTTGAAATCTACAAAGCGCTGCTCGGCGTCGAGCCCTCCAAAACGACATCGAGCAACCATACCTCCTGCAGGCTGGGGCAATGGTATTACAGCGGCGAAGGCAAAAGCCTGTTCTCCGGTTTGCCCGGTTATCGTGAGCTGGAGGCGCCGCATATGGCGGTGCATCAATCCGGTGGCGAAGCGTTGAGCAAATTCCAGCAAGGGGATGTCAGCGGTACGCTGGCAGCGGTAATGCAAATGGAACGACGCAGCGCTGAAGTATTGGACTGCCTGGCGACCATGGCTAAGGCGACTTCATCTGGCGGCGGCTGATCCCGCGCTATAATCCTTCCTTTTTCCAGCGCCACGGTCGCAAGCCGTGGCGTTGTGCTTGCATGACTGCGTTTGCCTATTGCCTGGTTGTCCTGATCTGGTCCACTACTGCGCTCGGCATCAGTTGGTGCGTCGAGGGTTTCGGCTTCTTTCCTGCGGTCGCTTTGCGCATGCTGTTGACCTTTCCCTTTGCCTGGGGCGCCTGCCGTTTGCTGCGGGTCGAGTTGCCGCACAACAGGGCTGCGCTCTGGACCTACATCGCCGGCGGGCTCAACCTGTTTGGCGCGATGATGTTGACCTATCTCGGCGCGCAATCGGTCAGTTCCGGCCTGATTGCGGTGTTGTACGGCACCGGCCCGTTGCTGACCGGATTGTTTTCCGTACTGTGGCTGCGCCAGCGGCTGACGCTGCATCATTGGGCCGGGCTGTGTCTGGCGCTGACCGGGCTGATCGTGATTCACCGGCATGCCTTGCTCGGCCACGCCGCTGCTGCCGGTGCGCTGATCGTGCTGGCCGGCGCGACACTGCAGGCGGCCGGCTCGGTGTGGATCAAGCGCCTCGATGCAGCTGTACCGCCATTGGCGCTGACACTCGGTTCGCTGTATGTGGCATTGCCGCTCTACGGCGTCAGCTGGTGGCTGGGCGGCTGGAACCTTCCCGCCGCAGTGCCGCCGTATGCGCTGCTGGCACTGGTGTATATGGCGATTTTTGCCACACTGGTGGCATTCAGCCTGTACGGATTATTGCTGCAGCGCCTGCAGCCGGTGAGCGTGGCGCTGATTCAGCTGATTACGCCGGTGACGTCGTTGCTGCTGGGGCGCTACCTGAACCATGAGGTCGTGACGCCGGCAATCTGGCTCGGCACCGCGCTGATTGTTGCCGGGCTGCTGGTGTATCAGTGGCGCAACGGCCGTGGCAATAAACAAGGCTGACCGCGTTGCCGCAGTCAGCCTTGATTGGTCGTTACCGCCTGCGTGTGGCTTAGACGCGCACGCAGTCGACGTAATACTGGTTGCGGCCGTTGATGTCCTGTTTTACCAGCCCGTGGATATCGGTTTCAAAGCCGGGGAAACGCTCGTTGAAATCGCGGGCGAATTTCAGGTACTGGACGATGGTGTCGTTGAAGCGCTCACCCGGAATCAGCAGCGGAATGCCCGGCGGGTAAGGAGTCAGCAACACCGCAGTGATGCGGCCTTCCAGCTCGTCGATCGATACGCGCTCGATTTCCTTGTGCGCCATCTTGGCGAATGCATCCGACGGACGCATGGCCGGCTCCATCGGCGACAGGTACATCTCGGTGGTCAGGCGCGCCACGTCATTGTCCTTGTAGATGCCGTGGATCTTGTCGCACAGGTCGCGCAGACCGATGCGTTCGTATTGCGGATGCTTGGCGACAAATTCCGGCAATACGCGCCACAGCGGCTGGTTGCGGTCGTAATCGTCCTTGAACTGTTGCAGCTCGGTTACCAGCGTATTCCAGCGGCCCTTGGTGATACCGATGGTAAACATGATGAAGAACGAGTACAGGCCGGTTTTTTCAACGATCACGCCGTGTTCGGACAGATACTTGGTCACGATTGCCGCCGGGATGCCGGAATCGGCGAAATCGCCGTCTACATCCAGCCCCGGCGTGATGATGGTGGCCTTGATCGGGTCGAGCAGGTTGAAATTCTCGGCGATATCGCCGAAACCGTGCCACTTGTCGCCGCCGCGCAGCATCCAGTCGTCGCGGTCGGCCAGTCCGTCGTCGGAAAGAAAATCCGGGCCCCAGACCTTGAACCACCAGCTGTCGCCGAATTCCTCGTCCACCTTGCGCATCGCACGGCGGAAATCCAGCGCTTCGAGAATCGATTCTTCCACCAGTGCCGTGCCGCCCGGCGGCTCCATCATTGCCGCGGCGACGTCGCACGAAGCGATGATCGAATATTGCGGGCTGGTCGAGGTGTGCATCAGGTAGGCTTCGTTGAACACGTCGCGATCCAGCTGGCGTGTTTCCGAATCCTGCACCAGGATCTGCGATGCCTGGCTCAGGCCGGCCAGCAGCTTGTGGGTCGATTGGGTGGCGAAAATCATCGCGTCCGGGCTGCGCGGGCGATCCTTGCCGATTGCGTGGTAGTTGCGATAAAAGTCGTGGAAAGTCGCGTGCGGCAGCCAGGCTTCGTCAAAATGCAGCGTATCGATATTGTCGCCGAGCATTTCCTTGATCATCTCGACGTTATACAGAATGCCGTCGTAGGTGCTCTGGGTAATGGTCAGGATGCGTGGCTTGGCTTTCACGTCCTTGGCGAACGGATGGGCGGCAATTTTCCTGGCAATGGTTTCCGGCTGGAATTCCGACAGCGGAATCGGGCCGATGATGCCGAAATTGTTGCGTGTCGGCATCAGGAATACCGGAATCGCGCCCATCATCATGATCGAATGCAGGATCGATTTGTGGCAGTTGCGGTCCACCACCACGATATCGCCCGGTGCTACGGTCGAATGCCAGACGATCTTGTTCGAGGTCGAAGTACCGTTGGTGACGAAGAA
>ERZ724505.1852-NODE-1852-length-11017-cov-5.518701_pt1 | contig 11017 bp, 13 predicted proteins | sample MGYA00376038_ERZ724505 | MGnify/ENA primary metagenome ERZ724505 (study PRJEB28724, sample SAMN07190884) | wastewater metagenome | isolation source: effluent of sewage treatment plant in Hong Hong | place: Hong Kong | collected 2016-03-17 ... | reverse complement strand
AACGCCCCGTCGCAGCGGGGCTTTCTTTTTTCATGATCCCACACGGCGTCCATTTCGACATCCCAGAGAAAGAGTACCGAGCAGATCCGGCGTATTCGTATTCTCAGGTGACGAACATGCTTCCAACCCCAGCCGACTACAAATGGCTGAAGGACAACCCGCAACCGCACACGATGGCAATGGCGGCTGGAACACTCATCGGACGCCTTGTTCTTGAGCCGGAACGCGCATCCCTTGACGGATTCTCGATCAAACCGGAGCCGCGTGCCCCGAGTGGATGGGAAGCCGCGCAACAGGCCGCAGGATTGATCCCTATCAAAACGAGCGACATCGAAGAATGCAAACTCGCCGCTGAGTCTTTGCGGAACCACCCGATTGCCGGACCAATCCTGACGGGTGAAGGGCGATCCGAGGTCACGATCATTTTCGACGTGGATGGAATCCGATGCAAGGCGCGTATTGACCGAGTTCCTGACGACACGGACTACCTCGTGGACCTGAAGAAGACCCGTGACGCCGCTCCTGGGCGTTGGGTTGACGGCAAGACCGATGCGTATTTTCAGCAAAGTAAATTTGCGTATCAGGTAAAGGATATGGGATACTACATCCAGGCCGGGCTGTACTTGTTCGGATGGAACCAAGTGTGCCCCGATTCAAAACGAACCCGATGGCTGAACGTCTGCGTCGAGCAAGATCCACCGTGCAAGGTCATGGTGTACGAGCTTGAACAGGAAGCCATCAAACGCGGGTTGGACGATTTCAAGCGGCTACTGAAGAAACTGCGCGAGTGCGAAGATTCTGGTGTGTGGCCGGGATATGAAGAGAAAGTTGAAGTGATCGGTTTACCAAAGTGATTTATGATCGTACTGAAGATTGATGTGACGAAGATCGACAAGAACCACCTGTTCCAAGGTAAGAGCGCAAAGTACCTCGATGCTGCTTTGCACAATCGGCCCGACGAATACGGCAATGAAGGGTTCATCACCCAAAGCGTCTCCAAGGAGGCCCGCGCAAGAAACGAAAAAGGGCCGATCATTGGAAACTGGAAGAACGTCGGTGGAGCATCTAAGCCAACACAGGCTGAAGCAAAGCCTGCCACATCCAAACCAAAGCCCCCTGTAGATGACGATGGGGATTCTGTGCCATTCTGATCTAACACCAAATCAAAGGAAATATGGAACAACGAATTGAAGACCTGATTGCGGAATTGCAGAAGTTCGACAAGGACACGCGGATTGTCGGCGTTGTCGAAGTGAAGTGGAACGACAAGCGAACCGCCGTTGAAGTGTTGGTGAACGACAACTAACATGACCACATTCCCACGCCAAGAACTGGCCAAGGCGCTGTCTGAAGCATCAGGCCCGTCCAAGCGCCCAACACAAGGGCAGCACTCGTTTACACGCATCACGGTTCAGGACTCGTCCGCAACTGTTGAATGCTACAACGGAGTCATGAGATGCACCTCTGTTGTCAGCGGTGTGTCTGGTGACGCAATCGACATCCTGGTTCACGCCGAAATGCTTTCGAGCGCCATCGAAAACACCAGCGCCGAGACGGTTGAGGTCACACCAGAAACCAACCGCATCAAACTCAAGGTTGGCTCACGTAACGCATCAGTGCCAACGCTCCCTGTTGCCGACAACTGGACCGATCGCCAAGAGCGCAAAGCTCTGTCCAGAATCCAAGTGACGGACCATGAGTCGTTCGTCCCGATTCTCAAGATCGCGCACGGGATTGCAAAGGGGGCCAAGTTCGACGAGAACAAGCACGTCGAATTGACAGCGGAACCGGGCCTTGTTCGCATTGCCTGCACCAGCCGGTATCAAACATTGTGGGCGTCCCACAAATGCACCACGAAGGGAACTGGAACGATTGCGGTGCCGGTTGAATCAGTGGATGAAGTGTTGAAGTCGGCAAGCAACTCCATGTTGTTCCGAATCTTTGACAACGCATTCGCGTACAACAGCGGCAACCTGTCCCTTGAATCGTCGATCAAGAGCAACCCGCAGATCGTCACGCCGCTCATTCCAAGCATCATCCAACGGTTCAGGAAGCAGGACTCACCATCTGCAATCGTTGATCGGATTGAGCTTATCAACGCACTGAAGAGTGCCGACGCTGTAGCACAGAAGCGTGCGATTCCAAGCATCAACCTGGAAATCGACATCGCGAAACTGGTCGTGTCCTGTGACAACTCCGAAACCAGTGTTGAATCGGAAGTGCCAGCGTCAACCATTGGGGCCGTGTCATTCCGAATCTCTGCGTCAGACATTGTTAGCACCCTGTCAAAGATGCCGGGTGAAAAGGTTGTCATTGAGCACGCGCCAGAAACACCTACAGCTTGGTTCTCGCCGTTTGAGAACGACACAATCCTCATTGCGGTTCAAATCATCAGGAAAGAATGAAAACCATCATCGCAATCGACCCTGGAAAGTCAGGTGGGTACGCGGTTAAATGGGGTTTAACACCAGCGCCTCGTGGTCAAATCCAAACGACACGCGGAATCACTCTCCACAAAATGCCAGAGTCAGACGTTGAACTTGTTGACCACATTAGAGAGCTTGTGTCGAACTCCGCTGACGATGGTGTTGAAATCGAAGCCGTCATCGAAACGGTTGGCGGATACGTCGGAGGAAAAGGCGCACCCGGTTCCAGCATGTTCAACTTCGGGTTCTCAACCGGATTCGTCCACGGCGCTATCATTGCGCTTGGAATACCCCTGCACGAGATCCGACCACAGGAATGGCAGAAACGTGTCAACGCTGGAACCAGTAAGATCCACGGCACAAAGCCAGCATGGAAGCGCCACCTAGTCAATCTCGCCAAGAAACACTTCCCGCAAGTCCAAGGAATTAACCTTTCGACGGCGGACGCACTCCTAATCCTTGAAGCACATTTGAAATGAGTACCGAATCTAAAGCACGTTCAGGCGGCGTTGGTTTTGGGGGACTACTGTTCCTCCTGTTCCTGACACTCAAACTCACTCACGTCATTGATTGGTCTTGGTGGTGGGTAACGGCCCCGTTATGGGGTGGTGTTGCTATCTTCCTTGGCGCAATACTCATCGTCGCGATTGGGGCAGCAATTGTCACCATCTTCTCAAAATGACACCCAAGACCGGAACCGAACTGCGACGCGAAGCCCTCAAGATGGTTGAGCAGTGCATCTGCAAAGACCGCCAGAAGACTCACGGAGACGCCGAGGACAACTTCGCCAACATTGCAACCATTGCCAACATCGTCCTGAAGAACAAGCTGGCCCAACCGCTCGACGCGCTTGATGTCGCCCTGTTTTCCATGTGCATCAAGATGGGCCGGTGCGCCACGTCGCCGCGCCACTTGGACAACCTCATCGACCACGCCGGTTACGCCATGTGCGGGGCTGGCATCGTCCTCCGCGAGCAGGAGCAATGGCCAAACGGAATCCCAGATGCCGATTACCAGAATATGCACGAACTCTTGGAAAAACTCGTGAAATAAACTTGAACCGCCCGCGTGGTGGTTCATAAATAGGTGGTCAAAAGGAATATGGACTACAAGAAAACCACTCCCGATCATTTGCGATTCGAGGAGTTCATTGAAAGTAAATCTCAGCTTGGTGGCGATTACGGTTTTGAACCGTCGTTTCTTCCAGGCTTTCTATTCGACTTCCAGCGGCACTTGGTTGACTGGTCAGTGCGTCGCGGACGTGCGGCAATTTTCGCCGAGTGTGGCTTAGGCAAGAGCCCTGTTCAGCTTACATGGGCTCAGAACATTGTTGAGAAAACCAACATGCCGGTTCTGATACTGACACCACTGGCTGTCAGTGCCCAAACCGTTCGAGAGGCTTCCAAGTTCAACATCGAGGCGAAACAGAGTCGAGATGGTGTGATCAATTCAAAGATCGTCGTAACGAATTATCACAAGCTGCATTACTTCAGCCCGAACGATTTTGCTGGAGTGGTTTGCGACGAGTCCGGGATCCTGAAAAACTACGATGGGGCTATAAAATCGCAGGTGACAGAGTTCATGAAGAAGACTAAGTACAGGCTTCTTTGCACCGCAACACCAGCGCCAAACGATTTGATTGAACTCGGCACATCCAGCGAGGCCCTTGGGGAACTTGGGTTCATTGACATGTTGAGTCGGTTTTTCAAGAAGGCTGAATCAACCACAAGCCGCAGCGACGAGTTTCGCGCTGGCGTTTATCGGTTTCGAGGTCACGCGGAGCAAAACTTCTGGCGGTGGGTTTGCTCTTGGTCTCGGGCTATCCGAAAGCCGTCCGATCTGGGGTTCAGTGATGACAAGTTCAAGCTGCCTGAACTCACACAAACACAGCACATCGTTTCATCTGACACACCGCCGGACGGCTTTCTGTTTTCCACAAAGGCCAACAGTCTTCAGGAGCAACGCGCTGAACGCCGCAGAACACTAAAGCAACGGTGCGAGAAAGCGGCATCTTTGATTTGCGACACAGGAAAACCAGCGGTCGCGTGGTGTCACCTGAACGACGAAGGAAACCTACTTGAGAAACTGATTCCCGGAGCCGTTGAGGTTGACGGCTCCGACTCCGACGAGTTCAAGGAAGAGTCGTTTGAGGCTTTCTCCGCCGGTCAAATTCGCGTCTTGGTTTCAAAACCAACCGTTGCTGGATTTGGTTTGAACTGGCAACACTGCGCCCATCAGACGTTTTTCCCGTCGCACTCGTTTGAGCAGCTCTACCAATCCGTTCGCCGATCTTGGAGGTTTGGCCAGATCAACCCGGTCCACATCGACATGGTTACATCTGAAGGGGAATCGACGGTTCTTGAAAACCTCCAACGCAAATCCAAGGCCGCTGACGAGATGTTTGAAAACCTCGTCAGGCTCATCAACAACGAATTGCGGATCATTTCAGAAAACAAGCACGTCAAAAAACAGGAACTACCATCATGGCTATAATCGACCAAACAATAACAGAAAACTACGCGCTCTATAACGGCGATTGCGTGGAGGTGATGCGTCAACTCCCAGACTCATCGGTTGACATGTCCATTTATAGTCCGCCTTTTTGCGGGTTATACAATTATTCATCCGACGAGAAGGATCTGAGCAACTGCAAGGATTACGACCAGTTCTTTGAACACTACTCGTTTGTTGTGAGTGAGATTTTTAGGCTCACAAAACCTGGAAGAATCACGGCGGTTCACTGCATGGACATACCGCGTGCCGGGGCAAATGTCGGCGGGGGATTGATCGACTTCCCGGGCGACATCATCCGACTGCACGAGAAGCTCGGGTTCTCGTATTGCGCCCGATACCACATTTGGAAGGAGCCGCTTGGAGTCCGAAACCGGACAATGGCAAAAGGGTTGGCTCATGCTCAAATCGTTGAAGACTCATCGTTATGCGACGTTGCCGCCGCCGACTACCTTCTCATGTTCCGACGCAAGGGCGAGAACAAGATTCCCGTGGCTCACCCAACCGGCCTGCATCACTATGCCGGTGAGCGCAAGATGCCCGCCGAACTTTTGAAATACAAAGGCTGGACCGGGAAGCAGACGGAGAACCGATACAGTCATTGGATTTGGAGGCAGTACGCCAGCGCGTTCTGGGATGACGTTCGGCTTGGGAATGTTCTTTCTCACGAAGAATCAAAAGACCCAGAGGACGAGCGCCATGTTCACCCGCTTCAATTAGATGTGATTGAAAGAGCCTGTACGCTCTGGACGAATCCGGGCGAGGTTGTGCTCACTCCATTCATGGGTGTCGGATCTGAAGTTTACGGCGCTGTCGTGAATGGGCGCAAGGGCATAGGGGCTGAGCTGAAAAGCACCTATTACAGACAGGCCGTCAAGAACCTAGAACGCGCCAAGGTGGACATGTTAAACCGGGAAGCTGGCGACAACAGCATCTTCGACTTCGCGGAGGCAACCGATGAGTGAGCACTGGATTCAAACGTACACGGGCCGCAAGTTTTACCCGCTGTCGCCACGGGCCGAGGACATCGACATTGTGGACATCGCCCACGCGCTCAGCCAAAAGTGCCGATTCACGGGCCACTGTTCGGAATTCTGGTCCGTCGCAAATCACAGCATCACAGTTGCGGATGAATGCACCGGCAAGAACGCGCTGATTGCCCTTATGCACGACGCTGCCGAAGCGTACATGCCCGACGTGGCATCGCCCATCAAAAGCCTCCTACCGGACGTTATGGAGATGGAGCGGGTGCTTTGGAAGTGCATCGCGGAGAGGTTCGATCTTCCGCTTGAAATGCCAATCGAAGTGAAGAATGTTGACCTGTTGGTGTTGGAATCAGAGCGTCGTCGGTTTATGTCTCCAAGCAAGCACAACTGGGGGCTTCCGTCGGGCCGGTTCATCAAGCTGGATCAGAAGCCAGCCCACCAAGCAAAGACGCATTTTATTCGCATGTTCACCGCCCTTCAACCATGAGCTACACCTCATCCAAACTGACAAAGCCGCTCACCAAGCGGAAGTTCACAGATCCAGCAGAGCTTCCAAACCGCGCCGAGGTCATCACGTATTTCGCCCGAGCCAAGTACAACGGAAAGCCGTGCTACCCTCCTGGGTGGCGAAAGCTGCTAAACCTACCATTCGACTTCATGCGCGAGGTCGGAGGGCTTGGCGAGCTTCCTGTCGAGTACATCACTTTGCAAATGAGGGAGGTCCAATGACGTACTCCATTTCCGAGGAGCGGTACAACAAGATCGCTGAGAACGCCATCAACAGGCTTCCGCTTGGAGCTAACAAGCACGAGCTGGCAGCGATGGTCTACCAGCTTACAACCGCCGTGGTGGCGGCATCAGCCGGCGTCCGTCAGGAGTTTCGCGACCTTTCCAAGCTCGGCGTCATCTCAGCAGAGGACCGGATCTTCATCGCCAAGGTGTTGATCTCTACCCAGATCATGGCTGAAAGCGGCGAGAAACCTACCGATGAAGACCGCGCAAACGTCAACAAAGCGGTCGGACTTCTGAAGCCTGCGAAACAGGTTTGACTTTAACGTCGCGAACCTACAACTTGGCACCGTTGTTGTTGGTTTGAGATGTTCGTGGCCGGTTGGTGGGTTTTATTCCTTTCCCCACTGACCGGCCATTGTCGCGTTTACGGTTGACCTACCCACCGCATGAGGTCTTTAGTGTGGTAGGTATATCGTTAAAGTATGGCATCAAACGCATTTGGAACGGTTGGTTGGCAGGGGTTCACACCGGCAAAACCGGCTGTCTCCAATCCGTTTACCACCATCACAAACACCAAGTCGCCCGAGGTTGACACTCGTTTGGCTGACCTTTTCAAGCAGTTCGACACCCTGCGAAGCCTTGGAACGTCATCCCTGACCGACTACACCAAGGCACTCAATCAGAATACCCCGCAACTGAAGGGGTTTGCAATGTCCGACATTGGCGCTCTGAACGACGTAGCAAGTGGCCGCACTGCTGAGGATCTTGCTCGGATTCGAGCCAACCGGGCCAATGCCATCAAACTCTCCGCCGACCGGGCTCGCGCTGGCGTATCCGGCGCTCTGGCTCAAACACAACTCGCTTCTGGTGGCGGCGGTCGTTCGTTGGGGTCGTCCAGCTACATGCAGAAGTTGGCGCTCAACAAGCTCTCCGACATCGAGGCCAAGGCTGCGGCTGACGCTGCGGACGCTGAACGCTCAGATTACCTCTATAACCAAGGTTTGCGTATGGGCACACTTGGGCAGCGGGGTGGCTATCTCGATGCCTTGGCGGGCCGTTCCCTGCTTCCGTTGAAGGCAACCTCGGACCAGTACGGGGCGAACCTGAACCAGCTCGGGACGCTCCTGCAACAGTACCTCGCGAACAATTTCATCGGGCTCCAGAAGCCCTACATGACCGATTATGGCGTTTAGACCACCCGTTGCTGACCCCCGGCTTGTGATGCAACCCCAGAACGTGGGAGGCTATCTCGCGTACTGGAACGCAAACCGTGGCCAGATGCAGGACTACCAGACAGGGCTTCCACTGGCCGACCGTCTTGCGGCTGTTCAGTCAACTCAACCCTATCGCGGCGACATGATCTACGGGGACTCCTACGGTGGGGTCCAAGCGGCTGAATCGGGCCAGCAACAGGCGTTGTTCAATCAGGCGATGGCTCAGGAGCAGTTGAGACAACAGGCTCTTGCGCGTCAGGATTCGCTGCGGTTCCGTGACCAACAGGCCAACCTAGACAGGCAGCTTCGCGTGGCTGACATGCTTGAAAGGGCGCGTGAGTCGAACCAGAGGAACGCATACGATAGGGGGCAGCTTGACCGGCAAACGAAGCTGGATGCCGACAGGCGACTGGAGTTCACCAAGGATTGGGAGAACAAGATCAAGCTGGCGGCGGAGAAGGATGCAACGAAAGCATCTGACACGCTGAAGGAGATCAAGGGTCAGGGCGCTGGATTCAGCTCCGCCCTGTCCATGGCGTTCAACAGCCTCAAAGACTCAGAGGATGAAATTTCCGCGTTCGAGGCGCTGAAGAAGGAGTGGATGCCAAAGATTGCCACCGCCAACGCCGACCAGAAAATTGTCAAGACGGACGCTGGGTACGTTGCTCGCAATGGTGGGGACGCTGTTCTCGCCGACATGGCCAACCAAATTCTGGATCAGGCCGGTTCCGCAAAGGAAGCTGCTGCCCGAATTCGCCAGTCGAAGAACGACATTGGAGCCTTGCTCACTCAAGCTCGAAGCTCCGGGTTTGACATCACGCCGGACATGAAGGCGGTTGTTCACCCGCAAGCTGGCAGGTTTGCGCTTCAACTTCCAGCTCCTGTGAGTCGCGCTTCCGACAAGCCGAAGACTACACCGCCGCCAGTTACAAAGCCAACCGTACCATCAGCCGGGGTGACTCGCCTTGGTGGTAGGTACATCACTCCAGTCGGAGCTGGTTACTAATGCCAATCCAAATCCAAGTCCCCGGAATCGGAGTTGCCGAGTTCCCGGATGGAGTCTCGTATGACGATGCGTTCAAAGCCATTCAGGAGGACAATCCCGAGTGGCAACCATCCCGAGCCGACATCTTTTCAAAGATGCAATCGGACTCGAACGCGCTGGCATCCAGAGACACCAACCGATTCCTGAAACAAGAGGGCGACAGTGGCCTTCAGGTTGCGTATGAGCGGATGGCCGGGAATGTGACTCGTGGCGTTGGGGACATCCTTTCGGCTCCCGTTCGACTTCTCGAAAAACCACTGGATTCCTATTACGCTGGCGAGAGGCGGGCGGCAAAGCGCACTGGCGCTGACATGCCGGTGACGTTTGAACAACGTGTCAGGAGTTCATTTGATGAATCAGCGGACGCCGCAGAAACAGCTACGCAAGGAAGGGGTAACGCGGCTCTTAATTTTGGCGCTGACGTGGTTGGTGGCATCGCTCCGACACTGGCTGCAACGGCGCTGACCGGAGGGCTTGGAGGCGCTTTGTTTGCTGGCGCTCAACAGTTTGGATCAACTCGCAAGAGGGTTCTGGATTACTACAAGTCCCTCGGATTGCCGGATGACGACGCCCAAAGCACCGCCGACATGTTGGGAGCTACTAGCGGTGCAATCACTGGAGCTGTCACAAAATACACGCCCGAGGTGCTTGGAAAGATTCCTGGCATCGGGAAGTACATCGGCGGCGAGGGTGTTGAGGGAATGGCAAAGGTGCTCCTGACCCAACGCCTTCGCCAGACCCCCGTCGCGGAGATTGCGCGTCGTGCTGTTGGGAACTCTTTTGGGGAAGCGACCGAGGAGTCGATCAACCAGTTCCTTCTCGAAGTTGTCGAATCCAATCAACTGGAACCAAACCTGTCCTGGGAAGAGATTGCCAAACGCACCGCTATGGCTGGCGCTCAAGGAGCTGCCGGTGGCGCTGGAACATCCATTGTTGGTGATGTGTCGCGAGCAGGTGTTGAGAGGCTTTCAGGCACCACCCCCCAGTCTGAGTTTGAATACTTGGCCAAGGTGGGACGGTTTGAGAACGCCAAGCGCGAACTGGACAAGAACCGAGCCTCCAGAAACGAACTCGACACGATTCGAGAACAGTCCGCAAACGAGCTGGCGCAGATGGTTGGGTTCGAGAAGCCGCATGTCGAGCCCAAGCTCCCGCTACCAACTCCTCAGAAATTCGCGATAGACCAAGACGCTGCAACTCGCGACGCATTGGCAAAGGCGAATGCGTTTTTAGCGAAGCAACAAGATCCAGCTGAAGCGCAGCCTCCTCTTCCAGCTCAGAGCGCCCCGCAAGCTCAATCTCAACCGCAAGTCGTTGGCCAATCAGCTCAACCAAACCCATCCAGTCAGGTTCTGGTTGGTGATAAAATGGTGCGAGCAATCGGGGTGAAATCGCTCATTGCCAGAGGCGTCGACCCAGGTGTTGCCGCGAGCTTTGTCAACCTAGTCGCGCCAACCATACAAGCCTCAACAACTGAGGATGCGCGAGGCCAGATAAACGCAGCGTTTGACAAGGCTGGTTTGCTTGATTCTGGGGCAAACACGTTCAATACGGAGGCCAACATCCGAAACGCCCAAGCGGCAGAAGGATGGAACGAGTCCGATGTTCAGAACATGCTTTATGATCGACGTGCTCGCGATAAGGAAATCGCAGATCACAACCGTAAGATCATCGCGCAATTAAACGGATTAGAGCAGTCTCAATCCGCCGCTCAGCCTCCACCTTTACCCGCACCACAAACACCAAATCTGTCAGGGGGTGAATCCACCAATGAAGGGCAAATCCAAGAAAAAGGGCTGCAAGTAGCGCCAGCCACAACGCCTCCTCCGTCTTCAACGGCGGGGGAGGTTGTTCAACCGCAATCGCAACCAAACACATCCAATGCCGTTCAGATCCAAAAGTCAGGTGAGAGCCTGCCTAGCCAAGAAGGACAAGGACTGGAATTGCCAGGCTTGGCTCAAGGAAACCCCCAACCTCAAGTCTCTGCCGGAACGCAAGCGCAAGAAGCGCAAGGTGGGAGCGCGACGGGGTTAGAATCCAATCCACAAACTCAAACTCTTCACAAAGCTTCGTCCATTGGTTTCAGTGATGAATCAAAACACC
>ERZ724505.1851-NODE-1851-length-11017-cov-7.932129_pt1 | contig 11017 bp, 20 predicted proteins | sample MGYA00376038_ERZ724505 | MGnify/ENA primary metagenome ERZ724505 (study PRJEB28724, sample SAMN07190884) | wastewater metagenome | isolation source: effluent of sewage treatment plant in Hong Hong | place: Hong Kong | collected 2016-03-17 ... | reverse complement strand
CATGGGCAAGCGATTTTCACCTGCCGCACGCCTGCTAGCACAAACGGCGCAACTTGTCAACTAAATAGGCAAAAAATATATGGGACTAAATCGTAGGGATACGCGGGGCGGAGTGAGAAGGACGGACGAGACCATGCATCGAAAAATTTTCTGTGTGTTCATCGAGCTTTTTTCGCGTGGCGCGTATGAAGGATTTTAAATCCTTAATGTCTGCGATCACAAGCCCGCCGATGATGTTCGCCATGAGAAGCAGAATCGAATTGAGGTTGACGGTAAAATCAATTGTCATTTGTTGATGACGATGAGCCCGCCCGAAACGCGCTTATCCGAGCCGTTTTCGAGCTTGCCGTTATTCGTCTCCACTTGAACCGGAGCAACGACTTTTTTGGGAGGGAAAAATTTATCGTAAAGCTTCATACCGCCCCATATCGCGATTACGACGAAAACCCAAATCAGATTACCGCGAAGCGCCGCGAAAGCGTCTTTCATCCATCGCGTAAGATCTGCAAATCCTCCCGCGGCCTTCGAGAAATAAAACGGTTCGCGCTGTTCGCTCATGCGGCGGACGGGCCGGCAGTCGGTGGGTTTTTAGGGCCGAAAAGCTTTTTGAAAAATTTGATGGTGTGAAGCGTGAGAAGCGAAAGCGCCGACGAACTGCGATAAGTGAAGTAGTCCGCCAGGAGGATTGCGACGAGTAGGAGAAAAAGAAATTCCATTAGTCCATGACCTTTTTAACGACGATGACGCCGACAATCACGACAGCCGCGCCGATGATTAGTTTCGTTACGGTAGAATCAAGGAACTTCCCGGCGGCTTTTACGGGCGCGGCGGCAACGTCAAGAATTTTTTCGCCCGCGTTTTCGATGGCAAGACCGGCTTTAGAAAACGTGTCGGTGATGACGGGCGCGGCGGCTTTGCCCGCTTCAACCACGGGGGAATAAAAGATAAGCCCGGCGAAGCTCTTTCCGATTTGTCCGATGTCTCCGCTCTTGATGGATGCGGTGACTTCGTTAAACGCGTCGTTTATGGTTCTCATCGTTTAACCGGCGCTCCCATTACTTCTTTCGCGGGAGAATCCGAAAGCTTCGCTTCCTCGAAATCTTCCTTTGCGATTTCGTTGCCTTCGCTGTCCTTATAGGAGGTATCGCCTTCGGGCTTCGTGTTGGAGCTTTCGACGATTTTCTGCCGACCGTCTTGGCGCGTCTCGGTAACGAAACTCGTCCATGATTCGGGAGCGATGTTTTGGACTTCGACAAGGGCGCTAGTCCCGCTGATCTGAACGACTTCCAGAACGTCCGCTCGTGCGTTCAGCTTCGTTTTAAGATCGTCCAAGTTTGAGAATGAAAGGACATCAAATTTTTTAGACATAGTACCCTCGAATCATGGCCGAGCCGTAAGTCGCGGTTCCGCTTGCCGCCATCGCCGAATCGTAACCACGGAATCGGACGGTATGCCCGTTCGGTAGTTCAATCGGCGGAAGATGGACTTTGTACATTCCATTGAAGTAGGAATTATTATTGCCGCAAGCGACGATTTCTTTCGTAAAGCTCGTGCCGTTGTGGATGCGGAGCGCCAGGTTAGGGACGGCGGCGGTGTTGTTCGTCGTCCAGATACCGCTTTCGAGAAGCTTGATCGTCTTGCCGCTCGAGTTCGTGTAAAGGGTCTGATCGGTCGTGATGCCGTTGTACCCGGCAAGCGCAAAAATTTCAGTCGCACCGGAAGGAAGCGCGTTCAACCCCGCGATGTCTCCGGTGATGCTTGCAAGCGTTCCGACGGATGCGACGGTCGCAGAAAGCCGGTTGTCGATGATCTTGAAATTGTCCGATTGGATGACGTAAATTTCGGCGCTCAAACCCGCTTGCGCGGTATTCGTGAAGAAGAACGCCTCGAAATCCGTTTCATAACCCTGGGACGCCTGGAGCGAAATGCGGCTCAACTGATCGGTGCGGTTGAATTTCACCTGCACCGTACCGGATGCATCGACGCCGGTCGCTGTCGTGTAGATGCGATTGACGTAGAAAATATTGCCCGCCGCCGCATACCGGAAATCGGTTCGGGCAGTCGCCAGGTCAATTTGAAGGATTTCGAGCGGCGACTGCGCGTTTGATTTCAGGTTCAAAAGCCGCTGTGCAAAATTCATGTCCTTCAAGAGCGGATTGCGAAGGCGGAAAATTTCGTTTAAGTGGCTGATTTCCTGGGTCAGTTTTTCGATTGCATCAGCCATTTTAACGCTTCCTTCTAAGGAGCAAGTACGCGCCGACACCGGCAACGCCGAGCCAAACGAGGTTCATGTTGAAACCGCCCGAGTTCTGGGGTGGGCTGTTCTCGAAGCTGTTCGGCGCGTCGGCTCCGACTGTATTCGCATTTCCGGTATTCTGCGGATAGACGTTGATCGCGGGAAGTGCCGGCGACTGTGCGAGAACTGGATTATCGAGAACCGACGGAACCATGCCGCGTCCGGTTGAAATTTCCATCGGGCGCGGGTTCGACTGATTTCCACGGTTCAAGAGATCTCCGACGAATGAGTCGATGGCGTTGAGTCCCGTATTGACCAAACGATTTACGACGTCGCCTGGGGTGATCGTGCCAGGATTCGACGTCGATGTCGTGGATTTGGACATGACCACTTGCGCGGCTTTGTTGCCGATGCCGACGCCGACGGTGGTCGGAAGCGAGGTCAAAATGTTGGTGCCGCCCTGGATGACCTGGGAAAGTGCGCCCTGAATGGTCGAGCCGATGCGGGTGAGCGGCGAAGTTCCCTGGACGGTGACTTTGGATGAGGCGATATTCGCGCCCGATTGAAGCGTGTTCGTGCTTGCGCCTTGAAGGAAGGGAGCGCCGGGAGCGTTTCGGACGATTCCTTGAGCAAGACCCGCGACGGACTGAATGGGGTTCGCGATGATGCCGACGGCGGAGTTCAACCCCTTCGACACGTTCGTTAAAAGATTGTTGAAAAAATCCATGCGCGGTTATTTCCTTTTTGCGATTAGGAAGATTATACCAATACCGCCGACGAGAAGTAAAGGAATAATGTATCCAGGCATGCCCTGGGCGGGCGCGGCGATTGCGCCGCTCCGTCCCGAGACCTGGGGCGTCTGCACGTTTTGGTAACTCGCGCCGGTCACAGAAATAGACGGGTTCGATGATGCGCCGCTCGAAGTAGTCGTTTCCTGGGCTTGCTGATTGAGAAATCCCTTCTCCTGGTAAATTTTCCCGACAAGTGAATAGTTGACATCGACGAGTTTTTGAATGTCGGAGTCCGAGTTCGATGCGTCGTACCCGTAGAGTTCTTTGAAAACCTGCGAAGCAGACGTCCCGCCGTTTTCCTTCTGAATCGCCTTGTCCATCCCTCCCAGGAAAATCGAAAAGCCGATCTGCCGTCCGATGGCGTCGGCGGCTTCTTGCGGGCCTGGCGTCCAAAGCGAAAGGACGTCAGGAATCGCGGCAGTTCCTTTTAACAGTTGGTCGGCATAAACTTCCTGGGCCTGGCGGGAAATCTGATATTGACGCTCTCCGCGATTTGCGGAATCTCCGTTTTCCAGATCTGATTTGACCGCCGAAAGAAGGTCATAGGTGCGTTGATCGTTCGGGTCGAAATTTTCAGCGATCAGTTGCCCGAAAACCGAAGTAATGCCCATGTCTCGCGCGGTCGATGCCGCAAGTCTCGCGGCTTTTTCTTCTTTTTTCTGTGCGGATTGATTGAGGACGAACCGCCCAATTGAAAGAATCGCGGTCGAAATCGGTTCGCCGGTCGGCGTGAAACTCGAAAGGGCGTTTGAAACGGTGGGATTCTTGGACGCGAGATTCCCCCCCACCGTCTGCGCTACTGTGAGCGCAAGCGATGAGGGGGACACGGGAACAACCGGCGAAGGTGCGGCGCCGGTCATCGGGTTTTAGAGCGGGATAAGCTCGGTCGCCAGGACGCGGATGCGGTTGCCCGTCACGAGCGTATTGGCGAACGTGAACTTGAGGTTGTTGTACAGCGAGGCGTTCAAGGTCTGACGAATCAGACCGTCGCGCGTCATGTCGAGGTAGTACATACCCGTCTGTTCCGCGATTCCGCGCTCGAGCGCGGGAATGCGGCGGGTGATGTCATCCTCGCCGTCGTAGAACACTTCCGAACCGGCGCGAATCTGGATGTTGTCCAGAACCGAGCTGTTCGGCGTGGGATTCGCGGAAGGGGCGCACGCCTCGACGAGAAATTCCCGGTAGGCGTTGCCGACGGGGAGAATCAGATCGAGGTTGGAACCGGTCGCGGTCGGGATGAGTTCCTGGTAGAACTGCTTCGCGATGATGCGCCCGAACATGTCGGCGTCGAAATTCACGATTTCGCCGACGTAGACGTCAGCGGTCGAGGTGTCGAAAGCGACGGTGCGGTCGTTCGTGGCGTTCACGAGGCCGGTCTTGTCGCCGATGGAGACGGAGAGCTGGAGCGTGGCGAACACCGACGAAATGAGCGCGGTGTCGATGGGAACGAGTCCCTTCGGCATCGCGAGGTCGAGCCGCGAAATGAAGTTGAACACCGCGTTCGCCGACCCGAAGGCCGACACCGCCGGGATGGTCGAGGCGGGCGCGATGCTGTAATCGAACTGGTTCTTCTGGTAGTTCAGGTGTCCGGTCGTGCGGATGATGTCATCCTTGCCGTTGCCCTTGAGGCGCATTTCGGTCACGAAATGGAAGGGAGCGCCCGTCAGGAGAGCGCCGTCGGCGGAACCGCCCGAGCCGTCGACCTGGTGGTCGTGGTGAATGTCCACGAACCGGAGGCCGTGGAGACGGTCGAGGTCGATCGTCTGCGTCGTGTTGAAAGCAGACCATTGCATCGTACCGAGTTTGCGGTACACGAGGAACATGGGCTTTTTGGGGGCGGCGTTTGCCATCTGTCAGGTTTCCTTTTTTACTGTTCTGTTGTGACGTCCATCAACTACGACACGAAAATTTTAGGGACGCCGAGGTCAACCCCCGACGTCCCTTGCGGCTACGCCTGTTTGGCGAGGGCGCGCAACTGCGGAACGGAATTGATGATGACGAGCGACACGAGGACGCCCGCGAAAATCATTCCCGCTTTGGCCAAAGACTTCGGCATGGTGATATCTCCTTGTTCTTGGTTAGAAACAAGGGATACGCTATACCACGCTTAAATTCTTGTCAACAATTATTATTTTTTGCTTCTCAAGATCGGCGTACAGAAACGAATGGTCGGTCAGATTCGCGAGTTTATCCGTCTCCTTGCCGATGAGCCCCGAAAAATACTTGATGTCGTTCGGCTCGTGCTGTTGGAAGATAAAAAGATGGTTGCATTGCGCCGTTACGTCGCGGTTGACGTCGACCGGTCGCTGTGCGGTCATCATAAGACCGATTCGGTTATGCCGACCGAACCGCAGAATATGGTCGAAGTCCGCCGGGATGTTCCAGGTGTCGCAAGTCATCGAAACCTCATCAATGAAAAAAAGCGTATCGTCGAAGGGGGTTTCTTTTATATAGCGGCAGATCGTCAAGAATTCTGCCTGGACATCGTTTGCCGGGACGTAGCAGATCACGAATTTTTCGGGTGAAGCTTCGACGGCGCGAACGAATTCGTCGGGAGTGACGGCGATTTCATGCTTCACGCCCAACTGATCGAATTTTTCCGTGACCTGGGCGCGAGGGTCAAAAACGACGATTCGTTTAAAGTGCTTGACCATCTTCGCGGCAAGCGTGGTTTTGCCCGACCCGCGCCGGCCCGAAACGAACGCAACGCCGTTTTTGTTGTCGAGCGGCGAAGTGAAACTACGAGACTTTGGAGAGGAAGCCGCCGGGCTTTCCGACGATTTTTCCGTCGGGGCTTGCGGGGGCTTGGGGCTCTTGATTTTGGGGCGCGGCATTTGGGTCGATAACTCCTTGAGTTGTTGCGTTCTTCGCTTGTATCGCCATCGCGGCTTTCATGCCGATACCCGCCCACCATCCAAGGCAAAGCGCAACGTCGGCATATTCCTTCATCCAGGCGGGCGAGTGATTTTTCATCACGGAGGCATGAAGCTCCGAACCGCTCTCGCGTTCTTCGTCGGTGATTTTGATTCCCGCAGCCTGTTCGATGGTCGAACAAATCGGGTTCAAAAGGTGCTTGACGTTTTTTGCCGACAAGACATCCCCGCCCGATACCTCGGCGGCGACTTCTTGCATTTTCTCGGCGGGTACGACGCGCTTTTTCCCGTCGGGGCCGATCACAACTTTTGAACCTGGGCGGCGTCCTCCCTTGTCCACGCTCGGCGCGGCTTGCGCGGGAGCCGACGCCGATGCGTGAACGGCGCGGAGCCGTTCGGACAAGCTTCGCTTAGGAGCATCGCCCCCGGCGGTCGAACGCATTTCGCTCTCGAAGGTGTCGCCGCTCATTTTAAAAAAGTTCGTCGGCGGATTCTTCGATCTTGGCGAGCTTCGCTTCAATCGCGGTAAGACGGTCATTGATCTTTTTCAGTTCAGCCATCACGGTTTCAAGCGCAGTCATGTTGACGATTTCCTTTTATAGAAGAACATGCCCCGAGACGTTAACCGGTTCTCGGCCCTTAGGCCGCCAATCCCGGGGCATGTTCAGTTGGTTTTAGGCCGCGACTTCGACCGAGTATTCCTTGAACGTGTTGCCCCCGGCGAGTTTCTTCTTGCCGGTGAACGTCACGAACACGGTCTCGCCGCCCGACAACTGCGCGAAGCAATCATCGAGCATCTTCGACCCGTAAAGGTCGCGGAACTCGCCGTTGTGCTTCACGGTGTGGACGGTGCGGGGCTTGCCCTCAAAGAGGGGTTGCCAGGTTTTCACGAACTCGACCTCGAACTCCTTGCCCTGCTCTTTCTCGATGATGAGCGGCTCGTGGAGCTTGTTGACGAGCGAACGGCGACCGGCTTTCGGCGCGGCAGGGGCGGAGGCGTTGGCGGACTTGTTGGTGGGTTTTGACATGTGGCACCTTTCTTATTTGAACTGCGCGTCGATCATCCCCCGGTAAAGGGTGAGATTGACGGGCTTTTCCTTCCCATTGGCTGTTATCACGGTCAGGGTGTTGGGAAGGTAAACCCCCTGAACATGTTCCTTCCCGCAAGCATCGCAGGAAGTAACCAAATCATAACCTATGGTAACCGATTTGGCAATACCTTTAATCGTGAACTTATCCCCGCCGCATTTGCACTTAACTTCATCCATAACCGCTTAAGCTCCTATTGTTAACGGTCTGACAAAACCATCTTTGCCGACCACGCCTTTATCATATTGAGACCTTAAAGACTTGGTAACCGGTTTCCATTCGTTCATCTTAACCCCCCGGCGCATCGACTCAAAAAACTTGTTGGGCTTCTCGAAAGTGGCTTCGTTATGGTCAAAGAATTCCTTAGCTACCCGGCGCGGCACCCCCTTAACCCGTTCGATAACGATTTCATGCTCCTTAAAGGCGCGGTAAAACTTCGGGAGCTTGATGTCGACGGCATCGAGAACGTGTTCGATCTTGAACTCTCCCAACTCTTTCGATGACTCGACGAGGCGCGGGTTACCCAGGAACATAACCGAATCGGTGTCGCAGTAAAGGAGCCGCGCCCCCTTCTCTTTGATGGACAGCATGAGCGAATGAAGTTTTATTCGGGCGTAACTGGTGACGTAAGCCGCCCAAATCAGAACGGAATTTTTGGGGTACTTGTCGGCTTCTTCGTTCAAGACTACAAGCCGATCATCGAAGATGAACGGCGTAGACTTCGACGGATATTTTTCGGGGTTCTCCAGGTACTTTGAAAAGGGGATGACCTTGCGGCGCTCCCGCCCCTGACCGAACTTCCCATAGAGCGAATTAGAAAAAAGCTTGTAGGTGTCGCGCATCAGCTTATCATCGGTGTTCTTCCGAGCGTCCCAAAGCTCCGTGATGAACGAATCGAAGGGTTTTAAGGAGCAGGGATAGACGAGGCCGCGGATTAATTTTTTGATCTTCACGCCGCCGACCTTCTGCGCGTATTGAATCTCGGCGTTCGTCCAGACCCCCTGGAGCCGGCCATTGGGAAAGACGAGCTTGCCGTTGTGCTTGATCGGAAGAACCGGGACGTCCTGGTTCACTTCGACAATGGCTTCGGTGACTCCGAACGCGTCCAGGTCGACGCGGTTCTCGGGGTTGAACGGATAAGGGAAGTCGTAGAGCATGACGGACGGGTACATCGAATTGATGTCGACATAGACGATCTTTTCGACTTCGTTCTTGTGACAGTCGATCTTGCCGAGGTAGTGGCATTCGGTTCGACCTCCGAAATAGCCGCGTTTCACAAAGTCGTTGTCCTCGGTGGGTATCTCCTCGTAGTTCATCCGATTAAAGCGGTTGACGAAAAGGTCGAGCGATGAGGACGGGAGGGTCGACTTGGGTCGAGCCCCGAGCTTGTCGTACCGCTTGAGCATTTCGACGATGAACTTGCGCGTGATGCGGCAATCCGACTTGCACCGCGCCAAAAGCTTTTCGGTGTCGGTGAGGTCGAGCGGCAACTTCTCCTCGCCGACAACCTTGCCCATCTCCGCGACGGAAATTTTCCAATGGTTCAGGGTGTCGTAAAAAAGCTGTTTGCCGAACATGAAGGATATGAGGCGGGACTTCCCGAACCAAATTCGCTTCGGGAACGTGTCGAGGTCATCCTTAAAGAGATTCATCATGTCGTACTCAAGATTGACGCACCAAACGAGGTTTGGTTCCTTGAGCCCCTTGAGCCATTCACGCGCTCCCAGGGGATGATAGAACGTCTTATGCTCCCGCCCGTCGTAGAAGTTGAGGAGCTTGACGTTGCCCTTTGAATCGTCCTCGGTGTCGAACGTGACGATTTCCCGGCTCATGCGCACCGCCGGGAGGTCTGCCGGTCTCTTACCGATTTAAGTTTTTCGTCTTGGTCTGGAACCCATACAGCCATATTTGCACCTTATAGCGTCTCGTTTTGGGTTTTAATTCGCCCGATGTGATTTCCCCTACACGCTTACGAAAATAGGCGGTGTAGTCGCCTCGCAGATTGTTGCGGTCGAGAGCGAACAGGAAGGACGATAAAAGCGCCTGGGGTATGTTCTCCCTGGTGTCCTTCCACTTCTTCGCCGGTCTCACGGGAACCCCCGGCGGGAAGTCGCGGTTAAGCTTGCCGCGTTCGTCCTTCCACTCGATCACTACTTGGATGCGAAAAAAGACCCCGCGAATCTTTTTCAGCGTAAGGCCGAGCGACGATAGATTAAACCTTTTCCCGACGGATACCTTTCGATAATAGCTCCCGTCTGGATTTTTAGACTTCTTCGATGAAAAACGTAGGATGCCTTGATGCTCCAATACCCTGCTAAACCCGTTCGCCGTAATGTCCGAATCGTCCAGAAGTAGAGCTTTAAAAAGCGGGGTTTGTTTCGCAAACGAGGCATCGCCCTTGATACGAACACGAGAACGAACGCGAGAGCGAGGGCGAGACCTGCCAACGCGAACCTTACGGGCTTTCTTACGTTGAGCGGCTTTATCCCCTCGCCGCTTAGTCTTTCGTTTAGCCATGCGGCGATCATCCTTTCGCTGTCTTTGATTTCTTGTATTCTACGCGCCTCCCGCTCCTGACGCCAACGCTTTAAAAAGTTATTCATTTCCGCCCCTCTGCTTCTTTTTGAACGTCGCCATCCAAGTCGCAAAATGCGACATGTGATAAGCCCGCTCACACGCCTTTTTGATAGTGGCAGGTGAGACGGAGGCAAAGTTCGACATAACCTTCGTCTGGAAGTCGCCGAGGTGCGCTTCCTTGCAGAACACCCAAAAGTAAGGAATGATTCCCGAATAATCCTGAATGTGGCTCCAGTCCATTTCGGGGGTAAGCGTCTTGTTGCAGATCGCGCACCGGAAGCGGCCTTCCTCGGGCTGTCTCGAATGAATCGATAGGTTGATCTTCGGCTCCGAAGTCGGCGAATCCTTCTCACGTTCGGAGGGGGTGCGATACCCCTTCATAAGTTGGGGTTTTCGTGGGTCGGGTCGGAACCATCTTCCAGACTGTCGCATTTAGAGACTCCAGATTTTGATAAGCGTTATAGTTGATGAAGTCGCGCCGATGAAAAGCCAAAGCGCGAATAGAACGATGACGAAATTTAAAATCTTATCCCTCAATTCTTTTCCTCCAAATCTTTGACCGCCTGGACGAGAACCGCGAAAGCCGCTTCGAGGGACACCCCGCGAATCGTGAAGGAACGAGAGGAATAAACCTTGACGCCTCCGAACCTCTCTTTAAGCTGAACCTGGATGACGCGCTCCGCGCGGCGCGACGTCATTTGTGGATGAGAATAACCGCGTCTTGATCGTAGAACCGGCATTGTCCGGTTGCCTCCTTGTTGTGAAGCGGGCGCCCGATGTAGAGCGGGCATTGATACCCGATACATGGTTTCCCGCCTTCGATGGCGCACTTGAGCTTATAAATTTTTACATTGCTATCATCACGCGTAACATGGTAGGTGGTTTCAAGATCGTCACTCACAAAATCACCTTACCGGAATCGACAAGCCCGACGAGAATGATCGAAGAAAGATAAATACCTCCCATCGAACAAATAACACAAAGCGCTTCGGGTTTGCATCCAGACGTATAACATCGGCGAGACGGAAGCCGAACCGGAATAGCGCCGCGACCGATTTGGACGTTATAAAGCGCGTAGGCGTAGACTCCCTTTCGGGCTTGTCGAATAGATACCTTAGTTTTTGCTGATGGTGTGAGCATTGAGAGCGCCTTGCGTAAATCCGTTAAGAAATAAGAGACGACCATAGCGCTTAGTCTCCTCCGATTGTCGCTTTCCGGTTAGAACGAATTCAAGATCGTCGAAAAACTGAATCGCTTTGTCGGCTGATGCTTGAATCGCTTTCAAGGTCTCTTTTTCCAATTTAAAAATCTCCCTTGTCCACGGCCTGAACCAGATCAGAAGCGGTCATATAACCGGCAAAAACGGCTTCGTTGTGACCTGCCGCTAAACAGCACTTCGGGCGAAAGGTTGGAATCGCGGTAGAGGGGAAACCCAATTCAAGAGCGGTGTT
>ERZ724505.1850-NODE-1850-length-11018-cov-6.731916_pt1 | contig 11018 bp, 17 predicted proteins | sample MGYA00376038_ERZ724505 | MGnify/ENA primary metagenome ERZ724505 (study PRJEB28724, sample SAMN07190884) | wastewater metagenome | isolation source: effluent of sewage treatment plant in Hong Hong | place: Hong Kong | collected 2016-03-17 ... | reverse complement strand
ATTTGGGGCGCGACCCCGAGATTCGTTTTCTACCGAACGGCGACCCCGTTGCAAATTTCAGCATCGCAACGTCGGAAAAGTGGAAGGACAAGCAAGGCCAGGCGCAAGAAAAAACCGAGTGGCATAACATCGTCATGTTCGGCAAGGTGGCCGAAATCGCCGGCCAGTATCTAAAGAAGGGTTCACCGGTTTATCTTGAAGGCAAGTTGCAAACGCGCAAATGGCAGGACAAGAACACCGGCCAAGACCGCTATTCTACCGAGGTCGTCGCCGACGTGATGAAGATGCTAGGCGGCCGTGACCAGCAAGGCGCACCGGCGCAACAGTCGCAGCAGGCACCAGCACCGCAGCAGCCAGCGCAGGCCGGAGCGTTCAACCAGCCGCCGAACCGTAACGCGGCAAGGGCTGATGATGATTTCGAGGACGACATACCTTTTAACTGAGTGGGCTGGATAACCACGCAAAAAACCAGAATGCAGCCGGGTCAAACCGGCTGCAACAGGGCTAATTACTAAAAAATACTGCCAAAAATGCCATGACAAACACAACTATTCCAACACTGCGCGACTATCAGCAGGATCTAGCCGACAACGTTCGCGACGCATACCGGCAGGGTTTCCGGTTTCCGCTTGTTGTTTTGAGTACAGGCGGCGGTAAAACGATTCTGTTTAGCTATATCACCGCCAGCGCGTCGAAAAGAGAAGGCCGGACGATGATTGTCGCGCACCGGCGGGAGCTAATCCGGCAGATCTCTATGAGCCTGGCTAAATTCGGCGTCGTGCATCGAGTTATCGCGCCGCCGCAAGTTATCCGAAAAATCCAGATTGCGCAGTGGAAGCAGTACGGCCGCGCGTTCGTTGACGCAACCGCGCCGACTATCGTCGGGAGCGTGCAAACCATCGTTCGGCGGTTCGATACCATTCACAACCCGCCGACGCTAATCATTCTGGACGAGGGGCACCACGTCGTCAGCGATACCATGTGGGGCCGCATCATTGACGAATACCAGAACGCGCGCGGGTTGATCGTAACGGCGACGCCTGAGCGACTAGACGGTAAAGGACTCGGGAAAACTTCGGGCGGTTATGCCGATACCATGATCGAGGGTCCGGACATGGGTTGGCTAATCGAAAACGGCTATTTATCGCCGTACCGATGCTTCACGACACGCAACCCTGTTGACCTGGCCGGCGTGCGAACGGTTATGGGCGACTATGACAAAACCGAACTAAATCAGCGCGTGGACAAGCCGTCAATCACCGGCGACGCAGTAGAGCACTACAAAAAAGCGGCGGCCGGAATGCTGGCGGCGGTTTACTGCGTTTCGGTCGAGCATAGCCAGCACGTCGCGGCGATGTTTAACGCGGCAGGTATACCGGCGGCGCATTTTGACGCCGACACCAAAGACGACGAACGAGAACAGATTATTAGCGCGTTCGCTGATCGTAAAATTCTGGTTTTGTGTTCGGTTGCGATTCTAACCGAGGGTTTCGACCTGGCGTCGATTGCGCAACGCGATGTAACGATTGATTGCGTCATAGACCTAGCGCCGACTCAATCAGTTGCGCTTTATCTGCAAAAGGTCGGCCGATGCTTGCGGCCGGCACCGAATAAAACGGCGGTTATCCTAGATCACGCCGGCAACGTGTTGAAACACGGTTTGCCGGACATGGAACGCGACTGGACGCTAGACGGCAGGAAGAAGCGCAAACGCGGCAAAGCTGACGATGACGGCGACGTAAAGGTTCAGACGTGCGGCCAGTGTTTTGCGATTCACGAACCAGCGCCGGCGTGTCCGGTTTGCGGTTTCGTGCATCCGGTCCAGGCGCGCGAGGTGAAGCATGAGGACGGCCAGTTAGTCGAAATCACCGACGCCGAGCGCGATCTGATTCGGCGCGAAGCACTACGCGCACAAGCCACGGCGCAAACGGTTGACGAAATGATGCAGGCGACCGGATACAGCCGCGCGAGGTGCGAGAAAATACTACAGGCACGCGAAGAGAAGCAACGAGCAGTCGAGGAAATTCAGGAGGCTATGAGGCAACACCAGGCGCGCACCGGTCTGACGCCGTTCCAGTCGTTCGGCGTTTCGCTTGGCGCGGTTCGCAGCATGAAACCGCGAGAATTATCGGCGTTGCGCGCGCGTATTGTTGCGTTTTTGCCTGTTGAGCATGAAAAGGTTGTAAACATCAGGCCAGTTGATATATAGTTTAGACACTTACTAACGAAGCAACGAAGGCCACAAAATGAAATTATTGAACGCTGTTAAACTCGCATATTTAAAACACGTCTACCGCCAGCAAGCCAAGGCAAAGGCGGTACTAATCAAGCAGATTGACAACACGCCGGCCGAGCAGTTGACGGCGTTGTTTGAAATCGAGCAGGACGCAACCGCCGCAATCGTCGCGGCGAACAACAAGCGCGACAGGCTGGCGAAGGAAATTCCGCTGTTTTATCAGGCGAGAACGGCGCAGAACCGCCACGAAGTCGCGCGGCTAGATTCAGACATGGCGCACACTTTGGAGCAAATCAAGCGCGCCGAGCTTGAGGCTATCGACAAGGCGTCGTCTGTCGTGGTGGAGGGCTAACGATTGAAAGCACACAATGACCAGGCAATAGAAACGTCGGCGGTTTACTGGCTGAATCCAGCCAAGAACCCGCCGCCGATAGGTAAAAAAATATTTCTGCTAACCGGCGGTAAAATCGCAGTTGTTGGGCAATGGTCTGATGACTGTATTGGTTGGCATCCACTTTTTAAGATACCGGAGGAGTTGAAGAAATGAGCAATAAGAAAATGTTTTTGGCTTGCATGGTCGGGTTAGTTATAGCGGCTAGTTATTCGTTCTTCGCCGGAAACGTTGCAGCGGCGTGTTTTATTTTGCTGCTAGGCATTCTGGCGGTTGAGGTTGCGCGTTATGAGCAGACCGAGAAGGCGCGCGCCGATCTGGAAAGTTACCGCAAGGAGCGAGAGGAACGGTTTATGAAGAAACGCGCGCCGTTCGGCTGGCCGGAAGATACAGAGGACGGCAAGCGGCGTATTAGCGCGATTGCGCAAAACGGAAATTCAGGGGCGCATTATGACAACTAAGGGACGGCCTAATCACAACATGCAGCCGGACGGTAAAAAACGCTGTACCGGTTGCAGCATGGTGTTGCCGATGGAAGATTTTTACCAAAACGGCGCGTCGCCTTCTGGCCGGCCGAAGTATCACGCTAAATGTAAGCGTTGCCTGTTAGTGCAGCAAATCGAGGCACGCCGGAGAAAGGTTGCGAAATGATATGTCTGTTATTGCGGCCGCTGCTGTGCCGTCATGTTTATATCGTATGGAACGGTTCGACAGGCGTTTGCCGGAAGTGTGGGAAGCGTGGCAAATAAGGAAACTAGCATTCAAAACGCCGCGTTGCTGGCTGTCGGCGCTGAACCTGGCGTGATGGTCTGGCGCAATCAAACCGGCGTATTCCGAGCGATGGACGACCCCGCGCGCATTATCAAGGTCGGCAATCCTGGCGCGCCTGACGTGCTAGGCGTTGTCGCCGTGACCATTACGCCGGCGATGGTCGGCCAGATCGTCGGCGTGGCTATCGGGCCGGAGTTTAAGACGGTTCGCGGCCGCCAGTCTGACAAGCAAAAAGCCTGGGCCGCTGCGTTTGAGAAGCGCGGCGGCCGTTATCGTCTTATCCGTTCGCCTGACGAGATGCGGGAGTTTATCGAGGCCGTAAAGCGTGGCGAAGCGTAAGCACCAGCACGAGGCCGAGTTTATGGCGTTCGTCGAAAAGCAGTCGTTAGAGTACGTCCGAACGTCGGCCGACTTTATCCGCGACCATTACCCAGGCAGCGCCGATAAGCTGTTGCCGATGCTGCGCAAGCTATACGCGAAAAAGCGTAAAGAGCGCATGGCGTTGCGGAATTGCAAATAGTTCAGATTTTTCTTGTAGTGTTGAGTTAGTTTAGATATAGTTTAGATACCGACTAACGCAATACAGCAAGGGGAACGACAAATGAACGCACAGCAAAAAACGATTTTCGCAAAGATGGTCAAGACCGCAAAGGCTCTGCCAGTTGCAGACCTGAAGGAACAAGCAAAGCACCTTTATTCTGATTTCAGCGAGCACGCCGGTCTAATGTTCAGTGTGGTACTTGCCGCGCTGGAAGAAAAAACAGAGCAAGCCGACTATCTAGCGTTCTGCAATGATCTTGAGAACGCATAAACCAACAACGCCGGAGCAATCCGGCGATTTTTAAAACATATTGAGGCCATAAAATGCGATTGAAAAAAACCGACAAAGAAGCATTTGTGAACGCAGTTATGCTGGACGTTCCGAAGATTGATTATGAAGAACAGTTGCGCAAGGCAATCACCGCCAAGTGGGAGGCAATGCTACCAGCCGATCTGCTGGAGTGTATGCGTAAATATCCTGAGCATTTCCAAGTTGATTACATCGGAAATACTCGAGTTGTCGGATGCGCTAGCCCATTGCAGAGACGTGAAATCAGTGATTCCGCCGACATCCAAGAGCTGAACAGCAAAGGCAACGAACAGTCAATCGCTCACAGAAAATTTCGCTCACAGCTCTGGGGCATTATTCAAGGCTGCGCCACACTGAAACAAGCACAGGAGCGCTTGCATTTGTTCTCCAAGTATCTACCAGCAGACCGCGACGGAACCGGAGTTAGTGACTTGCCAGCCGTGGCTGGCGTGGTTGCCGACTCTATGAAGGCCGGATGGCCGAAGGGGGAGGACAAGCAATGAAACCAATCGAACCTTTTGGCTTCTCCCGCGCCGAGCCGTTTGGCTGGACGAACTGCGCAGAAACAGACGATGGCGCGGCGCCGCTTTACGATCAGGCGGCGATTGATGGGCCGGTGAAGCAGCGCGACGAACTGGCGACTGTTTTGAAAGAGCTTGACCCGCACGGGCTTGACCAACACGCCCCGGGCGCAAAGCTGGACGCCGGAAAGGTTCGGCCAGATCTGATTCTTTCGGGAATGCCCCGCGCTCTGCTGGCTGTGGCGCGTGTCGCCACCTTTGGCGCAGAGAAGTACACCGAGAACGGATGGCGTGAAGTACCGGACGGCGTGCAGCGCTACACAGCAGCGCTAGACCGCCACCGCTTACAGGAAGGAATTGAGTTGGCTGATGACGGCAGCGGATTACCACACGCAGCGCATCTTGCTTGGAATGCACTGGCCCGCCTTGAACTGATGCTTCTGGAAGCCGATAGCTGGAAAGGCGGTGTGTGATGCCGAGAAAACTGAAAGTCCGCGTGCATATCTCTCTGATTGGGGGCAGCTGGTATGCGATGGCAGGTAATAATAACCACGCTACACGCTGCGCTCTCGTTCCCGCTATTGACTACTGCAAGCGCATGAACGCTAGGCGGGTGAAAGGCGGTGCGTGATGAAAAGAAAACCAACCGGATTTGTAGCAATATGCCAGTGTGGCAAAGTTATTGGAGCAATCGACATTAACAGAACATCGCAAACGGAAGCAGGTATTTTACTTCTCCGTTGGCTGTGGGATGGCTGCAACGTTACGCCGATGTTTGATGGGTCGTGGTCAGTGCTCATTGAGCATTGCGATTGCGAGGAAGGAGGCGCGTGATGCGTATAACTGCCCAATCAACCAGCCGCCGCAGGAAACCAGCAACAGGCGATACCCGAACGACTAAACAACACGGTATACAAGTGCGCGTGCCAGAAATGGTGCATGACATCCACGGCAGGGAAGTCGGTTACAACTGCACCGGAGGCCGACAGCAGTACGTGTGGAAAACGCCTGAACAGTTAACTGGAACGCGGTGGGAGTACCTAATCAAAGCGAAAGGAGGTGAGCAATGACACCAGAACACAAAGCAGCAGCCGAACTGGCATTCAATACCAAGTACCCAGACCACGAACCATTCGCAGAATGCCCGCCACACGTCCAGCGCCTATGGCTGGATGCTTGGGAGGCTGCGACGTTTCACGCGGCTGCAATTTGCCGTGAGGCTGCAAGGCATTACGAGGCAGCCAAAAGCCACGGATGCAGCGTCGGGGCTTTCCAGTGTGCGGTTATGGTGGTGATAGGGGTAGCAAAATGAACCGCGCGCAACGACGACAGAAGCAAAAGCCGGTTCGTGTTATCAACAAGGCCGCAGCCTGGCAGAACATCGAGGGCAGAATTCGGCTGTCTGAAACAAACCCGCTGACCGAGCAGCAGATTAACGATATTTTGGTACCGGCCTATCAGTGGCTAACGAATCTGCAATTCGGCACGATGAACGTTGACCAGTACGTTAGCATGATTGAGGTGAATTGTGCGGCGTTCAGCCTGGCGGCTAGGATTTACGGCGCGGCGACTTCGGACGAGGCAAAACAGCAAATCAAGCGCAGCGAGAAGGCGTTTAACGATGCGGCCGAGGCGCTGAACAACGTCGGCGGCCGGTTCGGCACGACTGGCAAATTCGGCGCGACTGGCGACGAGTTGAACGCCGTTCGGGAGTCGGTTGACTGGTATCGGGAGTTATTGCCGTTCGCGACGACAGGACTAGCAGAGCAGGCCGTGAACCGCGCGCGGGAAATGGTCAACGACGAGCTTTTAAAAACAGCAAAAAAGAACGGGATTATTAAATGAGCACCACAATCGTTCGTAAAATTGCGTTAGAAATGGCAGAGCAAATGCCGTCGTTTCGTTCGCGGGATGTCGTGGCCGAGGCTAGTCGGCGAGGGTTTAGCATTCAGAAGCAGGCGTTAAATTCGGGTTTGCTGACACTGATGAAATGCAACAAGTTGCAAATCGTCGGCGTTACAGATCGCGGCGCGTATTGGCTGGCGAAGTTCGACACGAACCGTGAGCCGTTCGCACAGCCGAAAACGCAGAATGACACCAGGGCAAAACGCAAAAAGCGGATTGACGACGACCCGAGCATGTACGCTACGCCGGCGCTGATGGCGCACAAACGCATGATGGACGCCGCGCACAATTCTGGAGTGTTGCGCCGTTTCGTCGGTGCCTAGAAAGTATTTGCAAAGCCTAAACTATTTAGGTTAGCATTTGTCTGTCGTCCGGCTGGTATATCTGGCGACGAACGAAAGCGGCGGCGGGTTTATGATTCTCTCCAATTCCGCAAGTAGTCTAATATACCGTGTCATATGCTGTTACTCCTTTGTTGTGCCGACCTGCGGCGGATACCGCAGGGCCAACACGCAGCGGCATTGAGTTTGCCACGATATGCAGTCGTGGCTTTGGGCGAACAAGGCAAGATCGCAACTTGGCCGAAGTAGCTAAGACACCAGTGCCGCGCCGTGTTGGTTCCATGAGCTAACAACCTGAGTTTTTTGTTTTGTGGCATTGGGCCTGTCTGTCATGGGCAGGCCGTTTTTTTGCCTAGATTTCCATAACATTCACAATAATTTAGCCATATGACAACCGACTATAAAATAATCACCGAATTTCAGTCGGCCATGCAGCAGGCCGGTATCATTACCCGCGACGACATCCAAGCCGACGGCGAGTTTCACCGAATACGAGTGGACGGCGACCGAGGCAAAAACGGTTGGTATATCTTGCACGCCGACGGCGTACCGGCTGGTGAGTTCGGATGCTGGAAACGCGGCGTTTCGCAGACGTGGTGCGCGAAGGCGGAAAACACGATGTCGCCGGCCGATCTGGCCGAGGTGCGAAAGCGGCAGGAGGCGGCGAAGGCCAAGCGCGAGGCCGAGACAAAACGCCGGCAGGAAGAAGCAGCGAAACGCGCTGTCGAGATATACGAGCAGGCACAGCCGGCCGAATCGCACCCGTACCTAACACGCAAGCGGATTCAAGCGCATGGCGTTCGCGTGGGGCGCTGGACAAAAACCGACGATGACGGCCGCGTCTGGCTGGACGTGCAAAACGCGCTAATTATTCCGATCAGGCGCAGCGCGAATAAAATCGTTAGCTTGCAAGCCGTTTTCCCTGACAGCAACAACCCGACAAAGCGCGACAAGGACTATCTAGGCGGCGGCGAACGGTTAGGATGCTATTACCTTATCGGCAAGCCTGACGGCGACCGGCCGACGCTGGTTATATGCGAGGGTTTCGCGACCGGCGCTAGCATACACGAGGCGACCGGCTACACCGTTTTAGTGGCGTTCGACACGAGCAACCTAAAGCCGGTTGCCGAGAAGGCGCGCAAGCTGTTTCCGGCGGCGCTGATTATTCTGGCGGCGGATAACGACCGATGGACAGAAACGCCGGTTAAAAACCCAGGCTTGCACTATGCCAGACAGGCAGCGGCGGCGGTTAACGGCAGGCTGGCGCTGGCCGAGTTCGGCGACCTGACTGGCAATCCGACTGACTTTAACGACCTGGCGAACACCGAGGGGCCGCAAGCCGTTCGCGCGTTGATCGACGGGCAACCGAAACAGCAAGTCGCTGACTATTTGCCTGCCGCTGACGAGGACGACGACGAGCCGCCGGCGTTACCGCCTAAGCCGGCGAACGATAACGCCGTGACAGTCGGCAACGACCTAACCCAAGGCGTTGACTGGTGGACGCCGTTTCCCGACATCAACGGCAAGGGCAAACCGCTTGCGACCATCGAGAATTTGAACGAGGCGTTACGCAGACTGCAAATCACTTGCCGTTATAACGTTATCCGCAAGGAAATCGAGCTATTAGTACCGCGTCAGGGTTTCAGCATTGACAACCAGGCTAACGCATCGCTGTCGTGGCTTATATCGTGCTGCGTGCGCTTCGGCATGCCTACGGGCAACGTTCCCGACTTCCTGACGTACATCGCCGACCAGAACCAATACAACCCAGTAGCAAACTGGATTACCGCGCGGCCGTGGGATGGCGTTTCGCGTCTGGCTGAGTTCATCAGCACCGTGACAGCCGAAGGCGAGGATGACCCGCGCCGGCGTGCTAGCGTTCTGAACGTCAAGGCAACGCTAATTACACGCTGGATGATTTCAGCCGTTGCGGCCGCATTCGAGCCTAACGGCGTGTCAGCGCATGGCGTGTTGGTTTTACAGGGGCAACAGTATCTAGGCAAGACGGCATGGTTTAAATCGTTAGCGCCGAAAAGCCTGGGCGTTATTCAAGACGGATTGAGCTTGCGGCCAGACGACCGCGACAGCGTTAAACAGGTTGTCAGCTATTGGATGGTGGAGCTTGGCGAACTGGACGCCACGTTTAGAAAATCGGACATCGCAGCACTGAAAGCATTCATTACGCGCGACCATGACGAGATTCGCCGAGCTTATGCGCGTCTAGAATCGAAATACGCGCGCCGCACCGTGTTTTTCGCCAGTGTAAACCCTCGCCAGTTCCTTCACGACCCGACAGGCAACCGGCGTTACTGGACTATCTCTTGCCAGGCGTTAAACCATAACAACGGCCTAGACATGCAGCAGGTTTGGGCCGAGGTTTACGAAACGCTATACAGGACCGGAGAGGGATGGTTTCTGACCTACGACGAAATGCAGGCGTTGAACGATTCAAACAAAGATTTTGAGGTTTTAGACCCGATTACCGAGAAGATTCGAGAGTGTTACAACTGGACTACGCCGCCGGAGTCGTGGAGGTTCGCAACGATCACCGAAATATTGCATGAAATCGGGTATGAAAAGCCAACACGAGCCGACTTGAATCACGCCGGCCAGGTTATCACCGGTTTGAATGGTGAGCGTCGAAAAATCGTTAGAGGCGCGCGCATGTTGGCGTTACCGCCTAAAAATTCGACCATGTACTAGAAAAGAGGGTGTACAACTCCGAGTTGTACACCACTTGTACACCCCGTTGTACACCCTATTTTTTCCTTATTTATCAATGGTTTATCATATAGGGTGTACAACTAATGGTATAAATAGGTAAAAAAGAAAAGTGAGTAGAGTTAAGACAGGCGACGATCACGAGGGGGGTATATACAACTCAATAGCCTATTTAGAAAAACACGATTTTTTGCCGAGTTGTACACCCTAAACCGAAAAAACGTAATAGAAACAACGAGTTGCGAGAAAAAAAAGGGTGTACAACTAAAAACGAGTTGAACACCCCGAAAAAAATAGCGTTTAAAATCAATGTGTTATGAAATGCCGCAAGGGTGTACAACGTTTTTCATGTACACCCGATGTACACCCGATGTAAATTTAGACACTAGCGAACTAGTCGAGGCCGAGCAATGATTTCAGTGAACGTTAAAACCGACATCGACAAGGCCATTGCCAAGCTGTCGGCTATGAATCCTAAGCAATCGCTTTATGCGCAGTCAGTGGCGTTGAACCTAACAGCCAAGGACATCAAGCGCGAGGTCGATAAAGAAATCGTCGCGAAGATCGACAGGCCGACCCGTTTCACGCTGGCGGCGTTGCGCATCAAGATTGCGAAGAAAAACGATCTAGTCGCACAGGTATTGGTTAAAGATGTTGCTTACGGCAAAAACCGTATGACAGTCGATCAGATTATCGGGCATCAATTCGTGAATGCTGGATTTCGTAACCATTCGCCAATTGAAAAATGGTTATTCCGCGCTGGCTACATCCAGACCGGCGAATACATTGCGCCTACTGCTAACGCTACACTAGACGCTAATGGCAACCTGGCACGCGGCGAGGCGTTGCGTATGCTGTCACAGCTAAGGGCCGGCGCTGACCCGTCACAATACAAGACAGGCAGCGCACGCAGCCGCAAGAGCAGAGCTAAGGGCCGTTACTTCTGGTCGTATGGCGATACACTATCGCGTGGCCTATGGGTTAGCGTGGAGCGTGGCGCGCCGTTGAAGGTATTGAACGTTATTGCCAAGCCGACCTATCGCAACAAGGTGGACTTGAAAGGCATCGGCGAGGCAGTGGCAAAGCGTGAATTCATGGGAAATCTTGAATATGCGATAGCCGAGGCAATACGCACTGCAAGATGACGCGCAATCGCTCTGCATTGCGTTCGTTTGCCTTCGGACATAGCAACACAAGGGCGACGACGCAGCAGAGCAACAGGGCGACGGGGGGGCGGGTTAAAGGTACTTCCTGGAACGTTGCATCGCGGGTAAATGCGAAC
>ERZ724505.1849-NODE-1849-length-11020-cov-5.985043_pt1 | contig 11020 bp, 9 predicted proteins | sample MGYA00376038_ERZ724505 | MGnify/ENA primary metagenome ERZ724505 (study PRJEB28724, sample SAMN07190884) | wastewater metagenome | isolation source: effluent of sewage treatment plant in Hong Hong | place: Hong Kong | collected 2016-03-17 ... | reverse complement strand
CCGATCTCTCCTCCCTGAACGACAAACTCACCGTCGCGACCGAGGCCCTCGCCGCAAAATCCGCCGCCAGCCTCGACCTCGACGCCAAAATCGCCGAACAGCGCCGTGCGCTTGACCAACTCAAATCCGACGCCGCCTCGGTTATCGCGAAACTCACGGCTGCTGCTGGGGGTGCTGCCCACTCATGAACCTCTTTACCGTCTGTTTCGGGACACAGTACACTGCCGCCGAGGCGGCGATCGCGGCCAAGTACGATCTTCTCATCGTTAACCAGGCCACCTCGGCGGTTGCGCGTGCGTGGTACGACTCCATCCGCGCGCTCAACCCAGCCATCAAATTGCTGGCCTACCTCATCACCAATCACGAACCAGGCACCGCGCTTGGTGTCGGCAACGATATTCTTCGTGATGCCAATCGCTGGACGGCAGGACAACAAGAGCCGTGGCTCCTCACCGCCGACGGAAATCTTGTCGCGATTACGATCGATACCTGGAAGTCTCGTCGATTATACGATTATCGCAAAGCCATCTGGCAAACCAATTTTCGTGATGCGTGCGCCGCAATCCTTTCTGCGTACCCCTTCGACGGCTTGTTTTTCGACAATTGCACGGCATCATGGACCAAGCAATCCCCAAACAACGCGGCGCTCGCCACCTCCCTTCAATCCACCCTTCTCGATGTTCGGCGCGCGTACCCCTCCAAACTTTTCCTTGGTAATTGCACTGAAAATTGGCTCGGCCTCAATGGAGAAATGAACGAAGGTCGCGCGACACAACTACTCGAACTCGCGCCGGTTGTCGGCCAGGTCGTCCCGAACTTAAATTGCTATCTCGCCCTGACCACCCCCACTACACCTGATAGCGAGCTTGCCGCCCTTGCTGCTGCTATTGCCCCTACCGGGGCGTGGTTTGGTGTCCAACGCAGTGATAATGTTCTTTATTGGCCGCCTATCTTCGACACGCTGGAGGCGTAACATGCTTGCTCGTCTCGTCGTCTTATGTGGGCTATTTCTTGTCGTTGGCCTGTCTCCGGCGTTCGCGCAACAAGAAGCGCGGTCGTCTACCAAAGGTGCCTCTACCCCACTTCCGATCACCGGCACGTCCGTGGACGCCGACCATAACGCCCTTGATGTCTACATCCGCGGTGGCGCTAGTGGATCTGGTGGAGGGACAGAATTTAACGAGGATACCTCGCATAGCTCTGGCGCCGCCGGCACGCTCATGCTTGGTGTCCGTAATGATGCGGGTGGTACGACATTCACCGACACTAACGGTGATTACTCTCCCATTGCCGTCGATAACCTTGGTCGTGTCATTATCAGCATCCTTAGCCTCTCTCCTGGTACCTCCGCGGCCAATCTTGGTAAGGCAGAAGATGCCGGACACAGCTCTGGTGATGTCGGGGTGATGTCGCTGTGTGTCAGGCGCGATACCGCCGCGACCTCCGCCACCACGGACGGCGATTACAACCCCTGCGCAACCGACGCCAACGGAAAGCTCTGGACAAACGCCGACACCGAAATGCCTGCTGCGGCTACGCTGGCCGACGATACCGCCAACCCCACCGTGCCTGGGGTGGCCTCATTCAATATGTGCTTCGATGGGACCACCTGGGACCGTTGCACCAAGGCGACGGCTGGACAAGGCGCAGTCGATACCGCAACCCAACGGGTCACGCTGGCGCAAGGCTCCACCGCCTGCCCGAACTATGTTGCAATTTCCCAAACCGCCGACACTACGTTGGTAAGCGGCACTTCCAGCCAATACTTCTACATCTGCTCCATCATCCTCGTCGCGGGGGCGGCGGAAGTCGTCTCGCTCTGGGAAGGTACCGGCACAGCCTGCGGAACCGGCTCAACGGCCATTCTTGGCAGCACGACCGAAGCCAACGGCCTCTCGATCAGCGCCAACGGCGGGTTTAGCGCGGTCAGTGGCATCCCATTCCTGCGAACCGCAACTACGGCGAATGATCTGTGCTTGCGTCAATCCGGGACCAATCGCGTCTCCGGCGTCATCACCTACTATAAGGCTCCGTAATGCGGCTGCGCTCGCTGCTCATCGTCGCCTGGCTGGTCTTGGGGGCCGCGCCTGCGTGGGCAGCGATCACCTGGGACACCGCAACGGCAAACGGCAACCCGACCGCCGATACCGCCGACTCCTTCACTCATACCATCGGGACGGGATCTAACGTGTACGTTGGGGTGTGCGTGACGAGCAACGGCACAGATGGCAGCGGGTCCATTGACGTGTCCAGCTTGACCGTCAACGGCAGTGCAGCCACCTTTCGGGCCGCATCCGATACGGTGAGTCAGGGGGCATCCGTCAAAACCGAATACTGGGACAAGGTGTTGGGCTCCACGAATGGAGCCGTCACGGTGGCGGTCAATGTCTCAGCCAATGATCGATTCCGCACCACGGCTTTTTCACTCTTCGGAGTTGACCAAACTGCCCCGGTCGGGACAGCTGCCACCACCGAAGTCACGAGCACATCCGCCAGCGTGAACGTCTCCAGTGCCGTCAATGAATTTGTGATGTCATGTCTCGGGGTCAATATGACTTCATCGGCGTGGACGGTTGGGGCGGGGCAGACAGAACGATGGCTGAACAGCACGGACATCAACGCCACTGCTGAACAAGGCTCCAGCGAACCAGGAGGGGCCACCGTCACCATGAGCCATTCGTGGACGACGGTGCAATACGCGTCCCTGATTGCCATTCCGATTAAGCCCGCTTCCGCGACTGTTGCAACGCCGACTCTCATGCTACTGGGGGTGGGGAATTGATTGCGCTTCTTGTTAGCGTGCTGATGTTGTGGTCCTCACTTGTGAATGCCGCCACACTCTATGTAGATGGCAACATTGCCTCAACATGCTCCGGTACGACCTACAGCATTGCGTCTCGCAATTGTTCTGGGAGCGACGGCGCAGGGTACAAAACCCCAGAAGAGGGATTCCGCGCCCTCGCCATTGGCGATACCTTCCGCATCCGTGCTGGCTCGTACACGATCAGCAGCACCTATGGGAATGTTGCGACTGATGACTTCGGAGGGGGCGCGACTTCATGGGCTGGTGCAACTGTTATTGAGAATTACCCCGGCGAAACGGTCACGATCACGGTTCCGACGATGAATTTTGACGAATCCATTGTCGCCAACTCGAAATACATCATCTTTCGTGGAGACAGCCGAGCGAATTTCATCTTCCAAGGGGCATCCGGCTCAAGCGTTGGCGGAGGATCGGGATTCCGTTTCGTTAATGGGGCCAACCACATCAGGCTGCAAAAGCTCACGGTTCGCAATTTCGGTCAGGATGGCGTGGGCGGGGGCAGCGGGACCTGTCCATCTGCCAAGCCCGACGCCATCGAACTTATCGACATCGAGATTAGCAACAACGGCGACAACACGAACCTTGAGCATGGGGTGTACTTCTCCTGCTCCGATAATTTGTTAGTTGAGAATAGCTCCATTCTCGCCAATGAAGCCTACGGGCTCCATATCTACAGCGCCACCACAGGCGGCAACACCAACGCCACGTTACGCAATAACTTCATCAGCGGGCGCAAGACCGGCGCGACAGGAACCGCCTATGGGATTGTGATTGCCTCAGGGAGCGGGAACAAAGCCTACAACAATATCATTGTGGGGCAGGGCTCTTACCCCGTCAAATTGACGGGGGGCGTGCAGTTGTGGGGGCCATCCGCGACATCTCCGCTGATTTACAACAATACCGTGTATGACGTGACGACCGGCGTTGAGGTCGCAGAAGCAGCGGTGTCCGCCGCCGAGATCAAGAACAACATCTTTGAAACCGTCACGACGCCTGTGAGTGATGCAGGGACCAGCACCGTACGTTCAAATAACTTTTGCGACAGCGCGGGCACTGGCTGCACGGTCACCGGCTCACCCTCGTTCACGAACGCCGCAACGGGGGACTTTACTTTGCAAAGTGGCAGCAATTGCCGCGATGCAGGGACGGACCTCAGCGCCACCCTCACCACCGATTACATCGGCACCTCCCGCCCCCAAAACGGCACGTTCGACATTGGAGCCTATGAATACCTCGTGAGCGCAGGCGGCGGCGGATCCACCGGCAATCTCGGCCGCTCCTCCAAAGGTCTCGGTCTCTTCTAGCCTTCCCCTCCTCCTCCAATTCCGCTACAATATCCCCACGCACCTTTCACTAAGGAGTTTTCTCCATGGCCAACGATCTTACAGGCAACCCCTGGGTTGTGGATACCGCTTCAGCCACCCCGATCACCACCGACGATGTCTTTCTCGACACCATCCGCTGGGTCGGCGCCACCACCGCGGGCCATCAAGCCATCGTCAAAGACAACAAAACTTCCCCCGACACCATTTACGAAGGACTCGCCAGTGGCGCGAACTTCATCGACGAGCGCAGTTTTGGCGCAGAATACGCCGGCCCTCGTCGAGTCGTAGGCGGGCTCGCGGTAACAACGCTGGGTAGCGGCAAACTCTATATCTATCTCGCATAAAGGCGCTGAGTGCGGCGGTTGGAAAGGTGAAGCCATGAAGCTCATGTTACCCCTGCTCGGGGCCTTGGCCATGATCGCATTCGGTGGGCCGGCGCAGGCTAACATGCCGAATTTGCCCCCAACGGCGACAATCTTGCTCGACTGTCCGTTTAGCAGCGTCGGCAATCCGATATGTAATGGGCAGGTAGGAAACATCTACAATGCCGGTTCGATTGTGAGTGACGGCTCGGCGCCGGAAAGTCCGCCGAATGTTTATCGTTACTTCAGAGGCGCGAACGCATTAAGCGGCGGAACACAGCTCGATTTCTACCACGCGAATGCGACAGAGGTATATGTCGGGCTGACGATTAAAACATCACCCATTTTTCGTGGTCTCGATTCTGGCTCGAATAAAATAGTGTTGCCTGGTAGTAATATCAGCAACTCTGTCCTCGGCTTGTCTGGGCAAAAAGGACCGCAAGGCGGGTCGGGGAGTTTTCAATTATATTGGAACGATCAGAATGGCGGCACCGTCAATAATTGCCACTACGCACAAAACTTTCTCAACGGCGGTGCGACGGCAAACGGCCCAACGGTCTATGGCGATTGCCCTGGCGGATTAAATTATTTCCCGAATGTCGGGAATGGTACATTTTCACTTGGCCAATGGCATTATATCGAATGGTGCGGAAAAGCCAGCTCAAGCCTGACCTCACGAGATGGTATCTATAAGTGGTTTCTTGACGGGAACATGATCGGCAACTATTCCAACGTCAACACTGGTTCTGCTTGGAATGCAACTTATATTACGCCGACATGGGATGGACAAGGGACTGTGTGGGGGGCTGATGCGTGGTATGACTTGGATCGCTGGGTTGTCGCTAGGCTACCCGTTGGCGCGTGTGCGGCGATGACGGGGGGCGGTGTCACACCCCCATCAATCGACAACCCCGCAGGAGCCCCTGGCCTCGTCTCCGGCTTCACCGCCACTGTGGGAGGCGTCCAGTGATTCACGCGCTGCTAGCGCTCGCACTCTGGCTCCTCGCCTCGCCATCCTTCGCGGCCGTCCAAAATTGCACCTTCGCCTGGAACGCCCGCACCGAGGCTGACCTCGCCGGCTATAAAATTCGCTGGGGCACCACCTCCGGTGTCTACCCCAACACCGTCACCCTCGGCGCCGTCACGACCACCACCTGCGCCGCGCTCGGCATGACCTCCGCCGGCACCTACTACGCCTCCATCGCCGCGTTCGACACCAGCAACCAAACCGGCACTTACTCCCCGCAAATTTCTGTCACCCTCGCCACCGCCGCCCCCGCACCCACCGCCCCCACCATCACCACGTTCTCACCAACCAGCGGCGCAGTCGGCACATCCGTCACGATCACCGGCACCAATTTCTCCTCCACCCTCGCCTCCAATACCGTCAAATTCAACGGCACCACCGCCACATTATCTAGTGGTACCACCACCCAACTCGTCGCGGTCGTCCCGTCCGCCTCGACCACCGGCAAAATTTCCGTCACCACCTCGGCCGGCACCGTCAACAGCTCCGGCGACTTCACCATCACCACCCCGCCCTCCTCCACCGTTTACGACTCCGCCGCAGATTTCTCCAACATTCAAGGCCCCGTCTGGTATTACCTCAACGGCGACGCCACCCAGATGGCCACCTACCTCGCCTCTTGCACCTCTACTCCTTCCGGCCCTTGCTGGCAAGGCGCCAACACTTACCTCACCATCTCTGCCACTGGTGCTCACCCTGGAGACACCGCATTCCCCACTACCATGAAATCTACCCGCCGTTGGATCTCCCCCGGCGCTGGGACAGTCTCCATCTCAGGCAGCTCCTCCGACGAAGTCGCCGCTGGTGGTGATGGCGTCCTCTTCACCGTCGTCCACAACTCCACCACCACCTACTACTCCCGCACCATCCCATCTGGCGGCGGTAATGAAACCTACTCCACCTCGACCTTTGTGGTGGCTGTCGGCGACACCATCGACTTCATCATCGACCCGCTCACCGGCGACTTCTGGGATGGCGCACTCTACACCGGAGTCATCTCATTCTCCGCCACCCCGCCCCCTCCCCCTCCACCGCCTGATCCTCCACCGCCTCCACCTCCGGCATTGTCTATTTCATCCCTCACAACGGCGACGCCCGCGTTTAACGTCGCCACGACCTCGACCGTTACCGTCACTATCTCCAACACCGCCACCACTGACACCTCTGTCATCATCTCCAGCGCCGATCCTGCAATCGTCGCCGCGCCCGTGAGTGTCACAATCCCAGCCAACTCTCGCTCCACCAACTTCACCGTCGAGGGCCTCGTCGCCGGCACCACCCAGCTCACCGCCACCCTCAGCACCTCCACCGCCCACATCATCCTCACCGTCTTACCCACCACCGCCCTCTCCCCCGTCACCCTCCTCTCCCCTGCCGACCGCTCAACATTGTCCTTTCTCGTCAAATTTGTTATCTTGCGATGGCGGGCGATGATTGGGGCAACTTCGTATGCGATTAAAGTCCATGACGATACCATCGACACTGAAAACGATAGCCCTGTCTGTACGGGATTTGCTGCGTGCAGCCTTGCTGCTACCGCCACCAGCTATTCATTCCGCCCTAAACCCGGCCACACCTACACCTGGACCGTCACCTGGACCGACTCAGGCGGCCACACCAGCGACCCCATCTCATGGACGTTTGCACAGGAGCCCAACTAACCCATGGCTGATATTCTCGATGTGACAGTAATAATCAAAAGAAATGGTAGAGATGTGACCGGCTTCCCCTACCAAAAACGCATGGTGGTCGATGAACTCCAGCAATTCAGCTACGAGAAAGCCACTGGTGGAGGGTACGAAACTCTTCCCACGACACAAATCGCAACCCTGCAAGCTCTGGCACTCGTCGCTGACCAGGCTCTCACCATCCGATTGGATGGTCAGAGTGACGCAGGAATTGTACTCTCGGCGGGCGGGTTACTACTGGTGCTTGACGCGACCCTTGACGCCTCCTCCACTACCAATGCCACCCTCGACAATAGTTCAGGCTCACCCGCCAATATCACCGGTCTAGGAGCTGGTACATGATCGCTCGTCCACTCCACGCACTGGCCACCGTACTGCTCGTCGGCTTACTCGTCATGCTTGCCCCCATGTACGCGCAGGCTGACACTCACCAGACGGTGCCCAGTGCTAATTTCTCCTTCATGAGTGACCTCCAAAACTTCCTTCGCGTCGAGGATGCGAATCGTTATGCGGATCTTACTTCGAGTCTCGTTGTCTCTGGTGGCCTTCACAGTACTGCGGCTGGTCTCGTCGGCTCTCCGTCTGCACTTGTTGCCTATCTTGGCGGCTACTACACAACCGAATCCGGTACTATTACCTACCCAGACGCTTCTACTTGCCACGTCATCGCTCACAAAGACACGACTGCCAATCAAGGCAGCTATACTCGCGTTGCCGGTACGCACTACCTCATCAATTGTGCTTCCTCAATCCCTCCCGCGATTCCCGACGTCAACAGCGTCCTTCTCATGACCGTCACGACCAGCGGCGGCGCAATCACGGCTGTTGCTGATCTTCGCCCTGTCGGCAGTCTTATTGGACTCCACGCCTGCCGACATGCCACCCTCGACGATGCGCTCGCTGAACTCGGCACGGCAACCACCCCACTCGTGGTCGGCTGTCGCCTTCGTGTGCTCGCCAACGCCTCCATTCCAGCCACCACGACCCTCATTATTACCAATGCCGGTCTTATTTGCCCTGATAGTGGTACTACGACCACCATTAATGCCTTCATCGAATCTGCTTCTAGGCAAATTTTCTGTACCGGCTCTGGAACTATTCTCATTGCCGGTAGTCGTAATCTGTCGGTGTATCCTGAATGGTGGGGCGGCAATCCAAACGATGTCGCAATCAACAATATCCCACTGCAAGCCGCTGTAACTGCGATAGCCAGTGGTGGCGGTACAATTCGATTCGCCTGCGGAAGCTATCATTTCTCTGCGAACATCGTTATCCCATCGTTTATTAGTCTGCGCGGTGTTGGGATGCAATGTACGAAACTCATCAACGACGGTACCACTGATTTGCTCACATTTACTGATTCGACCACCGCCAATAAAGAACTCCGTTTTGGTGGTGTCTTTGATATGAGTATTCAAGGTAATCCTACTTCCGGTCACGGTATTGTCGTCGAAAATCCATACCATTTCTCTGTTGATCTTGTCCGCATCACTGATCACGGCGGGATCGGTATCACTTTTGATTCCCATGTCAATGGTTCTACCTACGGCCAAAACATGTTTGTGACTCGCTCATTTATTCTGCACAATCTCGGTGGAGGCATTCGTTTAAGTGGGAGTGGCAACCTCGCTGTCATTGATAAATCTTCCATCAACCAAAATGGTTTCTACGGCGTATACGCAGACCGCCATAAGCAATTGGTTGTGCGTGATGTGGAGTTTGCCAACTACTACTACGGCGCCTCCCTCTCTGGCCATCAAGCGATCCCTGTCGTCATCAATGGCGGGTCGGCGATTTCTATTCTCAACAACTCATTTGAAGAAAACGCCGGCAACGGCTCGACCGCAAATACCCACATCCGCACAGGTTGGGATGGCGACGCCCAAATCGCCACACTCAACGACACCCAACGCCTTACCATCTCCTACAACGACTTCAAATCCACCTCAGGCGTCCACGAAGGCGCCCTCAACCATATCACCCTCGACCGCGCGCAAGGGGTGGAGATTGTCGAAAACTTTTTTGAGAAAGAAGTCGGGTATGGCTATACCGTCAACGGTATCTCACTAGGCACAGACATGCTCACGAATGGGGGATTGCTCTTGCGCTCAAATAAATGGGACACATTAGACGCAAAATTCGTGGGTGTCTCTCGTCCCTATCTCTTTGATGATGTCTACCTCGATTCGGCAAGCCTCAGTGCGCCGTCCGCTCGTGGCGCACACTGCACAGATTATACTCAAATTATCCAATGGCAGCGGTATGATATTGACACCTTCGATGTCTTTCAACTTCTTTGTGATGGGTCGCTGATTCGTGGACTCGGTGCGGCCGCACCAACGGTGAAATTCCTCATCGGGGCGGGTTCGCCTGAGGGGTCGATTACCGCCGGAAAAGGATCACTGTATCAACGCACTGACGGCGGCGCCAATACCTCGCTCTATGTCAAAGAATCCGGCACCGGGAATACAGGATGGGTAGCAAAATGACGCGGATTGTCTTGTTGTGTCTCATCGCGGTTTTGACGTACACCACTCGCGCGTACTCGATCGACCAAACCCACTCCACTCTCCCCCAACAAAATTCCTCGTTTATCACCGATCTCTCTCTCTTCCTCCAACGCGAGGATGCCCAACGCTATATCGAACAATTCACCGGGATGGTGGTGAGTGGCGGAACGGATGTGACAGGTGGGACGTTATCGCACACTCCCACCTCCCTCACCGCCTACCCTGGTGGCTACTACATCACCGAAACCGGGAGTGTCACCTATGTTAGCAATTCTACGTGCTATCTTATCGCGCACCGCCTCACCACCGGCAACCTGGGCACATTCCAACGCCAATCCGGCACCCACTACCTCACTGATTGTACGAGTCCATCGAAACCAGCTTTACCGTCAGACTCCATTTGGCTGGCGTCCGTGGTTACCAATGGAAGTTCTGTCACCGCCTACACCGACCTTCGCACCCGCGTCCCCTATGCCGGCAGCTACCCCTACGCCGAACTCCCAGCCGCTAGTATGCGTGGCCGTCTCGCTCTCGTCACTGATGTCAACAGCGGCACGCTTTACTGGGACACAGGAGTAGCGTGGCGCCAAATTACCCTCAACCCGATGACCTTCGCGGGCGACTTGATCGTCGGCGGAAGCTCTGGCACCCCTGCCCGTCTCGCGCTCGGCACCGCCAATCAAGTCCTCGGGGTCAACTCCGGCGCGACCGCCCACGAATACAAATCCCTCACCGCCGGCGATGGGATCTCCATTGCCAGCTCCACCGGCGCCGTCACGTTCACGGCCACCGCCACGTCCCCCGCGGGCTCTATCCTTTTGTGGCCTGGTGACGCTGCCCCCTCCGGCTGGTTCCTGTGCAACGCCACCGCCTACGTCGCCTCCACCTACCCCAGCCTCGCCGCAGTCCTCATCCCCAAAGCGAGCGTGTATGGTAGGGGGACAGCCGTAGGGACATTTACTGTCGATACATCGACTGATGTCGTGACGAGCGCCTCCCACGGCCTCTCAGACGGCGCCATCGTCCACGTCGCCTCAACCACGACGCTCCCAACCGGCCTGTCCGCCAACACGATCTACTACGTCACCTCCGCCACCAGCTCAACCTTCAAACTCTCCCTCACCAGCGGCGGATCCGCAATCGACCTAACCACCACCGGCTCCGGCACCCACTCCGTCTACAACCAAATCCAAGTCCCCGACTTCCGCGGCGTGTTCCCAATGGGCGCAGGCACCGGCTCGTTCACCTTCAACTTCGCGACCACCGACATCAACACCGGCACCG
>ERZ724505.1848-NODE-1848-length-11022-cov-7.139874_pt1 | contig 11022 bp, 12 predicted proteins | sample MGYA00376038_ERZ724505 | MGnify/ENA primary metagenome ERZ724505 (study PRJEB28724, sample SAMN07190884) | wastewater metagenome | isolation source: effluent of sewage treatment plant in Hong Hong | place: Hong Kong | collected 2016-03-17 ... | reverse complement strand
ACAGCCCGCCCATGCCAGAAGCATACCGGCTTGCTGCATCGAGCGGTGCGCCGCCCGCATAGCCTGCCGTCTGCAACAGCGAGGCAATCGGTGCCAGCGAACCCGCCGCAACGCCCGGAGCCATGCCCGCCGCCTGTGCCTGCATCTGCTGGTTGTTGTTGTAGTCGGCGTAGCGAGTGCCGAGCGCGTTCTTGCTCACTTCATGGGCCAGAATGCGCGCCATCGACGAACCGCCCGTCAGTCCCCGCGTGCCCATCGAGGCAGAGAGCGTGTCGGCGGTATCGCGGCCAGACTGCGCAATCATCTGGTCGAGGTAGGGATTGCTGTCATTGCCGCCTAGCGTGCGCGTGATCCAGTCGCGCGAGGCATTGATGCCCGCATCGCCCTGCTGAACCTGCCCGATCAGGTTGGGGATCAATCCGCCGATCTGGGCGGCATAGCCCTGGATACGCGGGAAGGCGTCATTGAAGGCGCTGTTGAGCGTGTTGCCCGCCTGCGTCTGCTGAGGCGACGGCGTGTTCACCGTGGTTGTCTTGTTGGTCGAGCTAGAAAGCCCCATTGCGCAAATCCTTCACTATGGTTTGCTGGTGCGGTTCAAAGCCCCGCGATTTGAGTAGTCTTACCCATGCCGGGCGGCTCGAAATTGCCGCAGCATCGCAGCCTTGCAGCCGCGCCGCTTCAACAGCGTGGTCGATCAGTTCCAGAATGCCGTCCAATTCCCCTGCCGCGAACATGCCGTGTAGTTCGACCAGCCCGCCGGGGTAAGACTTCTTCTCAACCCCGATAACCGCTGTTTCGCTCTCAAGCAGCGTTATTCGGCCTTCGCTGATTTCGTTCTCAACCCACCAATATGGCCATCGGCGATCATCCAGCATTCCGATGATCTGTGCGCGGTGGCGGAGGTAGCCGGGGGTCAAGTCACCGTCCCTACTGTCGTTGTTCCAGATGATGAACTGATCTGGTCGATAATGATATGACTAGGGGCATTGACTACCGCTGCCGCTGCGGTCGCCAGCGTAATGGATGGAATGATTGTCCCGCCAGTAGTTACAACCAGAAGGCCCGTGATAGTCACTGCAACCGATGCTCCAGTCGTATTTGTCGCCATGCCGTTCGATGTAATGTTGATCGACCATACCCCTGTTTGCGTTGCCGCTGTAGTAGGTGCGGTCGCGTCAATACCGATGCTGTGTCGGATTGAATTTCCTAGCGTGGCGGTTCCAGCGCCCTTTATGTCGAACGTCCCGTTTCCGGTAGTTCCCGACATACTGGTAATGTAGAGTTGAGTGCGGATGCTGTATATCCTCGCAGCAAGTGTGATTGCCCCGCCACTGCTGGTCCCAAGGTTGAACAGTTTTTGCCGCGTCCCAACATTCGAGAGCGTATAGTTGCTCGCAAGGATCATCGCCGCGTAAGGGCCGGAACTTCCCCCGCCCCCACTAGCCGCGATGGTCAATTGCCGCGCTGCCCCTGTTCCTGATGGCGTAATCGTAACATTTGTTCCTGCGACAAGTTCCGCCTCGACCTGCGCGCGCGCGGCAGAATTGAAGTCAGAGATTGTCGAAGCCGCTTGAGAACCCGTATGATTGGCTCTGGCAAGCAATGTTGCATCGGCGCTATTGGCAGTCGCCCCGGTCGCAATCCCCGCTAGCTTCGTTTCCTGTGCGGTCGTGAATGACGCCGTGGTGTTGGTCAGGACCGTGGCGAGGGGCTGGTAGCTTCCTGCTGCCTGCTTTCCATCCAAGGCAGTCTGCAGCCCGGTGATGTGTGAAATGGCCTGCGGAGTTTCGGGAGGAAAGGTTGATGGTTTACCAGTGATCGAGGTCCATGAAGAACTGCCGCCTCCACCTGAAGGGTTATAGCTCATATGATCCACCATCCCGTTCCGTCGCAAATCACGGTGTAGGACTGATATTGCGTTGCTATCGCCAACGTGGTCGCCCCGTCGATTGTCTCCGAAGCATTACCGTCCAAAGTCACCGCGTTCCCGCTTGCGTCGATCTTCTTCACGTTCAAGACCCTGCCCGTATTAGAAGCCGCCGCTGGGAGATTTATCGTTACCGCTGCGGTGGTTGCATCGACCATGATAGCGTAATCCGAAGCCGCTACAGACCCCGTTGCAGTGACCGAACGGGTAGCGCCGTAAACCGCACCCACAGCCTCCAGTGTCGCAATCCGGTCTTCGTGGTCCTTGGTTCTCGCCGCGACCAGACGCGGCCAATCTTGCCGGTTGAATGTCTCTGGAACCGGCCTAGCGCTCACCGCCTGCCCCCAATTCAGGCTCAAAGCCCTGCGCGAAAGTCCATGCCCCGCTATCGGTCCACCTGAACCGGCTATACCGGCCCGAACAGCGGATCGGCATGATCCCAGATGCTCGCAGCGTTCCCGCAACAGTCACGTTCGCCGGATCTGCAACCCGCGCCCGGCAATCGAGCGACAGGGCAAGCGTGGTGCTGTCGCCAACCGGACGAAGTGAGCGAAACCGCGCAACACGGCCCGGCGCATATTCAGAAAACGAACCTTCAAGCGTGGCAGGCAGGTTACTGCCGTCGAATGTCCCCAATTCGCCGCCGCTGACCAGATACATCGCCGGATCACCGCCCCGCCAACGCGGATCGTCGAGCGAAATGGTCATGGCATCGAGATCAGGATAGGTCGCTGCCAGCGTTTCCAGCCCGGTCGAGCTGGTGAAGCCCGGAAACAGCCCGTCAGCGGTAAATTCAGCCTCCGACCACTTGTCGAGCGCGTAGTTGTAGATCAGCACGTAAGCCGGAGCGCCCGGCACCATCCAGTAAACCAGCTTGCGCTCTGGATCGACCGCCGAGAAAATCCGTTCGTAATCCGCTCTTGGCACCAGCGCCTGGAACGTCCGGTCAACCCGCTCGGAGCCGATGTGGCGCAGCGCCTGCCCGTCATCGAGCGCCTTGAACCCCTCGTCGGAGAGGAAAAACACGGTGCGGTCAAAGCTGCACACGCTGCCCTTCGAAGCGCACCCGACATTCGCGGCAATCGGATCATACGAGAACGGCGCTGCAACGTCGCCGGTGACGTTCATTCGAACCAGTCGGCGGCGCTGGAGAATGACCCCGTATTCACTGCCAGCCAGCCCCATGACCTCGCCGCCCTCAAGCATGGGCTGATAGGTCGCGGTCGAGGTGGCAAAATCCCAATTCGTGTGATCGTTGAAGCCAGAGGTAAAAACCCCGCTCAAGTCTCCGGCACCCTGTCCGATCACGACATAGTCGCCGATTGTCGCCACGCAGACACCGGCAGGAGCATCGACCAACGTGGTTGTCGTTCCAGTCCCCCCGGCAAGCTCGGTAACCTTGGTCACCGAACCGTTCACCCCGATCACGTAGTCACCGAACTGCGCAAAGCGCCAATGCCCGGTGACCGTCATTCCCGATGCCAGATTGCTCCATGCCCCGGCGTCGTATCGCTCAAGCCCGTGAGTCGTCCCGGCCAGCAGGTAGGCATTGCCATCGCCCGCAACGAACGAGCCGCCGCCCGCAAAGGCGTAGGGCAGGGCAGAGCTTACCGAGTAGAACGCCTTCACCGGGCCATAGCCGCCGACAATCGGCACAACGTTCCTGGCGACGTTCAGCCCGCCGCCGATGATGTTCTGATCGGGAAGGAACTCCCCGAGCGCTACCAGGTTGACCAACTCAACCGCCCGGCAATCATGTCGGGATCGACCGCAAGCGACACTTCATCGTCATGATCGGGATAGAGGTTTAGGACCAGTTGCAGCGCTTCTTCAAAGACGCCCTTCATGAGACCAGCCTTTTCGATGTCTGGCATGTCACGATAGGCATAATAGAGCGCACCGGCCTGATAGACGTTCGGGAAGTCCTCAAGCAGCCAGTTGCTCGTGTTGCTGTCGTTGAGAGGGGCAATCACCTGGTAGAAATGCAGCACCGCCGAATAGGTCGTTTCGGGAACCGGGTAGAACCGCAGTTCATTGCCAACCCGCGTGAAGGCATAGGGAGACGTTGCACCCGTGTCCTTTCCTTGCATTTTGGACAGGTTTTCCGGCGAAACGTAGTCGATGTAGACTGTCTTTGTTCCAACAGTCGCTTCGACGGCAATCGGGCGCACAAGTGAGGCTGGCGCGGCCACATATTCGCCGTCGATGGAAATGGTTTCCCGCGCCCGCATGGGAGATACGGGATTGCGATACAGAAACGCGCGAATGTCACCTTCAGCAGACTGGATATAGCGGTCGAGGGAAGATGCCACAGCGCGGCCATCGGTTTCTTCGGTGATCGCGTCTTTCAATGTCGTGTAATTCGTGACAGTGGCCATCGCGAAACCCCGCAAAAGGTAAAGGGGCGGACCCGAAAGCCCACCCCTCCCCTGTTAGTTGTTGTGGTAACGAACCGCGAGCTGCGGGCGGAGCGTCTTGTAGCCGTAGAGGACATCGAGACGGCAAGGGAACTTGTCGTTATTGATGTCGTACTGGCGAACGATCCGCATCGAGATGCCGTCCAGAACCTGACGCGAAGCGAAGTCCACACCCTGCGGCATCACAAGGTCAGCAGTCGCAAACGCGAAGGCTTCCTTCTGGAACAGCAGGCCGGTCTGCACCGCAGTCGAAGCAGTACCAAGGAACGTCACCGCAGCGTTGTCAGCAGGCGAACCCGAAACGTTCTGGGTGGCACCAGAGGTCACGATTGCCGGGCTGATCGGGAACGAGGTGGTGGTAGCACCAGCCCCGATCACGAACTGCTGAAGTACGCCGGTCGAAACCTTGGTTTCCGGGTGAACAGAGTACACACCAGCAATGGTGATAACGTCACCCTGCGAAGGTGCAGTTGCGCCGGTATCGACCGTCAGGGTTGCCCCGGTCTGGGTTGCGCCGTTGACCAGATAGGCACCGTTCGAACCGCCGCGAGTATGGGCAGGCATCATGGTGTTTTCCGCCCAGTCGAAACCGGCTGCGCGGCCCATGTAGCCTTCCTTGTACTGCTTGGCGATGCTGGCGTCGTCCTGGAACAAGGTCTTGGTGTCCTTGACCAGATCGGACATGCCCAGCGAGTCCATCAGGGCCGTGCGGTCGCCCATCGGGGCCAGCGCGCGGTTCAGGATAACGCGGGCGTCCAGCGCCTTGTTGTAGGTCGCTGCCGAGCCACCGTTCCAGACCGACTGGTAAACGTCCTTGTACATCGACAAGGCGTCCGACTCGACATTCGCAGCCAGAACCGACATCGCCGGGTCAAGAATGCGTTTGCTGAAGTCGTCCAGCGAAAGGGTCAGGTCAACCGAAGTGAAGTTCAGGTCAACACCCTTCTGGGTGGCAACCTGGAGCGTCACGCTCGATTCAGTGGTGTCCTGCGTGGAGAGGGTCGCCCCGGTCCGCACAGTGTACTGGTTGGGCAGGCGGATTTTCAGGCTGTCGCCTATTTTCGCGCCGCTCTTGGCATAGCTGTCATCATATTCACGGACAACATTGCCGACGAAGTTCAGCTTCTGGTGGAGGATGCGCAGCGCCTCGCGGGTCACTGCGGTAGGGGTCAAAAGGGTATTGGCCATGTGAAAAGTCCATCAAAGGGCCTCGACGCTTCACAGCGTGGAAAGGCGATTATTTACGACGAAGCTGCTCGTTGCGGCGGCGGGTCCACTCCTCGGCAGAGAGCCGGTCATCCAACCCGGTAAGGGGCTGACTTCCGCCTTTCACCTTGGCCGAGGGCTTCACTTCGACCGCTTTTGCAGCCGGCTTGGCCGTTTTCGACGCGACGAATGCCATGTGCATCAGTTTGATCAGGTTCGGATCGTCAACCGAGTCCATGTATTCACGGGATAGGCCCATTTTCGCGCCAAATTCGACGAGCTGGACGGCCATCTCAGGCCCCCAGCCGGGGAGATCGCGCTGCAACACGGCAATACCCTGCTCGATCCGCTTGGCAGCTTCCTGCTGCGTTTCGAGTGTGCGTGCCTCAACAGCCGACCGGTATTCGTTCTCCGCCTCTCCATAGGCATTCTGCAACTGCATGAACTGCCGGAAGTGGCGATTTGCCGCCATCGGGTCTTGCGCTTCGAGCGCATCCCAATTGACATCCTGATACTGCTGCAATGCGGCCTGGATCGCGACTAGATGCGCCCGCGCGTTGACTTCCGCCTCTCCGGCCTGCTGGACCCTGACCTTGGCCTCGTCCAGTGCCTTGCGTTCGGCGGCAAGCTCCTGCGTCTTGCGCGTATAGTCGCCCTGCATCAGGAAGCTGTCCTTGAGCGCGGCGGGGATGGTGTATTTTACCCCGTCGATCTCAATTTCAGTGGTTTCCGGTTCGCTTTCCTCGGCTTCCCCTTCGGGATTGGCCTCGTCCAGCGTTTCGGTTGAACCTTCGTCCTGTTCGATTGCGGCATTTTCATCGACTTCCGCATCAAGCGGATTGGTCGTTTCCGTATCCATATTGGTTTCCATCTATGGGATTGCCTACGGCCTCACGGCGTTGGCGGGTGGGACTTCCTAGAAAGGGCTGGTCCCGGCGGAACCGGCAAATGCAGCTTTGTCATCTGCGCGGATCACATTGGCCTGCGCGGTCATCCGGTCAGTGTCGGCCCGGTAGGCATCGACCCCGACCTTTTCGCGGGCGATCTGATTCTTCTCCGAATCGTTATGCGCCTTGAGCATGTCTGCCTGCGACATAGGCTCTTGCTGCGCGTCCTGCTGCTGGCCCATCTTCTCAAGCATATCGGCGGCATCGTCAGCGCCCGGCCAATCGCAGTGGCGCAGATACATTGGGCCGAGAACGGTAGCGGCGGCAGGGAATGCGCGGATGATGTCAACAATCTCGGTGCGGGTCTGCTCACGAAGCGTCGAGTAATTCGGGCCGGTCTTGACGATCAGGTCATACTTGCCCGCCGTCAGGTCAAATACGCGGGTCATCGCCGCATTGTCGTCCTGGTCGGCCTCGATGCCGATTTGCTCCTGTTGGGTGGCATTCGGGCCGATCTGGACGTTGCGCGGCTTCATGTCCTCGCCAAGCACCCGAATCACCCGCTCGGCAGAATAGACTTTCTGGATCAGGTTGATGATGATCCTGCCTGCGTGCCGGATTGAGCGTGTCAGGTTGTCGATGAAGTGAAAGGTCGAAACATCGCCTTCGAGTTTGCGGGCATTGATCGCAACACCGCTGGTTTCATTGCTCCTTGCGCCCAGAGAGGCATCGTAAATGCCCATGATAGCCTTCATGTCGTCGGCGGCGTTCAGGGCTTCCTGCAATACTCCGGCAGGCACACCGGCGAAGGGCTGGCGCTGCGGTGGCGGTGCGCCCTTCTTATATTCCAGATAGGCGTGCGCGACCTGGTTGGCCGTGCCCCACTTGGCCGTGCCAACGAATGACCCTTCCTCGCCAATGAAGGGCGTTTTCGGCGTCAAGGCGACAAGCTCGGTCGCCGTGGTGCGCCAGTAGTTGTGCATACGCTGCGCATCTTTGGCGGGATTGATCAGCGAGCGGAAATAGCGCTTTCCCTCGATATTGATCTCGTCGCCGTAGACCGGGACGATGGGGATATACCTGCCCGGCCACTCGACCGTTTCGAGAACTTCGCACCCGGTCAAGATGTATTGCGTAACCTTCTTGGTCTTGCGCTTGCGCTGATTGACTGCCCCAATGCCCTGCATCATCAGCCAGGCCTGCGAACGCTCGAACCACTCCAGCGAAACGGTCGTTCCGTCCGACAGGTCAATCACATCCTCGGTGGCGTCCTTGCGGTACCAGAACTCGGCCACCATGATTTCGTCGCCTTCGATCCACGGTGAAGGCAATCCGCGATAGCCCGACGCATCCCAATCGACCTGTTCCGCGTCCTTGTAGCGGTCTTCAAACTCGCTCTTGGCCATCATCGTGACAACAAGGCAGGTGTTCCAATCCGAGGAATCCGCCGCCGTGCTGTGCGGGTCGCCATAGACCGAGAACGGGTTGACGATCCGCTCAAAGGCGATGTCCTTGACCTCGTCCTCGTCCTCGGTGATGTCGATGCGGAAATAACCAAAGCCATTCGACACCGCGCTTTCAATCGCCGTGTCGGTGGCAATGTCTGCGTCACTGACAACCTGGATATTGCGGACCAGGCCGTTGATGATCTCAGCCGTTTCAGGGTCGGCGCGATCATCAGCTGGGTTTACTGCAATCGAAGGCTTGTTCTGCCGCGCATCGTTCACAACCTGCCGGATGAACGAAGGCATCTTGTTGATGGTCAGACAGGCGCGCCCGTCGATCTCGCGCTGGCGCTTGATCGCAGTCGGCCATTGCTCGCCAAGCCGGGCAAAGCGAAGATCGTCCAATGCTTCTTGCCGAAACTCGCTCTCGCGTTCTTCCGCTTGTTCGAAGATGTCGCGGGCCAGTTTCAGGATTTTTTCGTCGGCAGATGTCATTTCAAGCCACCTCGAACATCTGCAATGGTGAGCGGAGCTATTGGCCATGCCTCAATAGACTTATTCAAGACATCAAGCGCCCGTTCGATCTGCCCCAGCTTCACCGGTCCAACGCCCTTCACATCGAATGGGTGGTCTGGTTTGCGAACGTTGATGACGACGCCGCGAGGTGTTTGCGCCACAGCAATGCCGGCCTTGTAAATCTTATCGGCGCGGGTGCAGATGTAGTCGGTCATGTCATCCACCCTCCTGCCCCGTGCTGCGCATGCGACGAAGGCGCTTCCTGCGTCACGGTTGGCTCTTCGTAAGCAATGCCAGACAGTCCGAATGCGTCGGCACTGTGGCTGTTTCCATCATGGTCAGGCCCAAGACCGATGTTCCGGCTGGGGTCTTTCTTCTCATGATAGGCAGCAAGCGCCTTCAAGCCGGCCACGCACTTTTCTTCATCGAACCACAGCTTGGCGAACAGCTCGCGCATCCGCTCAACGCGAAGCATTGCTGCGCCCTTGCCCTGGTTCGGAATGACCTCGACCTCGTAACCGGCATTGGCGAAGGCAGACTGATACGACACGTCGAACACGCGGTCGTTCGTTTCGCCATCGTGCGGGAGGAACACCTTGCAGCGATCCGGCGAATATCCCTGTGAGCGCATCCATGTCAGATGCGCCGCGATAGGCTGTCCCTGAACCTCGTAGTGGTTGACGTAGCGGATCGTCATACCGACGAACTGCACGGCCCAGAATACGAAATTGTCTGCCTTGGCCCCGGTTCCACCGATGTCGGCGAACAAGCGAACGATCATATGCGGATCTTCGGGAACCACGCCGATGCGCCCTTGCTCGCGCGCTTCGGTCAGTCCGATGGTCCAGTAAGCCCCTTCAAAATAAGTCTTGTAAGCGCCGCCCCAGATATGTTCGTAGCTGTGCGGACGCTTCTCCTTGTCGTTTTGCCGCTCTTGCTCAAGCACGTCTGGAAACCACGGGTTGTCCGTGAAATTCATCTCGACGATCTTGGCACCGGCAGGCGGGTCTTTCTTGAACCGCCGATCTGTCGCGCTGTCCTCGATCTCCGGGTTCCATGTAACCCAAATCTCCGAGCCATCCTCGCGAACGGTCGGGATAAGCTTTACCCAGGCATCTTCCGTGATCGCTTCAGCTTCATCGGCCCAGCACAGCAGGATCAGCGCCTTCGACTTGATGCTGTCGAGGTTGCGCGCCAGCCCAACGAAAGCGAACTCAACCTTGCCGCAGGCTGTGCGAATGTAGGTTTCGCCGATGTCAAAATGCGGCCTTAGCCATTCCTCGCTTTCAATCGCAGCCTTGACTTCGGCCATCGAGCTTTCGGCCAGACTGTTCATGAACTGGCGGACGCACAGGATTATCCCTGTCTTTCCTGCCTGCGCACACCTGTGAGCATGTATCGCCGCCATCTTGGCAAACGATCTGGTCTTTGCAGAACCACGCCCGCCATAAGCGCCGCGATAACGCGCCTTACCGAGAAACACCGGAATCAACTTGGGAGGGAGTTGAACCTCAACCCTTTGGGCCGACAAGGGCTATCTCTTGAATTGTTCTGATCGGATCATCTGGGTCGCCAGCGTGGACAACCTTATCAGCAAAAGCCCGGCTGAGCTTTGAAAGGTGCCAGCGTTCCGCGTCAAATGCCAAACGGCCCAAGGCTGCATCAGTGGCTTTCTTGGCATCTTCCACGGCCTGTTCAGCTCTGGCGTGGTAACCCGCTTCTCGCGCGCGCACGATACTGGCCGCTAGTTCGTCATCTCCCTTTGCCCAGCGTGAAATTGTTTCCCTGTCTGGCATCCGCTTGTCTTTGCATATTTGACGCATGGATTTGCCTTCGCGAAGTCCATTGAGCATTTCGAGGATTACGTCTTCGGTAAACCCTTCATCGTATGCGACAGCCATTGTTCCTCGCTTCCCCACTCCCTTGCGGGTTGGTGGTTCTGTTAGGGTTGGTTAAAGCCCGCTTCCAGGCGTGAACTGAATATCGCCGGTCGAACCAGCGGCAATGACTGAAACGTAAGCTGGGCCCTTGGTCGGGAAGCGCTGCACCTCATGAACGCCTGGGCCGATAGCCTGCCCGGTCGTGGTTGCGGCGGAAACAGTGCTGTCGCCGAACTTGAACCAGACAGTGGCGGTGCCAAGATTGGCAATGCGCACGGTGTCGGGGTTATCTGTCAGCTTGGTAGCAGCAGAGGCAGAGCTTGAAACCGTAATGGTAACGGGCGCGCCCTGCTGTTGGAACGGTTCACTCATTCTCTCTTACCTCTCGAATGCGCCGCGATCCGGCGTCATGGATAGAAGTCCCATGCTGCCGGGTTCTCGATGTATGTTCTGGCGTCAGCCGCGCTTGACGGGACAGTCGGGAAGCCCGGAATAACCCCACTTACAACCGCGCGCTGGTTGAAGTCCCAATAAGCCTGCGGGCCTGCTGCGGTAATCGGCGTAGTCCCATCTGCGAAAGTGCCAGTCAGGCGAGTGCCTGCGCCGTTGTAAACATATGCGTTAGGGTTGATCCGAAAATCACCATCAACCGATACCGTCATGGCTTGGAGTTAGGCCAGCGCAGGGGGTGGTTGAATCGAGCGGCCTCCCCCACCTGGAATGGGGAGTGGTGAGGTCATGGCC
>ERZ724505.1847-NODE-1847-length-11029-cov-4.140332_pt1 | contig 11029 bp, 10 predicted proteins | sample MGYA00376038_ERZ724505 | MGnify/ENA primary metagenome ERZ724505 (study PRJEB28724, sample SAMN07190884) | wastewater metagenome | isolation source: effluent of sewage treatment plant in Hong Hong | place: Hong Kong | collected 2016-03-17 ... | reverse complement strand
TGCCCAAGGACGCCGTCAAGATCAACATCGAGGGCCGCCGCGTCACGATTGTCGCCGAGCAAAGCCGCGACACCGAGAAGAAGGACGGCGAGCGCGTGCTCTACCGTGAACGCAGTGTCAGCCGCTTCTCGCGCAGCTTTACGCTGCCACAGGAGATCAACCAATCGGAATCCAGCGCAGCACTCGACCAGGGTGTCCTAACGTTGACCCTGGTCAAGCGGGTCGCCAACGGCGGCAGCACCCTCAAGGTGAATTGAGTTCAGCCAGATCCCAGCGCGGCTGCACCTCGAAGCTGCCGGCCGCGTCTGCAGGCGCCAAGCCGCGTTGCACCCGCAGTGCGGCCGCCATGGCGATCATGGCGCCGTTGTCGGTGCACAGGTGCAGCTCCGGGTAGTGCACCCGGATGCCACGCTTGGCACAGGCTGCGTTCAGGGTCTCGCGCAAATGCCGGTTGGCCCCCACGCCGCCGGCCACCACCAGGCGCTTCAAGCCGGTCGTTTTCAGCGCCAGCAGGGCCTTCTTGAGCAGGCACTCGACGATGGCTGCCTGGGTGCTGGCAGCCAGGTCGGCGCGGGATTGCTCACAGACATTGGGCCCCAGCTTCTTCACCTGCGTGAGCACCGCCGTCTTGAGGCCAGCAAAGCTGAAGTCAGGCTTGCCACTGTGCAGCAGGGGGCGCGGCAGGTCGAAGGCTTCGGGGTTGCCGAACTCGGCCAGGCGCGCCAGATGTGGGCCGCCGGGGTAAGGCAGGCCCAGCAGCTTGGCCGACTTGTCAAAGGCTTCGCCGGCGGCGTCGTCGATGGTTTCGCCCAGCAACTCGTAGTCACCCACGCCGTCCACGCGCATCAGCTGGGTGTGCCCACCCGACACCAGCAGGGCCACGAACGGGAACTCAGGCGGGTCGGCGCTCAGAAAGGGCGAGAGCAAATGCCCTTCGAGGTGGTGAATCGGCAGCGCTGGCCGGCCGAGTGCCGAGGCCAGCGACACCGCCACACCCGCCCCAACCAACAGCGCCCCGGCGAGCCCAGGCCCCTGGGTGTAAGCAACCATGTCGATGTCGGCCAGACCGAGCCCGGCGTCCTGCAGCACCTCCCGCGCCAGCGGGATGACGCGGCGCACGTGGTCCCGCGAGGCCAGTTCGGGCACCACGCCACCATAGGCTTGGTGCATGGTGATCTGGCTGTGTAGCGCGTGGGCCAGCAGGCGTGGCGGGGCAGCGCCGTCCACCTCGATCAGCGCGACACCGGTCTCGTCGCAGGACGACTCGAAGCCGAGGATGCGCGTGGCGCCCACGGTCAGTTGCGTTCCTTGGCGTGGTTGATCGAGTACTTGGGGATCTCGATCGTCACGTCCTGGCCGCCGAGGATGGCCTGGCAGGACAGGCGCGAATCAGGCTCCAGGCCCCAGGCGCGGTCCAGCATGTCTTCCTCGCCCTCTTCCATCTCGGACAGCGAGCGAGCGCCGGAGCGCACGATGACATGGCAGGTGGTGCAGGCACAGACCTGGTCGCAAGCGTGCTCGATGGGCACATCGTGCTCCAGCAGCGCTTCGCAGATCGAGGTGCCAGCGGGCGCCGACACCTGCCGCCCCTCGGGGCAGTACTCGGCGTGCGGCAGGATGGTGATGACGGGCATGGTTCAGAGGGAGTTCAGATCACGGCCGGCCAGAGCGCGGGCAATGCTGCGGTTCATGCGCTCGGCGGCAAAACCTTCGGTGGCTTCGGCGAGCGCCTTGGTGGCGGCCTCGATGCGCTCGGCATCATCGGTCATCGCAGCCAGGGCCGAGAGCTGCAGCTCCAGCCGGTGGCGTTCGTCGGCAGACAGCAGATCGCCATCGGCGGCCAGCGCGCTGCGCGTGGCCAGCACCATGCGCTCGGCCTCGACCCGCGCCTCGCGCAGCTTGCGGGCCGCCATGTCGCCCTCGGCGCTGGCAAATCCATCTTGGAGCATGGAGGCAATCTGGTCGTCAGCCAGGCCATAGCTGGGCTTGACGGTGATGGCTGCGTGCACGCCCGAGATCAGCTCTTGCGCTGACACGCTGAGCAAGCCATCGGCATCGACCTGGAAGGTCACGCGGATGCGCGCCGCGCCGGCCGCCATGGGTGGGATGCCGCGCAGCTCGAAGCGCGCCAGGGACCGGCACTCCGACACCAACTCGCGCTCGCCCTGGACGACATGCAGTGCCAGCGCCGTCTGGCCGTCCTTGAAGGTGGTGAAGTCCTGCGCCTTCGCAACGGGGATGGTCGCGTTGCGCTCGATGATGCGCTCCACCAGGCCGCCCATGGTCTCCAGCCCCAGCGAGAGCGGGATGACGTCGAGCAGCAGGATCTCGCCATTCGCGGCATTGCCAGCCAACTGGTTGGCCTGGATGGCGGCGCCCAGAGCCACCACCTCGTCGGGGTTGAGATTGGTGAGCACTTCGCGGCCGAAAAACTGGCTGACGGCGGCGCGCACACAGGGCATGCGCGTCGAGCCGCCCACCATCACGCAACCTTGCACATCGGCCGGCCGCAGCTTGGCATCGCGCAGCACGCGCTTGACGCTGGAGAGCGTGCGCGTCACCAGCGGCGCCACCACGACGTCGAAGCCCGCGCGGTCCACCCGCACACGCAGCTCACCGGCTTCCAGTGCCGCTGTCAACCAGGTCTCGTCGGCATCGGTCAGCGCCTCCTTGGCGCTGCGCGCCGCCACCAAGAGGCGGCGTTTGTCCTGCGCGGTGGAAGCCACCAGGCCCGACTGCGCCAAGGCCCAGTCGGCCAGCAGGCGGTCGAAGTCGTCACCGCCAAGCGCCGCATCGCCGCCCGTCGCCACCACCTCGAACACGCCACGCGCCAGGCGCAGCAGCGAGATGTCGAAGGTGCCGCCACCGAGGTCGTAGACGGCGTAGAGACCTTCGGAGGCGTTGTCCAGGCCATAGGCGATGGCGGCTGCCGTGGGCTCGTTGATGAGGCGCAGCACCTTGAGCCCGGCCAGCTCGGCGGCGTCCTTGGTGGCCTGGCGCTGGGCGTCGTCAAAGTAGGCCGGCACGGTGATGACGGCGCCGAACAGCTCGTCGTCAAAGCTGTCCTCGGCCCGGAAGCGCAAAGTCGCCAGGATCTCGGCCGAGACCTCGACGGGGCTCTTCACGCCCTCACGCGTCTCGATGGCCAGCATGCCGGGGCGGTCGACGAAGCGGTAGGGCAGCTTGCCCGCGTCGGCCACATCGGCCAGCGTTCGCCCCATGAAGCGCTTGACCGAGACCAGGGTGTGCTCAGGGTCGTCGGCCTGCGCCGCCAAGGCCTCGGCGCCGATCTGCCGCCGACCATCGCCCAGGTAGCGCACCGCAGAGGGCAGGATGACTTGGCCCGCCGCATCGGGCAGGCATTCGGCCACGCCGTGGCGCACGGCGGCGACCAGGGAGTTGGTGGTCCCCAGGTCGATGCCAACCGCGATACGTCGCTGGTGCGGATCGGGCGAGGCGCCGGGTTCTGAAATCTGCAACAGGGCCATGGCGGTCAGTTGTTCTCAAGGGCCACGAGGCGCGCCTCGACATCGGCTCGGAAGCGGCGGATGAACATCAGCGCCCGCACTTGCTCGGCCGCCTCAGCGGGCTTGCCGGCCTGGTCCAGCAAAGCCTGAAGCTCATTGATGACGGCGCTCTCGCGCTCCAGGGTCCGATCGAGCACGGCTTCCAGCGCGGCTGCATCGCTGGCGTCATCCAAGGCCTCGCGCCACTCCATCTGCTCCATCAGGAAGCTCGCGGGCATGCGCGTGTTGCTCTCGGCGCCAATCGGCGAGCCGCGCAGCTCGCACAAATACGCGGCGCGGGCGAGCGGGTCCAGCAGGCGCTGGCGCGCCTCGTTCACGCGCACCGCCCATTGCATGGCCAAGCGCTGGGCCGAAGCGCCCTGCGCGGCAAAGCGGTCGGGATGGACTTCGGATTGCAGGGCCTTCCAGCGCGCATCAATCTCAGTGCGCGACTGTTCGAAGCGTTCGGGCAAGCCGAAGAGTTGGAAGTCGGTGTCGTCGAGACGCATGGCAGGCGTTGGAAGCAAAAAGCGCGGCGAATGCCGCGCTCAGGCCAGCAAACCCAGACCGTCAGACACGGAAGGACTCACCGCAGCCGCAGCGATCCTTTTCACGTGGGTTGCGGAACTTGAAGCCTTCGTTCAGGCCTTCGCGGACAAAGTCCAGCTCGGTGCCATCCAGGTAGGGCAGGCTCTTGGGATCGATCAGCACCTTGACCTCGTAGCCCTCGAAGACGACGTCCTCGGGCGCCACGTCGTCGGCGTACTCCAGCTTGTAGGCAAGGCCTGAACAGCCCGTGGTCTTGACGCCCAGCCGCACGCCCACGCCCTTGCCGCGCTTGGCGATGTAGCGCTTGACGTGGCGGGCCGCAGCCTCTGTGATCGTGACAGGCATGCTGTCAATCTGCCTTGTGCTTGGCGCGGTAGTCATCCACCGCCGCCTTGATGGCGTCCTCCGCGAGGATGGAGCAGTGGATCTTGACCGGTGGCAGGGCCAGCTCTTCGGCGATCTGGGTGTTCTTGATGGTCAACGCCTCATCCAGGCTCTTGCCCTTGACCCACTCGGTCACGAGCGAGCTGGAAGCAATGGCCGAGCCGCAGCCATAGGTCTTGAACTTGGCGTCCTCGATCTTGCCGGTGAGCGGGTTGACCTTGATCTGCAGCTTCATCACGTCGCCGCAGGCCGGCGCGCCGACCATGCCGGTGCCGACGTCGTCATCCGCCTTGTCAAAGTTGCCGACGTTGCGGGGGTTCTCGTAGTGGTCAACGACCTTTTCGCTGTATGCCATGACTCAACTCCTCGAATTCAATGTGCCGCCCACTTGATGGTCGATAGATCGATGCCATCCTTGTACATGTCCCACAGCGGCGAGAGCTCGCGCAGCTTGGCGACGCGATCCTTGAGCACGCTGACGGCGTAGTCGATTTCCTCTTCGGTCGTGAAGCGGCCGATGGTCATGCGCAGGGAACTGTGAGCCAGCTCGTCGCTGCGGCCCAGGGCGCGCAGCACATAGCTGGGCTCCAGGCTGGCCGAGGTGCAGGCCGAGCCCGACGACACCGCCAGACCCTTGACGCCCATGATCAGCGACTCGCCCTCGACATAGTTGAACGAGATGTTCAGGTTGTGCGGGACGCGTCGTTCCAGATCGCCATTGATGAAGGTCTGCTCGATGCCGGAGAGGCCATTCAAGAGGCGCTGGTGCAGCATGCGGATGCGCTCGCCCTCGCTGGCCATCTCCTCACGGGCGATGCGGAAGGCTTCGCCCATGCCAACGATCTGGTGCACAGGCAGGGTGCCCGAGCGCATGCCGCGCTCGTGGCCGCCACCGTGCATCTGGGCTTCCAGGCGCACGCGGGGCTTGCGGCGCACGTAGAGCGCACCGATGCCCTTGGGGCCATAGGTCTTGTGCGAGGCCAGGCTCATCAGATCGATAGGCAGCTCGGCCAGGTTGATGGCGACCTTGCCGGTGGCCTGGGCAGCGTCAACGTGGAAGATCACGCCCTTCTCGCGGCAGAGCTTGCCGAGGGCCGCGACGTCCTGGATCACGCCGATCTCGTTGTTCACGTACATGACCGAGGCCAGGATGGTGTCCGGGCGGATCGCAGCCTTGAAGGCCTCGAAGTCCAGCAAACCGTTCTCCAGCACGTCGAGGTAGGTCACCTCAAAGCCCTGGCGCTCCAGCTCACGCATGGTGTCGAGCACGGCCTTGTGCTCGGTCTTGACGGTGATCAGGTGCTTGCCGCGCGACTGGTAGAAGTGCGCGGCGCCCTTGAGCGCGAGGTTGTTGGATTCGGTGGCGCCCGAGGTCCAGACGATCTCGCGCGGGTCGGCGCCGATCAGCTCAGCCACCTGCACGCGGGCCTTCTCGACGGCTTCTTCGGCCTCCCAGCCCCAGGCGTGGCTGCGGGACGCCGGATTGCCGAAGTGTTCGCGCAGCCACGGGATGATGGCGTCGACCACGCGTGGGTCGCACGGCGTGGTGGCGCCATAGTCCAGGTAGATCGGGAAATGCGGAGTCATGTCCATAGCAGCAGCTGGGCGCCCTCGTCGTCAGGGCAACCCAGGATTATCGAGTCACTTGCTGGGCACACCGCCCAGGGCGAAGACGCTATTGGGCGCCGTCACGCGGATGGGCTTGAGCACAGGCTGGCTGGAGATGGCGCGCTTGATGGGCGCGGCCTCGATCTCGATGCCCTTGGCCCGCTGGTCGTCCACCAGGCTGCGCAAGTTGACGGACTGCAGGTACTCGAACATCTTGGTGTTCAGGTTGGTCCACAGCTCGTGCGTGATGCAGCGGCCGGTGTCGTCGCCCATGCAGTTGTCCTTGCCACCGCAACCGGTGGCATCCACGGCTTCGTCCACGGCGGCGATGATGTCGGCCACCGTGATGTCCTCGGCCTTGCGGCCAAGCGAGTAGCCGCCGCCGGGGCCCCGTGTGCTCTCGACCAGTTCGTTGCGGCGCAACTTGCCGAAGAGCTGCTCCAGGTAGGACAGCGAGATCTGCTGGCGCTGGCTGATGGCGGCCAAAGCCACCGGCCCGTTGTGCTCGCGCAAGGCGAGGTCCAGCATGGCGGTGACGGCGAAACGGCCTTTGGTGGTGAGACGCATGCGAACTCCTTCGTTCTGAGGCGTACCGGGAGTCGTCAAAGGCCCGGGAGAACCCTGAGCCAATTCCGACCAAATCATTTCCGATGATGTTAGTCGGCTACTGATCCGGATTCACCCTCATATTGAAACCCCTGCGCAACTTAGGGGTTTAGTGCCGCAGCGCTCTCTAGCGCCCCTTGCGCGCCACCGAGATCGGCACGACCTGGTCCGGCACGCGGGCGCCAAAGGCCTGCTCGCGCAGCTGGGCCAGTTGGTCGCGCAAACGGGCTGCTTGCTCGAACTCCAGGTTGCGGGCGTGCTCCAGCATCTGCTTTTCAAGCTGGCCCATGCGCTTGGCCAGGTCCTTCTCGGACAGCTCCTCGACCTGGGCGGCGGCCAGCAGCTTTTGATCGTCGGCCTTCTCGGCGTAGACGCCTTCGATCAGGTCCTTGATGCGCTTTTGCACGCCGCGCGGCGTGATGCCATGGGCTTCGTTGAAAGCCATTTGCTTGGCCCGGCGGCGCTCGGTCTCGCCGATGGCGCGGCGCATCGAGTCGGTCACCACGTCGGCGTAGAGGATGGCACGGCCATTGAGGTTGCGCGCCGCGCGGCCAATGGTCTGGATCAGGCTGCGCTCGCTGCGCAGGAAGCCTTCCTTGTCGGCATCGAGGATGGCGACGAGCGAGACCTCGGGAATGTCCAGGCCCTCGCGCAGCAGGTTGATGCCGACCAGCACGTCAAAGGCCCCGAGGCGCAGGTCGCGCAGGATCTCGACGCGCTCCACCGTGTCCACGTCGGAGTGCAGGTAGCGCACCTTGACGCCGTTGTCGCTGAGGTAATCAGTCAACTGCTCGGCCATGCGCTTGGTCAGCGTGGTGATGAGCACGCGCTCGGCCGCTTCGACACGCAGGCGGATCTCCTGCAGCACGTCGTCCACCTGATGCGTGGCGGGCCGCACCTCGACGATGGGATCCACCAGGCCCGTGGGCCGCACCACTTGCTCGACCACCTGGCCGGCATTCTTCTTCTCGTAGTCCGAGGGCGTGGCCGAGACGAAGATGGCCTGGCGCATCTTGCGTTCGAACTCCTCGAACTTCAGCGGCCGGTTGTCCAGCGCCGAAGGCAGGCGGAAGCCGTACTCCACCAGGGTGGTTTTGCGTGACTTGTCGCCGTTGTACATGGCGCCAAACTGGCCGAGCGTGACGTGGCTTTCGTCCACGAACATCAGCGCGTCGGCCGGCAGGTAGTCCACCAGCGTGGGCGGCGGGTCGCCCGGCTGGGCCTGGGACAGATGCCGGGTGTAGTTCTCGATGCCCTTGCAGTGCCCGACTTCCTGGAGCATCTCCAGGTCGAAGCGCGTGCGCTGCTCGATGCGCTGGGCCTCGACGAGCTTGCCCTCTTTGACGAAGAAGCCCACGCGCTCGCGCAGCTCGGCCTTGATGGTCTCGATGGCCGCCACCACCCGCTCGCGCGGGGTCACGTAGTGGCTGCTGGGGTAGACGGTGAAGCGCGGGATCTTCTGGCGGATCTGGCCGGTGAGCGGGTCGAAGAGCGACAGGGTCTCGACCTCGTCGTCGAAGAGCTCGATGCGCAGCGCCAGCTCCGAGTGCTCGGACGGAAAGACGTCAATCGTGTCGCCCCGCACGCGGAAGTGCCCGCGCGAGAACTCGATCTCGTTGCGCGTGTACTGCATGCGCACCAGCTGGGCGATGGCATCGCGCTGGCCCATCTTGTCGCCTACGCGCAGCGTCATCACCATCTGGTGGTAGTCGCTGGGGTTGCCGATGCCGTAGATGGCCGACACCGAGGCCACGATCACCACATCACGCCGCTCCAGCAGGCTCTTGGTGCAGGAGAGCCGCAGTTGCTCAATGTGCTCGTTGATCGCACTGTCCTTCTCGATGAACAGGTCGCGCTGCGGCACATAGGCCTCGGGCTGGTAGTAGTCGTAGTAGCTGACGAAATACTCGACCGCGTTCTTCGGGAAGAACTCGCGCATCTCGCTGTAGAGCTGCGCGGCCAGGGTCTTGTTGTGAGCAAAGACGATGGCCGGCCGCCCCATGCGGGCGATGACATTGGCCATCGTGAAGGTCTTGCCCGAGCCCGTGACGCCGAGCAGAGTCTGGAAGCTCAGACCGTCGTTCAAGCCCTCGACCAGCTGGGCAATGGCCGTCGGCTGGTCGCCCGCCGGCGGGAAGGGCTGCCAAAGCGAGAACGGCGAGCCTTCGAAGGTGACGAACTCACCCTGGCTGGCAACTGGGTCGGCGCCAGGGGCGGGTTGAGCGTTCGAGACATCTTGCATGGGGGAATCCCGAGGTTCACAGGCAAAATTGCTGCGCTGCGCAACCGTGCAGGTTAGCGCAGACCTACTTCTCCCCGGCGCTCCCCCGCCCTTCCCTGCTGACAACGTCTTTTCAGGAAGCTTTTCATGTCCGCCCTGTTCTCCGCCGTCACCCTGGCTCCGCGTGACCCCATCCTGGGTCTGAACGAGCAGTTCAATGCCGACACCCGCCCCACCAAGGTCAACCTCGGCGTCGGCGTCTACTACGACGAGAACGGCAAGCTGCCCTTGCTCAAGTGCGTGCAGGCCGCCGAGGCCGCCATGGCCGCTGCCCCCAAGCCGCGCGGCTACTTGCCGATTGACGGCATTGCCGCCTACGACGCCGCCGTGCAAGGCCTGGTGTTCGGCAACGACGAGGCCGTGTCCGCCAAGCGCGTCGCCACCGTGCAAGCCATCGGCGGTACCGGCGCGCTCAAGATCGGCGCCGACTTCCTCAAGCACCTCGGCCCCAATGCCAAGGTGCTGATCTCCGACCCGAGCTGGGAGAACCACCGCGCCCTGTTCACGCAGGCCGGCTTCACGGTCGAGACCTACCCCTACTACGACGCTGCCATAGGTGGCATCAACGTGGCCGGCATGCTGGCAGCGCTCAATGCCGCGCCCGCCGGCACCGTCGTCGTGCTGCACGCCTGCTGCCACAACCCGACCGGCTATGACCTGACCGACGCCCAGTGGGGCGAGGTCGTCGCCGTCTGCAAGGCCAAGGGCTTGGTGCCCTTCCTCGACATGGCCTACCAAGGCTTTGGCTTCGGCATCACCGAAGACGGCGAAGCCGTGCGCCAGTTCCTGGCCGCCGGCCTCTCGTTCTTCGTGTCCACCAGCTTCTCCAAGAGCTTCTCGCTTTATGGTGAACGCGTCGGCGCGCTGAGCGTGGTGTGCAGCAGCGCCGAGGAATGCACCCGCGTGCTCTCGCAGCTCAAGATCATGGTGCGCACCAACTACTCCAACCCGCCCACGCACGGCGCTCAGGTTGTGGCCCAGGTGCTGACCACGCCCGAGCTGCGGGCGATGTGGGAGGGTGAGCTGGCCGGCATGCGCGACCGCATCAAAGCCATGCGCGGCGCCCTCGTCTCGGCCCTCAAGGCCGCCGGCGTCACGCGCGATCTGAGCTTCGTCACCGCCCAGAAGGGCATGTTCAGCTACTCGGGCCTGACCGCCGCCCAAATGCAGCGCCTGCGCAATGACTTCGGCGTCTACGGCGTGGACTCGGGCCGCATCTGCGTGGCCGCGCTGAACGAGAAAAACCTGCCCGCCGTGGCCGCTGCCATGGCCGAGGTCATCAAGGGCTGATCAAGCCCCGCTTGTATCGAGCGTGAAGCGAGGTCGCTCGGGAGAGCGCCCTCGCCTGCCACCAGGCTGCGGCTGACGCGCGCCTGCGGCGGCAGCACCGAAGAGCCAGGGCGGCATGGCTCCTCGATAGGTCCCCGATAGGCCATCTGGCCGATGCCCGATCCGCCCGCGATCGGAACACTGACGGCTCCTCAACACAAAGCCTGTAAGGAGCCCCATGACCACCGTTATTCCCCCTCGCCACGACCTTTACGCCGCCATCCACAAGGCCTTGCGGCACTTCATGGTCGACACCCTGATGCGCCTGAGCCGCGTTGATGTGGCCGACCCCGAGGACCTGCAGCAGACCCTCGGCCAGCTCGACGAGCTGCTCACCCTCTGCGGCCAGCACCTGCACAACGAGAACAGCTTTATCCACCCCGCCCTGGAAGCCCGCCGCCCGGGCGTGAGCGCGCGCATCGGCGCCGAGCACGAAGAGCATGTGCAGGCCATCGCCGACCTGCAGACCGAGCGCAAGGCACTCGCCGCCAGCCCTCAGCCAGCGGGCGCACTGCGCGTGTACCGCCGCCTGAGCCGCTTCGTGGCCGAGAACTTCGAGCACATGCTGGTGGAAGAGACCCGCCACAACGCCGCCCTGTGGGAGCTGTACACCGACGCCGAACTCGATGAACTGCACCAGCGCATCCTGCAAAGCCTGCCGCTGGACGAGGTGCAACTGGTCTGGCGCTGGCTGATCCCGGCGCTCAGCCCGCAGGAGCGGGCTGACATGCTGGCCCAGATGCCGCCGCCCGTGCGCGGGATGGCC
>ERZ724505.1846-NODE-1846-length-11035-cov-3.883971_pt1 | contig 11035 bp, 9 predicted proteins | sample MGYA00376038_ERZ724505 | MGnify/ENA primary metagenome ERZ724505 (study PRJEB28724, sample SAMN07190884) | wastewater metagenome | isolation source: effluent of sewage treatment plant in Hong Hong | place: Hong Kong | collected 2016-03-17 ... | reverse complement strand
TCAAAGGACGGACTTTTGGACACTTCGAGCACATTGCCATCGCTACTCTTGCGTATGGTGATATTGTTCCCTTCTACAAGTTTTTGGCTGTACTTTGATTCGAACAGATCGCTAAGGTCCGTACTACCAGATAGAATACTGTCAGCGCTAAGTTGGGCGAGCTTGGCTCTCTGTATCTTTCCCGTTGCCAGATCATCGAACGCGATGGCGAGGGCATTGAAGTTGTGCTCAATGTCATCTTGGGCTTGGACTGGATTTTTCCTCCAGTTTATCTTTCTGATATCCACGCTCATCTCGTTAAGTAAATAACGAATTCAACAATAAATCAACCAGCTTCATAGATAACCATGCTTGTTGGCGTCTTGATGGTCGTGGTGTTTGCTGGCACCTGAATAAAGAAGCTGACAACCCCTGTTGTAGTAGCACTGATGGAAGCCTGAAACTGGAAAGACAAATCAGCGTTCGCTGTAATGGTTCCAGCAGCGCCTGCGCTGGCTGTGTTGGCAGCACTTGCTCCCATCTGGTTGTATGTCGGTCCTGTTGTGCTCATTCTCTGACCCATGAATGATATTGTTCCCGTACCAGTGGAGAAGGTAAATCCGAAGGCGGGGTTGTTCGTTGCGTTATTTCCCCTCCAAGTTCCAGCCATAGCAACATGATAGGTCCTGCCCGCAGTAACGGAGAATGCAAGTCCAGTAACGTTTTCTGCACCTGTTCCTGAATTGGAATAGTTGGATGACAACGCAAGTTCTGTGATGCCCAAGAAACCCAATTGACTTGTAGCCGTTGATGCAGTTAACAGGTTTTTACCAGCATATGAAGAATCGCTTATCTGAGAGGCTGTATGGGTATGTGTTGTAGGAGCAAAGAGGGTTCCAAGGTTTGAAGACCCTGAGAACAGGGTGGCTCCAGAAATGCTGGTTCCACTTACAGAAGAAGCAGTCACTGCGGTGAATATCGGAGACCCGATAACACCGACGATAGGTCTTGAAGAAGTTCCTCCGGTGTATGCGTTAACGCCGGGAGTAATAAAAGTTGAAGGACCGAACAGGCTGTTCAAGTTCGTCGACCCAGAGATGAAGTTCGCCGCTTGAACAAAGGTGTCAGCAGTGAATCCTCCTGTTGTGTAAACGCCAGACTCACTTCCAAGAGTAAGTCTTACAAGGCCATTTGCTGTATCATAGGTGAATCTATTACTCGTGGTTAGCAAGCCTGTTCCAGATGCTTTGAAATAAACGCCTGTAGATGCATTGCCTGTTTGATCGATCAGAGAAGTGGAAAATGTTATCCCTGTGAACACAACCGTGCCTAATGTTCCAACAATAGGAGCAGTAGGCGTGCCTCCTGTTGTGATGTTCAGTCCGGGTTGAACATAGGTTACACTTCCTCCAAGTAAAGAGCCAAGATTCGTGCTGCCCGAGTAGAACGTTGTTGCAGATACGCTTGTTCCGGAAACAGAGGAAGCTGTTACAGCCGTAAAGACAGGCGAGCCAACAACATTGATCACAGGGGCACTTGGTGTTCCTCCCGTGCTAATGTTTACTCCGGGTTTGACATAGGTTGGAGTGCCAGTCCCCTGACCAAAGAATGCACTCAGGTCGGTTGACCCTGAATAGAATGTTGTTGCGGAGACGCTTGTACCGCTTACAGATGAAGCAGTTACCGCCGTGAACACCGGAGAGCCGACGACACCAACGATTGGCCTTGAAGGAGTTCCTCCTGTGTACGCGTTCACGCCCGGAGCTACGTATGTGCTTGGACCAAAGAGTCCGCTCAGGTCGCTTGTTCCAGAGAAGATGGTCGTTGCAGAGACGCTCGTACCACTTACAGATGATGCAGTGACCGCCGTGAAAACAGGAGAACCGACAACGCCGACAATCGGCCTTGAAGAAGTTCCTCCCGTGTAAGCGTTAACACCGGGAGCAACGAAGGTTGAAGGACCGAACAGGCCACTCAAATCACTTGCACCAGAGAAGAATGTCGTAGCCGACACGCTCGTACCAGAAACAGATGAAGCAGTTACCGCAGTGAATACAGGGGAGCCAACAACTCCCACTATCGGTCTGGTCGCTGTTCCGCCTGTGTAAGCATTCACGCCCGGAGCAACGAAGGTTGAAGGACCGAAAAGACTATTCAGATTTGTCGAACCAGAGAAAAATGTCGTTGCAGAAATGCTGGCTGCAATTACAGAAGAAGTAGCACTTAGCGAATTGAAGGTGACATCGCTATTCGTTGCTAATCCCAGAAGAGTCCTTATACTTGAAGTATTTCCTGTAGAAATCTCAAATCCAGTTCGAGACATCTCCGCCGTTCCATTCCACAGATAGAAGACACTTGCATCTATGCCTACAAATACAGGCTTTATCAACTCTCCAGCTGTTGGAGGCGATGGATTCAAAACTCCGGGCGTCTTTGTCAGGTAGTATGTGACGCCCGGCGATAAAACGGGAAGGATCGTTGTCAAAAGAGACAGGTCGCAATATCCTTCCGTTGTCAACTCAAACGAGTCATCATCGATTACGTCTGTTACCATTCCAACAACCTTGCTCTCTTCGAGCGAGTTTGAACTGGCAACAGTATGATCCCCATTTGTTCTCATGTATACAAGAGAACCAATGCTTAAGCCATGAGACGCCTGTCTTACGCTTGTTCTATACGTTCTGCTGACATCAACCGATATTGAAGAAAGAATATCGTTGAAAGAGGTCGAACCAGAATAGAACGAAACTCCTGATATGCTGGTTCCAGATATGGAGGCTGCCGTTACCGCAGTGAATACCGGAGAACCGATAACCCCGACAATTGGTCTAGTTGCCGTACCTCCAGTATATGCGTTCGCTCCGGGGGCAACGAAAGTGCTTGGGCCAAAGAGTCCGCTCAGGTCGCTTGTTCCAGAGAAGATGGTCGTTGCAGAGATGTTTGTTCCGCTTACAGATGAAGCTGTCACAGCAGTGAATACAGGAGAGCCGATTACTCCAACAATCGGCCTTGATGGTGTACCACCAGTATATGCGTTCACCCCCGGAGCAACATATGTTGGCGCTCCGATCAATGAGCTAAGATCACTTGAGCCAGAAAAGAAGGTCGTCGCAGAAACGCTCGTTCCAGAAACCGATGAAGCAGTAACTGCCGTGAACACCGGAGAGCCAACGACATTAACAACAGGCCTTGAAGGAGTTCCTCCTGTTACTATGTTGACTCCCGGCTGAACAAGCGTTGAAGACCCGATCAAAGAGCCGAGATCGGTCGAACCAGAGAAGAAGGTCGTCGCTGAAACGCTCGTTCCGCTTACAGAGGATGCAGTAACCGCCGTGAACACAGGAGAACCTACAACACCAACGATTGGCCTTGAAGGAGTTCCTCCTGTGTAAGCATTCACGCCCGGAGCCACAAAAGTCGGCGCCCCAATCAAAGATCCAAGGTCGGTTGACCCTGAGAAGAGGGTGGTTGCTGAAACGCTCGTTCCGCTTACAGATGAAGCGGTTACTGCTGTAAAGATGGGCGAGCCAACGACATTAACAACAGGTCTTGAAGGCGTTCCTCCAGTTGATATGTTGACTCCCGGCTGAACATAGTTCAAGTTGTCAAAAATATCACTTTCAAGAGCTAGAGTTCCGGCTCTTGATGGCAGGTTGACAATGAAATCACCAGAAACACCAGAAGCAATAAGAGCGATAGTACCTCCGGTGTTTGCAATAATGTCCTTATCTCCAAGTTTGATAAATGACATTACTCGGTCATTGCCGGTATTGGCGCTCATCCATCCGATCAACACAGGTCTGGTTATATCGCCCTGCTGTGTTCCAAAGTAGTAATGCTCACTTACAGAAAAAGGATATCCGGAAATGTCGGATACAGCGTTTCGAGATATGTGATATTCTGCAAATGGTGTATGGAAAAGCAGAGAAGGACCAGCAAGGTTGTAATCAAATCCGATATAAGCATCTGGAGTGCCTGCGTAAATCGTACCAATGTCTCTGAAAATTACCTTTCTTACAAGATCGAAGGCGTCTCCGTCGCCTTGAAGAATAATGCTTGTTTGTCCTGTATTACCAACGTTCAGGACAGTGTTCAAATCGGGGGCAACAAGTATTTGACCCAAGTCAGTAGACCCAGAGAAGAACGTTGTTGCCGATATGCTGGTTCCGGATATGGATGATGCGGTTACTGCCGTGAATACAGGAGATCCGATCACGCCAACTATGGGTCTTGATGGAGTTCCTCCCGTTGATATGTTAGTTCCGGGCTGAACAAGCGTTGATGAACCAATCAACTCACTCAAGTCAGTGGAACCAGAGAACAGCGTTGTTGCTGATATGCTCACGCCTGATATTGACGAAGCAGTAACAGCAGTGAATACAGGAGAGCCGATTACACCTACAATAGGTCTAGTTGCCGTTCCTCCCGTATACGCGTTCACCCCCGGAGCAACAAATGTGCTCGGACCGAACAGGCTTCCAATGTTCGTGTTTCCGGAGAAAAGCGTCGTGGCTGATATGCTTGTTCCGGAAATCGATGAGGCCGTGACAGCCGTGAACACCGGAGAACCGATGACCCCGACAATTGGTCTTGAAGGAGTGCCGCCTGTGTAAGCATTCACCCCCGGAGCAACGAACGTGCTGGGACCGAACAGACTGCTGAGTTCACTTGAGCCGGAGAAGAATGTGGTTGCACTGAAATTACCAAGTATGGCAGCGCTTCCATTTGCAATGTTGCCAGCATTGATAACTGACTGTAACGTTGCAACGGTGCCTCCAGTCAACGATACCGCTATGGTTGATGAGGTTATCGTGTTTCTTGTTCTATAGACACGATAAGTGATTGGTATGGCATTTCTGGTTACTGATACAGAGTCATAATAGAACGCTCCATCAAAGTAATTGTAGCCCTCCGAAGTGCCTGCCATTTCAACTGGCAGGTTGGTTATGGAATCCCTGAATCCATTTGGAGTAGAGAATGCATCTGGAACGCAGATATAACCATAACCAGATCCCGCGAGTGGATAGGAGCCATCGATATCAGAAACAAGAGAAGTTCCGGTAAGAGCCACTATTCCAGCAGCATTAAGCGTTGTTGAAACGCTAATGCCATAGAATGAAGCGTAATACCAGTTGATTTGATATTCCCTTGAGAAGGTAACAAGGTCCGTATCCTGCGCAGATATGGTCCAAATGTTAGCTCCCGGCGTTGTTCTTGAAACTGAAGACAGGAAAACCGTTTCAGTACCATCATCCGCCAAGTTGGTTGCGATAATGGTCGAGTTCGTGGTGTCCTCTATGTCTATGCTGTTGGGTTGAAGATCAGCCCAGTTAGCTATATTCCATGTGAAGGTTTTGATGCCCGCGACAGCTTCACCAACTTCAAGCGATGTGGCTTGAGAGGTTATGAGGAATGAAGTGAAATTGGGAGTGGTTGCTGGGTACAACAGCAGGTCCATCATGTCCTGCAAGTAGTAATCACCAGCAAAGGTCGATCCCGACTGAATACCACCCACTGTTCTTGTGGTTGGATTTGGATTGGTGAACTTGCTCGCAGAAATGCCAGTGAACGACGAGAAGGCAAGGATCGAAAAGTTGTAATTGATCTTGTACCTACCAGTGTTCGGAGTATCCTGTGGGTATATTACAAGCAGGGTGGCTCCAGATGGCATAGTTCTGTCATTGAATTATTCCTTCATAAATAGAGGGTCTACCTTTTCAGGATTGTGATTTTTAAGCTTGCCCAGTAAGGAAATCCGCATCCCTCCTGTTCAGCGCATTATTGCTATACAAAACGAATTCACGCAAAGCGGCATGATACTTCTTACTTGGGTCAAGATTGGCTTTGCCCTGCTGTTGCACAACAGCCCCAGTCCATTTGCCGTTCTTTTGTTTGTCAAGGCTTACTTCTATTGTAACATGTGGCATATTTCTTTCGTCCCTTAAGGATACTATCAACGCCCTGTTGTTTTTGATCTTATGCTTGTAGTGGTCTCCTCCAACACAATGTCCCATGACCTGCGCTTCAAAAGAAAGGTCATCCGGTGTCAGCAGATAGATGAAATAGTTATTGGAACACCTATAGATGACCCGATCAAGGTCGATGGGAGGAGGTCTTAGAACTCCTTGTTGTTTAAGTTTTTTGATCCAACGAGCCTGTTCTTCTAAGGCTTGAGGGAATGAAAAGGACGTTAAGTTCGGCTTGGTTTCAATAGCCCAATCGAGCACCAGAAAAATGTCGTCGTTATCAAGTATGGATGTTTCTGGCTTTGGATCCGACGTCATCTGACGCTTTACTTCGTTCGCTATCCAAACATCATACTTATGCTTCCTTCTGTCGTCGTTTCCTTGATTGCCAACAAATCCGAATCGATCTCCGATCGATGATATTCTCTTGACCAGTTCAATAGCAGGCCCTTCCTCCAATAGCTTTGGGAAGAAGATGGACTTGATGTGCTCCTCTCTTGGGGTGAGCTTCATGACATTGTCGCATATAAACGAAGAATGGCATCTTCTTCATTGTCTGGTATGTCAACCAATTGAAATACAATGGTGAACTGCTTGGGGAACTCACGAATGACACCATCACGCTTTACGCTGATCTTACAAGTAACAGTGTTCGTATCATCATCAACCAAGAAGTCTCTCAGCGTGTATGCCTTAAGCATCTTGATTATTCTGGTTTTCAGGATGCTTCTCTTCTTCTTGGTGAAGTCTCTTCTGGGTATATTGAAGTCATTCTTTATCATCTTCCTTCTTGAGACCCAAAGCCTCAACCTTCTTTTTAACGGAGTGTTTGGGGCGTCCCAACTTCTCTGCGCAGTAGGCAACACCGTTTTTGGGATAATGCTTCTTCAGAAATTCAATGTCATCCTCTTCCCATTTCAGCCTTTGTACAGTCGGTTCTGATTTCTGATCATCTATCGGGGTCAATGCTTCTTGTGGAACATCTTTGGCAATTGGTGTCTCGGGCTTATTGTTCCAATAATCAATGGGGTACGTTTCATAGTAGTTTGCCGAACTTGGCTTTTGTTCATCCGAGATGTCTATGAATCCTTTTCTGGAATAGATGATTATGGAATTCGTGTCTATCGTGTTCGGACACCAGAACTCCTCGCCATAGCTAAGTTGAACTATGACATCTTTTCCAGCATCAGTGTTTTTGACTTGAATTGGCAACGCATTCGCCAAAGCGCTGATGTTCTTTATTTTCCTGTCTGGCATAGAAGTATGGTTTGATGTAAAATAGAACCGGACTGGAACAAAACAAAGGGGCCCATTAAGGCCCCTTTGCTCAGTTGTTAACGAGGCTTACTTTGAAGCTTTGTAGTTTGGGTTGTTGATTTGAGTCCCAGAAAGGTAATCGTGTATGAAAGCCTTTGATTCATTCAGATAATCATCTTCTGGAACCAAGTATTCCATGTTGAATCCAAGTCTGCTCTTCTTGTGGATATTGATGATCTTCTTTCCGTTGACCGTATCTCCTTCCTCGATATTGAGATTGCGTTCAAATTTCACTTCAGCGTTCTCCTTGACCACCTTTGGGGTTTCGATCTTATCCGGGGTAACACGCTCAGCACGCTTGATTGTTTCGCCTTCTTCGAAGGTTGATAGTCTCTTCCAACGTTCGTTCACCTGTTCTTGAGTAGGCTGGTTGTCGTATTTCCAACGCTTTCTAACGGTCGGATCTATCTTCAGATATTCCTTGGCTTGCTCAACGTTCAAGCCATGTTGTATTTCCTCTTTGTTCTTGTCAGCTTCTTCCTTGAGTTTTTCCTTGTCAAAGGACTTTCCTCCGGGGAATTTGTTCATACCACCGCTGTTGAATTCCTCTTCCGCTTCAGAGTTCACCTCAACACCCTCAGCGCCGGGAGCGCCCATGATGTGGTCTTTCTTATAGCGGTCAAGCACATCCTGTGATACCACTTGCCAGAATCCATCCTTGCCCTCTTTCAAAAGAGGCCCCCAGAACCCCTTCTCTTCCTTCATGCGCTGACGCCTGCCATATTCGGTTTCAGTATACCTCATTTTTCTACGCATCGGCTTACCCAGAGGAGCATCATATTTGATGTTCCCTACTGAACCAGCACCAGCACCAGCAGTGGTTATTTCCTTGATGGAAGCTTGAAGGGCCTCATTTGCCATGGCAGAATCGAGATCGCTCAATTGTGATCTCAAATACGTCTCCCTTTCACCGTCTGGGAAAACAAGGACATATGCGATGCGTGTAAATCCAGCGGCAATATCCTTGGTATAGCTGTCGACATGAGCGGTTTGACCGAAGTGGTCATCGGTTCTGTCGGTAACGACCACATCGCTGCCAATAAGACCTCTGTCAAGGGTCATGTCCATGGTGTCGGCATTCGACTCTTCTAGGTCCTTATCGGACAGAATGAGATCGTCGGTTTGCGGGTTGTCTTCAGGAGCGGCCTGTATCTCTTCATCAAGCAATGAGAACGCCTTGTTCATGACAGTGTTCTCACTTGTGTTCAACTTGGATATGAAGTCTTCGTCTGAGGCATGGAAAACATCGTGAATGCTCAGATTGCTTTCCACCATTGATGCGGTCGAGCGTTCAACAGGGTCTTCGGCTCCCAGCTTTGTGGAAGACATATAAGCCGCCTCTTTATCAGCGAATTCCTTCATTTTCTTGGTGAGTTCTTTTTTGAATTTGTCCATGTCCTTGAGATCAAAGTGTAATTTCTCATTGACCATCATTGGGCCAACGGAGCTATCAAATCCACGAAATGCCGATGCTTCCGTGGTCTTATAGACCATGGTCATCGTTTTGCTGTTTGTTTGAAAGGCCAATTGAACGTCCACGAACATTCTCTTACCACCAAATGATATCTGCTTTTCAAGGAAGGTCTGAGTTTGACCTCCTACCTTGATATTGAAGAAGTTGGTGGCGGTGCCCATGCCCCACGCCGTACCATTGCCATATACACCAGCAGGCTTATCCGATTTTGGAAAGCCAAGTTCAGAGAAAGCTTGCTCTGAAGTGGTTTCAAGAGCTTCCTTTACCGCAGTGTATACTTGGCCCTTAAGCTTCAGGTTGTTCCTGAACTCTTCCCCTCTGGGGACAACGCCCTTTTGGTAGACTACTTTGTTGTTATCGGCCATTTCTCGCGAATTGTTGCCTATAAATAGACGCAATTCGCCTTAAACCGAGAGCTAGAATCGTATGGTTCTCAAGGGGGTTCCTTTTTCCTGCGCAATAGACATCATATGCTTAGAGCCTTTGCTGGTTCCATCCCAGAACACAATGACCGCATCTGCATGTCCGAGCATTTCGATATTCCTTATCATTCCAGCGCGTTTTCCGTGCATGCTCCAATTGGGTGTAAATCTCATGACCTTATATCCACGCTCTTTCGCGTAAGACTCACCAAGGAGGTCTGCTCCGTTGGCTGTGCCTGAAATGATGTGTATATCATGCGTTTCGACCTTATTCTTCAAGATCTGGTCGCACTTTGTCCTCATAAGCTCTTTGTTCCAGAAGGAACGGGACCCCGCAATGATCACCTTGAAGGGCGGCTTTATATCCATCTTTTCTTCAGCCAATGTTGTCGTGTTTCTTCATCGATTTCGGACTGAACACCGGGATTGTCCATGTAAAGACCGTTCTTGTAAAGATAGCCCTTGAAACGCCTTTGTGTCGCCACCCCCTTGTCCATCTCGAACTTGAGGTTTAGGTTATCAAGGTTTTTGTCAAGATCCAGATGGTCGATGGTGTATTGATATCTCCTGTCTTCGTAGCAGGGCTTGGCATTCATCCAAAATCCGATATTCCATTTAGCATTAAGCCAATAGAATCTCAGTATTGATTTCTTCCATAGACCAAGCATGATCAAAAAGGACCCACTATCTCTATCTTACATAGGGAAAGATACAGAAAGAACACGGCACTGATGATCAGCAGGGCTGAAATGCCATAGAATATGGCATTGTAGGTCAGCTTGTTCCAAGGGGTAGTGTCATTTATGTAGGTCTCCGTCTTCCTAACGCGGTTCCAATCAAGCAATAAATGCCTGAACAACAGGCTTATGCCTATTGTCAGTAGAATGCATGTTGCTTTGAATATGGCGACCATGTTCAGTTGGCTTCAGTCGAAGGGGGCGGTTCGGACTTGGGGGTTGTTTGAGTCAGCATCTGTGTCAAGAAGTTCTTGACGATGTTGCTCTTCTGCTCAAGCGCAGCATACTCCTCGGCCTTTTTATCGATCATATTAACAAGGTCTTTGAAGTCAATGTGGTCCGATGCGTTCACATATGCGCTCATGATGCCCGGAATGTTCTGTAGCTCAACCGAGTACAACATCAGTAAATGACGCATTGCGTCAACAGCTTTATCTGTTTTCATTTGCTTTCTTTTTGCGATTCAATGTAGCGTGTTACCGCCAAGTGTACGGCCTCGCTGCTCTTAAGAACGTTGTCCGCGCCCCAGAAGTGCATGTTGTCGGTGTATTCACGACAATCATAGGCCGCTTTCTTAAGAACTTCAGCACCCGATTTCTTGGTCTCTATCTCAACGCCACAAAGAAGTTTGTCCAATTGAATGAACTTGTTCTTGTTGTCAAGCTCCTTCCAAATGGGATAGTAAACGATGACCACATAGTCATAAGCGTCATAGATGGCACGCTCTTTCTCAGAACGTACCATGAGTTCTCCGATGCAATACTTTCCGCCTTCTTTCTTTGGCTTGTTGGTGTAAAGGAACTTGATTCTTTCAACGTTCAGGTCATAGTTGTGCGGAGTGCGGTCCTTTATCCTTTGGGCCATGGGGCCAAGTTCATCATCCGCATCCATGTAATCGACCGAATCGAGCATTTCGGGCGTTTCGACCGTTAGTTCAGTGGAAAAGTCTTTGGACATTGTTATGGTTGTTTCACAACAAATGTAGTTCAATTCTAATCAAAATGAAACTTACAAACCGATCATTCCCTGTTCTTAACGGCGCTCCAAGCAGTGCGCTCTCTGGTATTGGACGGGTCCATCAAGTTAGTGCTCATTGTTCCCATTCCCTTGTTTATTCCAGCACCACCCATTGTTCTTGCC
>ERZ724505.1845-NODE-1845-length-11035-cov-5.341621_pt1 | contig 11035 bp, 6 predicted proteins | sample MGYA00376038_ERZ724505 | MGnify/ENA primary metagenome ERZ724505 (study PRJEB28724, sample SAMN07190884) | wastewater metagenome | isolation source: effluent of sewage treatment plant in Hong Hong | place: Hong Kong | collected 2016-03-17 ... | reverse complement strand
TGAGAACTCGAAGCTGGCGATGGAACTGGTCGAAATGACCGATCGCATCGCGACCGAGATGCGGCAGATTCTCGGCATGCTGGGCGAAATCGAGGGAATTTCCAAGCAGACCAACCTGCTGGCATTGAATGCAGCCATCGAGGCGGCGCGGGCGGGCGAGGCCGGGCGCGGCTTTGCGGTGGTCGCCGACGAGGTGCGTGATCTATCAGGCCGGACCAGCCATTTCAGCCAGCAGATCCGCGCACTGATGCAGAACATGCAGAAGTCGATTGCTGATACCGAGACGGCGATCAACAAGATGGCTGCGCAGGATATGACCTTCGCATTGCAGTCGAAGAGCGATGTCGAACAGGCGATGAACGATGTCGAGGAATTGAATCGCCACACCAGCCAGACGGTTGCCGAACTCAACCATATCGCCGAGGTGATGGAGTCCAGCGTCAATCAGGCAGTCGTCTCGCTTCAGTTCCAGGATATGGTGACGCAGCTGGTTTCGCATGTCAGCAATCGCCTCGGCGAACTGCAGTCTGTCGTTGGCGAGATTGGCGGTGCCGGGCGCGTTGCCGGCGGTGCTGCCAATGGCATTTCTTCCGAGCAGGCGGAGCGCGTACGCACGCAACTGGCAAATGCCGTCGCCATGCTCGAATCAATCCATCATGTTGTCGAAAATAACCCCGTCAAGCAGGAAGGCTTCGCCAGCGGCGGCGTCGAACTGTTCTAACCGAGAAGGAATACCCACATGGCAAAGACCGTGCTCTGCGTCGATGACTCTGCCTCCATTCGTCAGATGGTCGGCTTCACCCTGAAAAGCTCGGGTTATGAGGTCGTCGAGGCCGTCGACGGCATGGATGGTCTCGACAAGGCCAAGGCCAAATCCGTGAACCTCGTGCTGACCGATCAGAACATGCCGCGCATGGACGGTCTGACGTTGATCAAGAGTCTGCGTGCGCTGCCACAATACAAGTCAGTGCCGATCCTGATGCTGACGACGGAATCTTCCGAGGCGATGAAGGCGCAGGGGCGGGCTGCCGGTGCGACGGGTTGGCTGGTCAAGCCATTCGACCCCCAGAAACTGATCGAGGTGGTGAAGAAGGTCATCGGCTGATGCCGGGCGGCGACCCTGTACGGGGCGCTGTGTTCCCAACGCAACAAGAGCGCAGAGGGCAAGAATGACCATCGACATGAGTCAGTTCTACCAGGTGTTCTTCGAGGAGACGGCGGAACATCTGGCAGCGATGGAGTCGTTGCTTTTGGGACTCGACGTCGGCGCACCCGATGACGAGAGCCTGAACGCGATTTTCCGAGCCGCGCATTCCATCAAAGGATCAAGCGGCACCTTCGGTTTTACCGATCTCGCGGATGTGACGCATGTCCTCGAGAACCTGCTCGATCGTATCCGCAAGCATGAGTTGCCGCTGCGCAACGACATGGTCGATGCTTTCCTGGCTGCCGGCGATACGCTCAAAGCCCTGCTTTCTGCGCATCAGGGCGGCGATCCTGTCGACGCCGGCACGGTGGGAGACGTCTGCGCAAAGCTCAAGGCGCTTACCAGCGATGCTCCGGCACCAGATGCGGCGGCTGCCAAGGTTCCGGCCCCGGTGTCCGGTCAGGATGCTGCCGTGCCGCCGTCGGCAGGCAAGCCGTGCTATGAGATTGAATTCGTACCGACGCTGGAGGCCGCAGCTGACCATCAGGTCCTGCCGAACCTGCTGCAGGAACTGAGTGTCTTTGGCGAGATCGACATCCTGGCCCAGCCCCAACCGAATGCTCCCGGGATGTGGCGGCTGCGCCTGACGACGGAGCGGCCGCAGGACGATTTCGTCGACATCATTGATTTCATTTCCGAGCAGGATGCGTGGCGTGTGAAGCCGGTAGCCGGTCCCGTCGAGGACGCGGGCGGCGCCTATGGCCTGTTCGATGCGCCAGCAACGGAGTCTGCCGAGGACGCCTATGGCTTCTTCGAGCCACAGGTGGAGGCGGCTGCGGTTACCCAGGCGGAAGAGGGAGATGGCTTTGGCTTCTTCGAACCTCTGCCCGACGCCGCGGCACCGGCGCCGGTGTCGGCTGCCGCAGGTGAAGAGGGCGATGGTTTCGGGTTTTTTGAACCGCTGCCGGTGCCGGCAGCCGATTCCGTGCCAGCCGTCACTGAAAGCCTGCCACCACCTGCCCCTGTTTTGCCGGATGCTCCTGTTGTGTCTGCCGCGCCCCCGGCCACAAGCCCGGCAGCTGCGACTCCTGCCCGCGACAGCAAGCCGAAGCCGCCCGCTGCTGCAGGCGGTGAAGCAGCATCGATTCGCGTCAGTGTCGAGCGCGCTGACCAGTTGATCAACCTTGTCGGCGAACTCGTCATCACCCAGGCCATGCTATTGCAGTGTGCGACGCAGATGAACGATGCCGCGCCGGAAGCGTTGATCAACGGCCTTGCGCAGCTCGAGCGCAACACGCGTGGCTTGCAGGAAGCGGTGATGTCCATCCGCATGATGCCAATTTCGTTCGTGTTTTCTCGTTTCCCGCGTGTCGTGCGCGACCTGTCGTCGAAGTTGGGCAAGCAAGTCGAGCTGAAGATGACCGGCGAGACCACCGAACTCGACAAGGGATTGATCGAGCGTATCGCGGACCCCCTGACCCATCTCATCCGGAACAGCCTCGACCACGGTGTCGAGATGCCTGAAAAACGCATTGCGGCGGGCAAGAGCCCGACCGGCACGATCACGCTGAAGGCTGCCCATCAGGGGGGCAATATCGTCATCGAGGTCGGTGACGATGGCGCAGGCCTCAATCGCCAGCGCATCCTCGCCAAGGCGCGCGAGCGCGGCTTCCAGGTTTCCGACCAGATGCCCGACCAGGAGGTCTGGGCACTGATCTTCGAAGCAGGCTTCTCGACGGCCGAAGTCGTGACCGACGTTTCAGGCCGTGGTGTCGGCATGGACGTCGTCCGGCGCAACATCCAGTCGATGGGCGGGCGCATCGAGATCGAAAGCATGACGGGCATCGGTACCCGCATGACGGTGCGACTGCCGCTGACACTGGCGATCCTCGACGGCATGTCGGTCGCAGTCGGCGAGCACACCTACATCCTGCCGCTTTCCTACGTGATCGAGTCGCTGCAACCCGAGCATGGCGACATCAAGACGCTCTCGAATCAGGGGCGGGTCATCCAGGTGCGTGGCGAGTACCTGCCTGTCGTCTCGCTGCAGGAACTGTTCCGCGTTCCCGGTGCGGAGACGGATTTCACCAAAGGTATCCTGATCGTTCTCGATGCTGACGGCACGAAGGCGGCTTTGTTCGTCGACGCGCTGGTTGGTCAGCATCAGGTTGTGATCAAGAGTCTTGAGCAGAATTACCGCCGGGTGTCCGGCATTTCCGGTGCCACGATCATGGGCGATGGCCGCGTGGCGCTGATTCTCGACGTTTCTGCGCTGATCGAATCGGCACGCAGTACGCAGCAGGCCATGGCCGCAGCAGCAACGGCCTGAGCAAGTCAGACAAGGGGACAGAGCATGGAAGCAGTGAACCAGCAGAACACGGCAACCGAAGAGGATCAGTCGTCCAGCGAGTACCTGACCTTCCGCCTCGGCGAAGAAGAATACGCGATCGATATCCTCAAGGTGCAGGAGATCCGCGGCTACGAGTCGCCGACGACCATTGCCTATGCACCGCCGTTCATCAAGGGCGTGATCAACCTGCGCGGCATCATCGTCCCGATTGTCGACCTCCGTATCAAGTTCGGGCTCGGCACCGTCGAATACACCCCCTTTACCGTGGTCATCATTCTCAACATCGCCCAGCGCGTGATCGGCATCGTCGTCGACAGCGTTTCCGACGTGACCTCACTTACCGGCGGGCAGATCCGTCAGGCGCCGGACTTTTCAGCGAGTTTCGACACCAAGTACATCCTCGGCCTCGCCTCGATCGACAAGCGCATGCTGATCGTCACGGATATCGAGCGCCTGATGAGCAGCCGGGACATGGAATTGATCGACGAGGCCGCCGCGAACTGAAGCTGCGTCGCCAACAACAACGCGAACGGAGTCATTGTCCATGCTGAACCCCGGAATCCGCTTGCTCGGCACGATGAAAATGCCGCAGAAGATGCTGCTGATCGCAATCATCTTCCTGATTCCCATCGCCTATCTTTTGTTCGTCTATGAGCGTGCGCTGACGGCGCAGATCGAGTTTTCGCAGATGGAACTCGAAGGCGTGCGCCAGATCGCGCCGATCCGCAAGATCATCCAGAACATGCAGGTGCATCGCGGCGTCTCGCAACTGGCACTGGCCGGCAATGATGCTGCCAAAGCGAAGCTCGCGGACTTCCGCGCGAACATCAAGGCAGCAATCGACGAGCAGAACAGGGTCGACGAACAGATCGGTGCGCTCCTCAATACGCGGCAGGAGTGGGCAAGACTGAAGGCCGGCTGGCAGTCGCTTGAGGCCAAGGCGGATACCCTTAGCCCGGCGGAGAGTCTGAAGGCCCATACCGAAGCCATTACGGCCGCGCAGGACTTTGCGATCCTGACGGCAGACCGGGCCAATATGACGCTGGACCCGGACATTGAATCCTTTTATCTCGTCGATGCCTTCGCGACCAAGATCGTGCGGATGACCGAATTCGCGGGCCAGATGCGGGCACGCTCGGTCAAGGCGCTGCAACTTCAGGCGCTGACGTCGGACGAGAGAACGGAACTGGCGGTACTTTCGCGCATGATTGCGAGTGACCTGCGTGAAGTGGACGCTGGCCTAAACAAGGTCGAGGGTTCAAATGCAGCGGCCAAGGCCGCACTCGGCCAACCGCGACGGGCACTCACTGCAGCCTTCGATGCCTACCTGCCGAAGGTGAAGAACGAGGTGATCAGTGCCGAAGTGCTGGAGGCTGCACCCGATGCGATGCTTTCGGTGGCGACGGCGGCGATCGACGCTGCCTACGCAGTCAACGACGCGGCGCGGCAGGAGTTCGCCCGTCTGGTCGGCGAGCGCGTCGATCGGTTGAAATCGGAGCAGGTACGTTCTCTCGGCGCCGTAGCCATCGCCTTGCTCGTCGTCTGCTATCTGTTCCTTTCGTTCCGGCGAGCGATGCTGTCGACGCTTGCCGAGATCGGCAACGGTGCCGGGCGCGTCGCCTCCGGCGATTTCGCTCGCGAGGTTGCCGTCACGTCCAAGGACGAGTTTGCCGATATTGCGAGCGAGTTGAACCGCATGCAATCGCAGCTCAAGGAACGCATTGAATCCGAGCAAAAGGTTGCCAGGGAAAACCTGCGCATCCGCAACGCACTCGACGGTAGCTCCAACAATGTGATGCTTGCTGATCCCGACGGCAACATCATCTACTGCAACCGTGCGGTGATCGAAATGCTGCGTAACGCCGAGGCGGACATCCGAAAGCAGTTGCCGGAGTTCCGTGCCGATGCCGTCCTCGGATCGAACTTCGACCGCTATCACCGCAGCCCGGCGCATCAGCGCGGGGTACTGGCGGGACTGAAATCAACGCATCGCACCGAGATCCTCCTTGGGGGCCGTACGTTCACTTTGGTGGCCAATCCGATTGCGACGGCCGAAGGCGAACGTATCGGAACAGTCGTCGAGTGGCGCGACCGGACCGACGAAGTGGCCGTCGAGCTGCAGGTCAATGACGTCATTTCGGCTGCGGCTGCGGGCGATTTCGGCAAGCGGCTGGATACTGCGCACCTCACCGGTTTCTTTGCGCAGATTGGCGACGGCATCAACCGTCTGCTCGAAGCCAACAGCCGCGCACTGGATGATGTTGCCGCGCTCCTTTCGCGCCTGTCCAGTGGCGATCTGCGCGACAAGATCGAAACCGAATACCAGGGTGTGCTCGGCAAGGTCAAGGACGACGCCAACACGACCGTGGAAAATCTGCGCGAGATCGTTGCGTCGATCAAGGATGCAACGGAGGCGATCAATACGGCGTCGCGGGAGATCGCACACGGTAACCAGGATCTTTCCAGCCGTACCGAGGAACAGGCGTCGAGCCTGGAAGAAACGGCCTCGAGCATGGAGCAGCTGACCGGCACGGTGAAGCAGAACGCCGACAACGCACGCACGGCCAATGATCTCGCGAGCAGTGCCCAGCAGGTTGCCGAGAAGGGTGGTACGGTCGTGGCGCAGGTCGTGCAGACGATGGGCGCCATTCACCAGAGTTCGTCGAAGATTGCCGACATCATTGGCGTCATTGACGGCATTGCCTTCCAGACCAACATCCTGGCGCTGAACGCGGCGGTGGAAGCAGCGCGTGCAGGTGAGCAGGGACGCGGCTTTGCGGTCGTTGCGACCGAAGTACGCAGCCTGGCACAGCGCAGTGCGGCCGCAGCCAAGGAAATCAAGGGGTTGATCTCCGACTCTGTCGCGAAGGTGCAAAGCGGTACCAAGCTCGTCGATCAGGCGGGCCGTACGATGGAAGAAATCGTCGCATCGATTGCCCGTGTCGCACGGATCATGACCGATATTGCCGAGGCCAGCCGCGAACAGAGTTCAGGGATCGAGCAGGTCGGGAACGCGATTACGCAGATGGACGAAGTCACGCAGCAGAATGCTGCGCTTGTCGAGCAGGCGGCAGCGGCAGCCGAGAGTCTGGAAGAGCAGGCCAATGCCCTGATGCAGTCTGTCTCGGTCTTCCAGCTAGAGAACGATCGTCAGCCTCCCGAGGCAGCGTCTGCCGGAGCGATGCCGCCGAGGCGAAGCAACTCGCGCCCGGCGCCTGCGCTGCCGCATAACGAACCGGTGCGTCTTGATCCCCGGATGAAGGCTTCGGGGCGCGAGGCCGTGCGGCAGACCAAGGCCAGCGACGACGATGAATGGGCTGAATTCTGAACATCGCATTTAACGCCATTGACTGCACTACTGCAGCAGACTGAATACAACAGAAGAAGCAAGCCACGGAGAGGATGTCATGAAGATCAACATGCCGGTGACCAACGTCGAGGTACCGCTCAAGGACGATACGCTGATCGTCTCGAAGACGGATCTGAAAGGGCAGATCACCTACATCAACAAGGATTTCCTCGATATCAGCGGCTTCACTGAAGCCGAACTGATCGGCCAGTCGCACAACATCGTGCGCCACCCGGACATGCCGCCTGAAGCCTTTGAGGATCTCTGGCGGGACCTCAAGGCGGGCCGTCCGTGGACCGGCTACGTCAAGAACCGCTGCAAGAACGGTGACTATTACTGGGTCCTGGCGACGGCGACGCCGATTCGTGAGGGCGGTCAGATCGTCGGCTACATGTCGGTGCGTCGCAAGGCAACGCGCGAGGCGGTGGCGGCCGTTGATGCAGCCTACAAGCTGTTCCGCGACAAGCAGGCCGGCGGGTCGCAGATTCTGCATGGGGCGGTCGTCAAGGGTGGGGAAGGGTTCATTTCCCGGATGTCACTGAAGGCTCGCATGACGGCTGGTTTCACGATCATGCTGGCGACACTGGCAATCGTTGCCGGTATTGGACTGAAGGGCCTAAGCAGCACGCAGGACCAGCTCGAGCGATTGTATGGCGACCGTCTCGAGCCGGTTCAGGCGCTCGCCGCCATCGGCAAGCTGATGGCCGATGACCGTGCTCAGGTACTACTGGGTCTGCAGCACGATTCGAACGGTGCTTACGCGAAACTCCATGAGCATCCGCTTGCGATTCATCTCGAAGCCATCGACCGGAACGCCGGTGAAATCACCGAACGCTGGCAGCGTTACGAGAAATCCCTGAATGACGATGCCCACCGGCAGATGGCATCCGCCTATGTCGAGGCACGCAAGCGCTACGTCGAGGAAGGCCTCAAGCCGGCAAGGGCCGCGCTGGCCGAGGGGCGCTTCAACGATGCGAACATGATCCTGTTGCAGAAGATCAACCCGAGCTACACCGAGGCCGCCAAACGGGCTGACGATCTGTACAAGTACCAGATCGAGCAGGGCAAGGGGCAACTCGACTCAGCGACCGCATCGTATTCCTCCGTACGTAACTGGGTCTTGATGCTGTTCGCTGCGGCGCTACTGGCCGGCGTCGTCATCGCAATGCGGATCATCAAGACCGTGACGGGACCCCTGACCGATATCCAGCAGACCTTCCAGTCGCTGTCCGAGGGCAACTACACACGTAATGTCGATATCACCCGTGACGACGAACTCGGCAAGGTGCTGCAGGGCTTGCAGTCGATGCAGATCATGCAGGGCTTCAACGTCGCTGAAGCAAAGCGTGTGGCGGATGAGAACCTGCGCATCAAGATCGGCCTCGACAACGTTGCCACCAACGTCATGATTGCCGATTTCCAGCACAACATCATCTACATGAACGAGGCCGTGACGAAGATGTTCATGGCTGCGGAAACCGATCTGCGCAAGGATCTGCCACAGTTCAGTGCGGCAACCCTGTTGGGAAGCAATATCGATATTTTTCACAAGAATCCGGCGCATCAGCGTGGCATGCTCGATCGCCTGACGGGCACGCACAAGGCGCAGATTGTTGTCGGGGGGCGGACCTTTGCGCTGACCGTGACGCCGGTGGTCAACTCGCGTGGCGAACGTCTCGGAACCGCAGTGGAATGGCTGGATCGCACTGCCGAGGTGGCCGTAGAGAACGAGGTGGCAGAGATCGTCAGTGCCGCAGCCAACGGCGATTTCACCAAGAGGGTCAGCTCCGACGGCAAGAGCGGTTTCTTCCTGCGTCTTTCCGAGGATCTCAACCGCCTGTTGGAAACGGCACAGCGCGGTCTCGACGATGTGGTGACGATGCTGTCCGCGATGGCGGATGGCGACCTGACCAAGTCGATCGAGGCGGAATACGGTGGAACCTTCGGCCAGCTCAAGGACGATGCGAATCTCACCGTTGCCCGGTTGCGCGAGATCGTGACCCAGATCAAGCAGGCGACCGATGCGATCAATACGGCGGCACAGGAAATCGCTGTCGGCAACCAGGATCTTTCCAGCCGAACCGAGGAACAGGCGTCGAGCCTGGAGGAAACTGCCTCGAGCATGGAGCAGCTCACTGGCACGGTGAAGCAGAACGCCGACAACGCACGCACGGCCAATGATCTGGCGAGCAGTGCCCAGCAGGTGGCCGAGAAGGGCGGTACGGTGGTGGCGCAGGTTGTGCAGACGATGGGCGCGATTCACCAGAGCTCGTCGAAGATTGCCGACATCATTGGCGTCATCGACGGCATTGCCTTCCAGACCAACATCCTGGCGCTGAACGCAGCGGTCGAAGCCGCGCGTGCGGGTGAGCAGGAACGCGGCTTTGCGGTCGTTGCGACCGAAGTGCGCAGCCTGGCGCAGCGCAGTGCGGCTGCTGCCAAGGAGATCAAGGAGCTCATTTCGGATTCGGTCGACAAGGTCGAAAATGGCTCGAAGCTGGTCGATCAGGCGGGACGCACGATGGAAGAAGTGGTTTCCTCGATTGGCCGCGTGGCAGCGATCATGACGGATATCGCCGAGGCTAGCCGCGAGCAGAGCTCGGGCATCGAGCAGGTCGGGCTGGCCATTACCCAGATGGACGAAGTCACGCAGCAGAACGCCGCATTGGTCGAGGAGGCCGCGGCTGCCGCCGAAAGCCTCGAAGAGCAGGCCCGCTCGCTGATGGACGCCGTTTCGGTCTTCCATCTTGCCGAAGGCGACGCCGCCCGGGCGCGCAAGCCCGCTGTGACGCGTGAAGAGGCATCGGCTGAGTCGCCGCCGGAAGAAGCCCCTGCCCGCTTCGTGGCTCAGCCGACCAGCCGCAAGTCGCCCGCACGCCTGCCGGCATCGCTCGACGACGAGTGGGAAGAGTTCTGATGGTTGAATGTCGACAATTCGCGATGGAAGGCAGCTAAGTCATGGACGATCCAAAACGCCCGCCGGTGCCGCCCGCCAAACCCGGTTCGTCGAGTCTGTCACCTGCCGGGTCGTCGCTGGGCTCGCGCCCGGCGTCGCCGCTTGGCGCACGACCAGCAACTATGGCGCCGATACGGCCGCAGTCACCTCTTTCGTCGAGCCTTTCGCGACCGCTGCCACCGCGGGGTGGTGCCACCACCTCGTCGCCCTCTGCCGCGGCGACTGCCGTGGGAGGGCTCGGTCAGCGGGAAGGCGGCGCGCGCGAGTTTGTCTTTACCTCCGCCGACTTCGAACGCGTCAGGAAACTGATTTATCAGCACGCCGGCATTTCGCTGTCGCCGGCCAAGCAGGACATGGTTTATTCGCGCCTTGCGCGCCGCCTGCGAGCCACCAACAAGAACAGTTTCGGTGACTATCTGGAGATGCTCGAGAAGGGCAACTCCGACGAATGGGAGCGGTTCGTCAATTCTCTGACGACGAACCTGACATCGTTCTTCCGTGAACCGCATCATTTTCCGATTTTTGCCGAGCACCTGAAGAAACTCGGCAGCCGCAATCCGATTCGTGTCTGGTGCAGCGCCGCGTCCACCGGCGAGGAGCCGTATTCGATCGCAATGACAGTGGCGGAAACGTTCAACAGTTTCACGACGCCGGTGTCGATCATCGCAACTGACCTCGATACCAACGTACTGGCAACCGCTGACAAGGGGGTCTATGCGATGGATCGGGTCGAGCGCCTGTCGCCGGAGCGACTGAAGCGCTTCTTCCTTAAGGGTTCCGGAAGCCAGGAGGGTTATGCGGCGGTGCGGCCGGAACTGCGTCGCATGATCCAGTTCCAGCAGCTCAATCTGCTGAATGCCTCGTATCCCGTAAAGGGGCCGCTGGATGTGATTTTTTGCCGCAACGTCATGATCTATTTCGACAAACCGACGCAGTACAAGATCCTGTCGCGTTTTGCACCGATGATGCAGGAGGATGGACTCCTGTTTGCGGGGCATTCGGAAAGCTTCCTGCACGCCGCCGATATTTTCCGCTCACTGGGCAAGACCGTTTATGAACTCTCCCGTCGCACACGTTGAGCGGCAGCGCCGGAGCTATGTGCAGCCGGCGCCCGACCATGAATACGTGGAGGGGTTTGCCACCAACCTCTACCACGATCGCAATTTTGACTGTCAGGCTGCCAAGATCCTGCCGGGCGAGTATTTTGTGACGACCCGCGACATGCTGCTCGTC
>ERZ724505.1842-NODE-1842-length-11048-cov-3.638679_pt1 | contig 11048 bp, 7 predicted proteins | sample MGYA00376038_ERZ724505 | MGnify/ENA primary metagenome ERZ724505 (study PRJEB28724, sample SAMN07190884) | wastewater metagenome | isolation source: effluent of sewage treatment plant in Hong Hong | place: Hong Kong | collected 2016-03-17 ... | reverse complement strand
TGCGGATACGGGAGGGGACGTTGGCCCCGCCGTTCTTGACCACGCACCAGCAGGCAAAGCAACCGCACCAGTAGACCGGCGAGGTGTAGCCCGTGTAGGTGATGTAGCCCGTGACGTGACCGCCCCAGTTGGAGCCGACCGGCTGCTCACGCTGGCCGATCTCACCCTGGGCTCCCTGGACCGCCTTCTTGGCACCGTCGATCCGCTTGGCCTCAAGGCGCTTGCGAAGGAGGGGAATGCGCTTGCCCATCCGCCGGCTGATGCGACGAAGGCGGGCGAGGAGGTTGAGGCGGGACTTCCGGGCCTGCTCGGGAACGTGGATGTCGGTGAGCTTCTTAAGGGCTCCGTCAGCGGCGCTCTTGCTCTTGCGGGCGTCAGCGATCGCCTTCTTGATTTCGGCTTTGGAAGCCATCGGGTCCTTTCGATATTCAGAGGGGAGTTAGGAGATGGAGCCGTTAAGCGACTTCGCCAATGACAGTCAGGTCACGACCTGACCGGATGACGTAGACGCGGTCGCCGTCGCTCGGCGTGTAAGACGTGAGACACGACAGGTTGTAGTGCGCCACTCCAGCAATCGTGGTGATTACGTCGCCGGGAGAAGTGGTGGTGTCGATGATCCCGATAGTGCGAGTGAGGCTGCGGGCCTGGAGGCGATTGAGCCAGTCGAAGATACGGGTCAGGGTGCGGTCATCCATCGGGGGCCACCCTCTTGATTCGGGTAACGCCGGACATGCCGCCGTCGTGGGTTAGCGGGATGGTGAGACTGTCGAGGATGTGTAGCTCGTTCACCTTTAGGCGCTCCCTGGTGACTTGGACGATGTCGAGCGGTTCAAGGGCTGGGTGAACGAGCGCCCCGAAGGTGATTTGCTTTCCGGTCCCGAGCTTCTGGCCGAGAATGTTCTCGGCGACATCGGCGGCCTGATCGGTGTCGGTGATGTATTCGCTGGAATAGGTGAAGGTGACCTTTCCGAAGTCGCCGTAATAGTAGGTCGGGCTGAGGGAATCGTTATCGAACGCCGTGCCAACCACGGGGTCTCCCCCGGCGTTCTCCCCGATGACAACTACGCGGTTGCAGGCGTTCTCCCGTGACCAACGTGAGGACGCTTCAAGCAGGGAGTCACCCTCAGAGATAGTGAGGTCGGCCTGGCCAAGAAGCGGCTCGCGGCGCAAGACCAGCTTGCCAAGTGCATTGAAGTAGAGGCGGCAGTTGCAAGCCTGTGCGATGCCTTGGCAGAAGTCCCAACGGTCTGAGCCAGCCTCCCAGTAGAGGGCGGGCATGGTCGTTGTGACGGTAGAACTCGTCGGGAAATCGTCGGCCAGCTCAACATCGGGGAAGGCCGGCGGTTCTTCGCCCCGCCCGTCACGGATCAGGTCGGTAATGACATCCACCCCATATTCCCCCGCCGCTACCTCACCGCCGTTCTCAAACACCGCGTCTATGACGATGCTTGAGCGGTCCAGGCCGACGACCGTTATCCCAAGCCCACCGTCGTCCTGCGCTTGGGTCTCGTCAAGCCGGAATACGCCAAGCGGTACAAGTTCCGTTGAGCCATCCGAGAAAGTGATTCCGCGTGCAACGCTGATCTCATTCCCGTAAGGAGCCAGAAGTGAGTCTCCGTCCCCTGGTACGAGTGCGTCAAGGTCCACGTTATCCGGGGCTAGGGTCAGCGATACGGATGCACGGGTGGACCCCAAGGCGTCGAGGGTGACTGAGCCGTCTGCAATCGGTAGCTCCGTCCCCTCCACCATGACGTTGGTAGCGAGGGTGTGGGCATTGAATACCGCCTCGTTGAACCTGTCGGAGACCTGCTGCATCAGGCGATAATCTCGTTTCCGTCAAGCACCGTATCCGTCCCATCGTCGTCAATCGCAACATCGGTCTCGTTGTTCTTGACAATTGCGGTGTCCGTGTTGACTGCGGGGTCGAAGTAGGTCGGCACCTCGTCGGTCTGGACGACTTGCGCCGCGTCGATGAAGTAGGTGTAGGCTGCTGTGCCTTGATTACGGACAACAAGAGTCGCGTTGGAGTTGGTCATCGTCGGTGTCCACTTGATGCCGGGACCGGGGATTGCACCAGCAGCCGCAAACACCCGAGTCCATTCAGTCGTCAATGTCACAGCCACGGGTGAGCCGTCGGGAGCATCGCCCGTTATGCGGTCATACAGGAACACCTCAACCAGCTCGCCCCCCGAATTGCCCTTCAGGTAAATCGAGCCAATGTAGGGAAGGCCGTTCGTGACCGGGCCAAAATCGACCGCGACACCCTCCTTTATGAGAGAGCCGGGCGTAATGACCCGCCCCGCCGCTACCCCGCTGTAGTGCTGGGTCGTCACGCGGGTTATAGAGGAGGCCGGGTTGATCGCTCCATATCCGCTCGTTACCCATCCTCCGGTGTCGGTCTCAAAGTTCGCGCTATCGGCGGCAATCTCATTGACCGGGCGGGCGACGACATGGATCGACTTAGCGCTTGAGCCCTGCGTTACAACCTCGCTGTTCTTGCAGATGGCGTTCTCATGGAGCCGTATTCCGACAGCACTTGCGCCGGCGTCGGAAGGCAACAGCACCCCGGCGTTGGTAACGCGAACACGGCCGCCGACCTCGATCCCGCAGTAGTCCGTTGCCATCGTGTCCGAGTCGGCGCGGATTTTGCCGCTGACCGTCACACCGTTAAAGCCGTTCTGCGGGCAAAGGATGCTGGTATCGCGCTGACCGACGAAGGTCCCGTCGATCTCAAGATTCGCGGTGAACCCGTGGGGTCCGAGATAGCCAGAAACCAGGGACGGGTCCTCTACGGAAACGCCGATTGCGCCGCCCAGGAACACGTTGGAACGGTCAATAGGCGTATCGCGGACGGCGCGAAGCGTCAGCAGCGTCATCGTGTCGTCGTCGTCGGCATCAAAGGTGTTACCCGAGAGCGGTACGGGGCCGACATAGTTGAGGAACACCGGTGTCTTGTAGAAGTAGTTGTTACGCACTATCCAGTTCTTCGCAAAGCCGGTCGCGCCCTCGTCATAGCCGGTCGAAACACGGAACTCCTCACAGTCGTAAATCCGGTTGGACTCAACCAAAATCCGTTCCGCATAGGTGCCGTCCGACCCTTGAAACCCGTCTATCGCATTGCGGGTCATATTCCGAATCGTGTTGTTGACGATTGTTGCGTCGCTGTTATCTACGGTGCTGGTCGCCCCAACACCGCACAGGGCGTTATCGAGGTAGTTGCCATCAACGAGGAGATCGGAAACGAAGTTTGATATGCAAATCGCGCCGTCTGCGTGAGCAACGCTAGTGTCTAGGTTGCAGTTCTTGACGTAGTTCCCGACGATCCGTGTCGCAACGCATCCGGTTCCCGTGTTTGATCCGGGGTGGATGCCATTGCCGTTGCAGTTGATAATGGCGTTCCCCTCGATCTCGACATCAGCCGAGTCAGTGACGACGATTGCCTCTCCGGGTGAGTCGTAGAAGTAGCAGCCACGCACCTTTAGCCGATCGGACCCTTCGGTAGCCTCAAGGTCTACCGTCGTCTGAAAGCGCGAGAAGGTGTAGTGCGACTTGTTGCCGTTGAAAGTCAAGTCCTCGACAACCACATCCGGGGCCGTAACCGAGATTCCGAAGAATGCTAGGTAGACGGTCGCTCCCGTCAGGAACGAGTTGCTAAGGGGCTGGTCCACCGTGATCGTCGTGCCCGCGACCCCCTCAACCGTCAGCGGCTCGTTGTCGGGGGTGTATTCGTAAGAGCTTGATCCATCATAGATCGTAAGTTGCTGGCCTACCCGGATGTTGGCTGCGCTCGTAACGGAGAAAGTGGAGGCCCCCGCTGACACCCCAGCCGAGAGCGTCGTTGACCATTGGTTGCGACGCTTGATTGTCGCCCCATTGCCGTACAGATGTTGGCCGGCGGTCGTCATTTTCAGCGGCCCGTCGATCAGGTAGGTGTCGCCCTTGCTCAGTTGGACATGACGCCCACTGGATAGGGCAGCGTTGATCGCGTCAGTGTCGTTGGCTATGCCGTCGCCTACTGCTCCGTAGTCGGGAAAACTGACGTTGGCCAGCTCTGTTATCACGGAGATGTATTCCGGACTTCCCTCTAGAACTTCTCCCGAAAGGGCCTCCCACCTCGTGATCGGGTGCAAGTCGTCTGTTGGAATGTAGATGTCATAGGAGCCCTGGTCGTACCAGGCGTTTGAGTAACGACCGTCTGCGTCGCTGAGAAGGGGGTAGCTGACCTCAGTTGCTCCCGCCTCAGTCGTGTAGCCCGTTGCCAGCGTCTCCGTCGCCTCGATCTCGTCGGGGTCGATGGTCCGATCCACCGAACCATTACGCTCCAAGACATATACTTCACGGCCCGTCGTGGCGGCGAACAGGCGCGTTGTCCCGGCGGTCGGGATTAGGAGTGAAGATGCTTTATCTAGTGGGACGCGCATTGGGGATTCCTCAAATCAGAACGATGGGCTCGGGCTCTGGATAGGTCCAAGAAACGAGATTGCCGGCGGGTCGAACAACCTCGGTCCAGGTGTAAGTCGCGTCGCGTTCGGCAGACCATGAATGGTCAATCAGCCGCGTAATCTGCTCGTCACCGAGAATGATCCAGCGGGAGCGCTCATGGTCACCCGCCTTCGCCTGTAGCCACAGGGGGACGGTCTCGCTGGCTAGGCGGCGGATTTTCAACATGGTTTCGTCGTCCCTACAGCGAAAAGTAATCTCACCAGTCTCGGCCCCCCGCGTATCACTGATAACAACGGCGTCAGTACGGCCGAGCGGCTGCTGTATGGATTGGCGACCGGCGCGGGAATAGCCGACGAAGCTACGAAGGGTGACCTGGACGTTGTAGTAGGGGATGGTCGGGTGTTTAAGCCACCAGTCGCCGGAGAGGTATCCCGCCTGCGTCTCCCAGTCGGAATAGGCATCAGCGTCGGTGTAGCTATGGACGGCCCTGACTCGGTAGGTGGTCGCCACCCCGTTTTCGGCCTCGTAGTCCCATACCTCGGCGGGATCGTCAGAGATGCGCCCATCCCCTTCCACCGTGCGGATCGGCACCCACCCTTCGGCACGTTCGGCCTCGATCACGAAAGCGTCGGTTGATGCGTCCCCAGTTGTCGAGTCGATGTCGAGCTTGATCCGCCCGTTCTCGTCATCGGGGGTTACAACTACGGACGGGACACCAGGGGCGGGAACGTCCACGACGAAGCCCTCGTAGTCCCAAGCGCTCCATTGGACATCGGGGGCGTCGGTGAACGCGGAGACCTTCACGTATGCCCTATATGTCCCGTTTGCCAGCGGGGTGCTGAAGTTATGAGTCTGCGCCGTGGAGGTCCCCAACGTCTGTACGCCGCTGTCGAGGGTGGCGGTGCTGGTCTCTGGGTCAAACCCCCCAGCTCCATACTCAGCAGCGCTAAAGACCTTGACCCGGTAGACCCCGTTGGCGGGGGTGAAATCGGTGTCCCATACCGTCGTCCAGGTGACCGTTGGAGAGTTGTCCTCCGTGAGGGTGGCAGTTGGGCTAGTGACGGTGACGACTGGCTTGATGAGGTAAACGACCCTGATCGAGCACTCGTACACGATGAGATCGCCGCTTGAACCGCTGTTGGCTGCTTTCATCCACGCTACGTCAATCTGACTATCAGTTGGGAACGCTACGCCCGCCGCAACGATGCCGGTCGGAGTCGACCAGTTGACATCAACGGTTTGGTTCCAGAGGTTTGAGCCCGAGCCAATGGTGGCTAGGAGGGTGGCTCTCCGAGTCCGGCCATACGCGAATACAGTCTTTAGCCGATATGCCCCTTGCGCCGCCACCGGAATGGCACCGGCTGGGAGGGAGAGGTCATCGACGGTGAAGTCCACGACTTCACCGGGATTCAGCGTGATATAGGTCGAATCGCTGCTGTCCCGCATAACGGCATCAGCGTCTCCCCCGCCGCCGGTTACGGTTCCGGTGTTAGTGGTCGTAGTATCCGGGTTGAGATAGACGACGGTCATCCTGTGTATTGCCTCGCTCTCGTATGGCCGACGCGTTCACGCTTGGCGATAACACCGTTAACGGTCGTTTCCACATAGAGGTCCATGCCCTCCCAGTCGAAGTTGTTGGTCACGTTCACCCCGCCACCCATCGGGTGAACGGTTGCCGGCCCCCTGACGACCTCCGGACCTGCCTCGCCCGCGATGCCCCAGTGGCCCGGGCTAATCGAGCCGCCCTTGGCGAAGGCTCCGTCGAACACTCCGTAGCGGGACGCCTCGATGACGGAGCGGAGCTGGGAGATGTCCATAGAGGCCACCGTTCCCGTGTTCGTCCCCTTGAGCGCGTCGTACTTGATCTGCTGCTCAAGGAGCCGGCCACCCGTACCCGTGATGCCCGTGGTGGCAAGTTCGACCTCCTTAAAGTTCTTGCGGAGGCCGCTCAGGCGCTTACGGAGCTTGGGGTTCTTGCCCATCGCCGTCGTCGTGAACGACACGCCCTTGTGCGCCCACTTGGCGGCGAGCTTGAGGTCGTCCAGCAACTCCTTGTTCAGGTCAAGCTGCTTGGTGAGCTCGATCGTGGAGAGGAAGTCGTCCTGGTTGGCGAGGTCTTCGGCCACCTGGATCAGCTCATCGACGTAGGCGATCTTTCCGCCCTGAGCGTCGGGGCCTGCGAGGGCGTTGAGTTTGTCCCACATCTGCTTGGCGCGGACGAGGGGCTGCATGTTGGTGGTGTTGACGTGGGCGAGCCCGTGGTCGTGGGCGGGGATGTTGAGCTGGCCCCGACCGCCGCTGACCCCCTTGTTGCCCTTCGTCCCCTTGGCGAACTTGGGGATGATGCCGCCCATCTGGCGGAGGAGCGGGCCGTTGTAGTGCGTGTTGGAGGAGTCGGCGGTCTGCGAGTACCAGGCCCCGATGCCCTGCGAGTCAAAGATCGTGTTCATCGCCTGAGCGTTGAGGATCGGGTTCCGCATCTGCGACTCCCCACCCAGCTTCTTGATAAGGGCGTCGTTGAAGCCCGTGGTAATCATCCAGAGGCCGAGACCCCGAGTTCCGCCGGGGTCGAAGCCGACAGCACCCGGCTCGAGCTGGGACTCACCGATGGCGGTGCGGGCCATCGAGACGCCCGGTGCCCCGGCCCACTCCGCGAGAGCAGCGACAGCGTTGAAGGGCATCGCGTAGCCGTCACCGAAGCCCGAGGATTGGGCGTAGACGTGGTTGTACTTCTGGAGGGCGTCAGGCAGACCCTTGAGCATCGGTCCACCAGCACCCCGCTCGCCGCCCCCGTGCGAGGAGAGGTACTTGTTGGCAGCCGAGCGGACCTTGTCGAGAGCGCCCTGCCCGATGTTCTTCAGCGGACCGTCCGGACCCTTCAGGAGAACGCGGGCGATCTTCTCCGCGACGGCCCCCGCCAGCTTGCCGCCGTTGAGCAATCGAGCGACCGCCTGAACCTGAGACTTGGTCTCGTCCTGGGGGGTGTTGGCGTCGAAGCCCGTGCCGTCGTAGTGACCCGGCGACTGGTGCTGGGTCGTAACGGGACCGAAGCCGTAGGGGTTGCTGCCCGTGTACTCCCCAATCGTCCACCCCATGCCCTGCATCTTGTGGCCGTAGGAGAGCGCCTGTGCCTTCGTGTAGAAGTCGAGGTGGAGGTGGGAGTTGCCGCCCGCGTGGTTGGGGTCGTAGGCAATGGGAGGGATTGAGTACGGACCAAGCGCCTGCTGGATGACGCCACCCGTGGCGAACCTCGGGATCTTCTGGTTGATCGAGTTCGCCCGCGAAGCCCCGCCCATCGCCGCTACGGCCTTCTTGTTGAGGACGACCTCTCCCGGCTCGAGGAGGGCGGGAACCTTGTCGCCGTCGCCCTGGCCGGGGACGATTACGCCGCCGGTCTGGAGTCCCCGAACCTGATTGGTTGCCTTCTTTGCAAGCTTGATCGAGAACTTGATCGCCTGCTTAACACCCATCGCCTCAAGGGCCTTGTTGGTGTTGTCACTGAGGGTCTTAAGGCCATCCGAGGAACCGTTCGCCATGTTCCCGTAGGAATTGACGACGTTCGTGGACATCTTGCCCATCTTGTCGTTCGTCTTCTGGGCGCTATCAGCGGCCTTCTTGGAGTAGTTAGTCCACGCCCCGCCACCGTCTTCGGTCTTGTCCTTCGTTTTGTCAAGCGCCTTGCCAAGATTGGGGAAAGTCTCGTTGGACTTCTTCTCCATCCGCGTGATGGCATCCTGAACCAGCCCCCAAGCCTTCTTGCTCTTAATTCCGAAGTTGTCCATGAGGGCGGTAGCCGCCTCGGTCGGATTGCCGAGATCCTTCATCAGCTCAACCGCCACCTTGAGCGGCTTAACGTCAGAATCCTTAAGCTTGCCCCAGGGGGTTTCGGTGCGACCCGTCATCCATTGCGGAAGTGCGTCAAGGAAGTTGTTAACCCACTCCCTAGCATCCTTAACCTCGTCCCTGATACCCTCCCCGACTTTTTCCCCAAGCTTCTTGCCGAGTCTGTAGGCATCGGGGGCGAGTAGAATCGCGAGTGCTCCGACCGCAAACCCGGTAGCAATCCCGCCGGGGAGACCCTTGCCCATCTTGGTGCCGAGCTTGGTACCAGCATCCTTCAGAACGGCAGCTCCGCCGAACATCTTGAACAGGGCAGCCCCGATGAACAGCTTGGTCACGATGTTGCCCTCGATGAAGGCCCTGGCGATGCCCTTCGTGATGGCGGTGCCAACCTTGAAGGCCGCATTGGCAACCCTGGGGATGGCGTCCTTGATCTTGTCAGAGATCAGTTGCATAACCTCGCTGACCTTCTCGTCGTTGGTCAGCTTCTTGGAGGTAACAATGTCTGTGAATTCAGTAAGGGTGTCGGTTGCCCCGTCGATGATGTCGCGGAACATCCCCGCCTTGCCCTGGTAGAGCTTGATGGACAAGGTCTCGAAGGCTCCCTGCAACTGCTCAAGGGAGCCCGCCGTGTTGTCCATCTTCTCTTTGGCTATCTCCTGAGCCGTCCCGTTCTTCTCGTTCGCTGCGGTGAGCTTGTCGAGCTTCGAGGGACCGGCGTCATAGAGGGCGGCGAGGGTGCGGAAACCATCCGTTCCCGCCAAGACCTTCAGGTTCGCCGCCTGCTGCGAGTTCGACATCCCATCGAGAGCGCCCTGAAGTTCCTGCGAGAGTCCCGCAGCATCCTTGAGGTTTCCGTTCTGATCGGTCCACGAGATGCCAAGCTGCTTGGCGAGTTCAGCCTGCTTGGCCGTGGGGGCGAGAAGCTGAAGGAACGCCGTCTTCATCGAGGTGCCGGCGTCGGAGTTCTTGATCCCCGCTTCCGCAAGCGCCTCGAGAACGGTGACGGTGTCGTTCATGTCATAGCCCGCCTGCTTTGCGGCAGAACCTCCCTGCTGAAGGGCTGCTGCGAAGTCTGAAACGTCTGCGGTCGTCGTGTTGGCGGCGGTGGCGAGCATGTTCGCCACCTTGGTCGCGTCCTTACCCCGCATCCCAAAGAGCTTCATCGCGTTCACGGTTGTCGAGGCGGCATCCCCAAGCTCCAACTGTCCGGCTGCCGCCAGCTTCAGGGCAGCGGGGAGAGCGCCGCTGAGAATCTGCTTGACCTTGAGGCCACCCTTCGCAAGTTCTTCCTGCGCCGTGGCAACCTCAGACGCACTGAACGCGGTCGACTGACCAAGCTTGAGTGCCTGCTTGTTCAGCTCCTTCATCTCCCGATGGCTGGCCTGGGAAACGGCAGCGACCGAGTCCATCTGCTTCTCGAAGTCCACGCCTGCCTTCACGCCCTTGTAGAGCCCATAGGCGAGAACCCCGGCCCCGATTGTTCCTACCGTTCTTGCGGCAGAACCAAAACGCGAGGTCGCAGCGGCGGACTTAGTTGCCTGCGCTTCCGTGCCCTTAAGCTGGGTGTTGAACTTGGTGAGCGAGGCTGTAGCAGCAGCGGTGTTCGCCGTAACCAAGACCTGCAAGACGGCAGCGGGAGTAGCCACTAGAGTCCTCTCAGCGCAGCGGTTACGAGAGCAACGATCTCCTGTTCGCTCTCCTCAAGGGACGGAACTAGGAACGGTTGGGGGGCACTGTGGCTAGTGCCATGTTCAACCATGTGCCCGTAGAAGACCTCGGAGTTGCCAGCGACAATTGCATACTCAGCTACGTCCTCACGCTCAACGCTGATAGCGGCCACCAACCCTTCTGCAAGGGGTGGTGCATCGGGAACGCGAGCGGAGGCTCGCCCCGCCACTACTTCGGCTCCCGCTTTGACAGCAGCGCCGACACGGGGACGAAGTGAGGCTTCGATCTCTGGAAAGCGAGATTTCAGGGTCGCCGGCATCAGGAAGCCGTCCTTTCAAGCCACTCAGAAAGCAAAGAAGCCCCTTTCGACCGATTGCAAGATCGGCAGGCAGGGGCAAGGTTCTCCGGCTCATGCTTCCCGCCTCGGGCGAGGGGAACGACATGGTCGATTTCGATTTTCTCGGTGGACCCGCAGTAGACGCAGGCCCTTGCCCTAAGTTCTCCGATAAGTGCCTGGACCTCGGGCGTGGTCTTACCCTCAAGGGCACGACGCGCATGGTTGTAGCCAATCCAGCGATGCCGGTTCGCCTCGTAGTAGCGACGACGGCGGGCCTTCTGAACTTCCGGAGTCTTGGCGTATGTGCGCCGACTGTATTCAAGGCAACGCTCACGATTCTCGGCCTGCCATGCGGCAATACGTTCACGAATGCGCTTAGGGTCACTTGCGTAAGCGGCCCTTGCACGCGCCTTGTACGCATCTGGATTGCGTTCGTAGGCGGCGCGGGAGTTTGCCTTCACTCGCTCGGGATTTTCTTGACGCCACTGGCGGGAACGGGCGCAGGAACACGATTTGCACCGTGTCCCGCGCCCGTCCTTCGCCCGCGAGTCCCTATGGAACTCGTCCAGCGGCTTGCTCTCTTTGCAGACAGAGCAGAGCTTCATCCGACCACCTGTGGTGCGTTTTGTGCAGCTTCCTCCTGCCGCGTGCGCTCGCGGTCCCTGTAAGCGAAAAATAGGGGCCATTCGACACACAGCTCCTTGGCAGTCATTCGCTTGCACATCTCACCTACTGGCATGTGGAGTTCAAGCGCCAG
>ERZ724505.1841-NODE-1841-length-11051-cov-39.532739_pt1 | contig 11051 bp, 29 predicted proteins | sample MGYA00376038_ERZ724505 | MGnify/ENA primary metagenome ERZ724505 (study PRJEB28724, sample SAMN07190884) | wastewater metagenome | isolation source: effluent of sewage treatment plant in Hong Hong | place: Hong Kong | collected 2016-03-17 ... | reverse complement strand
GAGTGGAGGTGATCCATTGGACAGTCGGCCATCACTCACGCTCCAATTCGTCGGCTATGTGCCGCTCCGCTAAGACAAAGTGACGGCAGGCGCACGGCCAATAGGCCAGCTCCGCCCCTGCTGTTATCTCCGGTGGATTCACGACGCATTTGCAGTAGCCGTACTCGTCGTCGTGCAAGTCAGCGAGGTGGCCGCATTGACAGTAGGCGCTCACCTGAATACCTCGCCTTTCATGGCGTCAGCACATGGTGCACACATGTGAAGGATCAGCGGCCTGAATCCGCCGACGATTTCGCTGTGACCGATGGTCACTCGAATGAAGTTGCCTTCGCTGCTCGTGTTGTCGCATTCGAAGTTCGCGCATTCGAAGTTCAGGTGCATCCGCTCAAACTGGATCATCATTTCTCACCTTCTTCCCTCTCGTACAGGTCTGCAAGTCGCAGTAGATCGGAATAGTGCAGGGTTGACGGCGCACCTGCGGGTCTAATGCTTCCCGGCTCAACCAGTCGCGCGGCTTGCCGTAGTGCTTCGGCGGCGATGTGCGGGGCTGCGGCGGTGAGTACCGGAATCAGCGGGTCGTTAGAGAGTCCTCGGTTTGCAAACACCGCTTCGCTTGCCGCGTCTATGGCGGCATCAGTTACCAGGTCAGTCATGGATTCCTCCCGTTTGCGTGAACCATTCCGCGAAGCGTTCCCGTTCCCCCCGGTCCCAGCAGCCGCCCCACGATTCGAGGAGGTTGATCCGGTCACGCAGGGTGTAGGCGTCGGTTAGTTGCTCCACCTGGTCGTCGGTCAACTCCACCCGTAGGGGCAGGTCGGTGGGGATGATCGGGGGGATCGTGTATTCGGTCATGACGCCTGCCTCCGGATGAGTCGGCGTTCGGCTTCCGTCGTTCCGCCCCACACTCCGAGGGGATGGAATCCGCCCGCTAGTGGCAGGGACAGGACGTGATCCAGGCAATCGGTGATGACCGGGCACGTTCGGCAGATCGCCTTCGCCCGGTGCGAGGTCTTGGTATCGCCCTTGACGGGGAAGAACACCTCCACGCCGATCTCCGCGCAGACGGCTGATTCCATCCACTTCATGCCATCACCTCCCGCAGTTCGTCGCGTTGGCGTTGCGCGAGCTGGTTCGCGGTCTGGTGGTCGCCGACGTTTCGGGCGGCACGGATCGCGGCCGAATATTGCGCGGTCACCTGTTGCGCTTTCGGCCACCAGTCGGGCTTCGCCGGTCGGCAGGAATGCTCCAGGTCCGTCTTGATCCACTTACTCATGAGCTCTCCCAACAAAGGTCGTCGGTGAATCCTGTATTGGGGTCCGGTGTCCACGGTGCCGGTCCGCTTGCGCGCGGGTCACGCGCTATGAAGTCGTCTACGTCCTTGTATTCGATCCCGCACACGGCGCAACGTGCCGGGAGCCATGCCGCGACCTGTAAGCGCGAGAGTGTTTCGCTTGCTTCGGTATCCATCTAGTTGTTCCCCTCTAGGTCGTAGGAAAGTTCGAGTAGTTGTGATGCGGACCAATCAACGCCGCGCAATTCCCTAAGGTCGTCGTCTTGCCATGCCTCAAAAGACGCGGCGACGAGTTTCGACGCCGCTTGTCGTAGTACTTGCGCTGCTATGACCGGCGCGGCGGCTTCAAGGATCGCTGTCAGGTATTCGCCGCTGTCCTCGAACGCGCCACCCATGTCATCGGTGAGGGTGACCCGGTAGGCGGCGGCGACAGCTTCGGTCGTCACTAGGTCGCTCATTGGTTCCACTTTTCCGAATACGTGTTGCGGATGAAACGAACAACGGCGTAGAGCAGACCTCCGAAGATTCCGAACGTGAGCGCGAGCGGCCAGAAGAGCCCCGCCGTGACCCCGATAAACGACGCGGCGGCGAAGCCGAGACCGTCCATGTCGTCGCGATTGACGTAGACAAACGCCAAAGCCACGGCGAACGCGACAACGATTCCAACTACCGAATATGCCAACGGGTAAGGAAACTCGGTGCTTGATCCACACGACGCATTGGTTGGCGGGGGAATGACGAGAACGGCGGCGTTCATGCCGTCTCCCGCGGTAGGTATTGGCCGTTGCGGATAATCCAATCGAACGAGCGTCGTTCGTCACCGAAGGTTCGAAACGAGTTCGATTTGTGGGTCGTGTAGTTGGTCGCGTGGATCACGTAGGCGTTGACGGCGTTCACGAAATGCGGGTCGCCGTCGTAGAGAAACAAGTCACCGTGAGCGCATTCCGGGTCAGCCTTCATGTCTATGTTGAGTAGGTCAAAAACGGCGGCCGTTATTGAATCGGTGAGCCGGAGAAACCGTGCGTCGGAGTAGTTGCGGAAGACGGCGCGTTCGAGCTTCGCTAGCTTGTCGGTTGGGATGGCCGGGGACTGGTAGTCCGGGTGTGTGCGTAGGTGCTTCGCGTTCACGTATTCCTCTTCTTCCGGTGTCACCGGGATTTCGTTAACGTCCATTGCTTGCCTTCCGTTTGTCGCTGGCGATCATTCGTTGGCGGTCGTCGTTGTGGTGTTCGCAAAGCTGGTAGTCGGAGTTCACGACGGGTTCTCGACAGTGAGACCGATAACTCGTTATCTCTCCCTTGTCTGGCAGATACACGGCCAGTGAGATTCGGCATTCGTCGGCGCGTAGTTCGGGAGCGTCACGGCTCCGGTCAATGGTTCGAATGGTCACCGTGTCTCCTTGCGGCGGGTTGTTGATTAGGTCCAGTAGTCGCGCGACTCCTTCAGCGCGGCGTCGGTCGTGTTCGTGAACCGCGCGAAGGTACGAGTCGGGGAGGAACGTCACGCCGTCTCCTTCCCGATCCGGTATTCGCGAATGGACGCGAGCCGGTAAAGGCCGTTCTTTCGTTGGATATGTCCGGCCTTCGCCCAACGTCGAAGCGTGCTTCCCGGTGTTTTTGTGGACAGGCTCGCGACTTCTTCATCGACCCATTCGTCGGAGTTCGTGGCGACGTTGAGAAGTTGCGCCGTTGTCCAGTCCCGGCCGCATTGGCGACACGGCGCGGCCGCTTCAAGGTCGGCGACGGAGATCCGCAACGTCCCGGAACATTCGTCGGTCGGACACGTGACCCGCTGGCGCTTGTCGAGATCGACTTCGGCGACACGTAAACCCCGGCGTGCGAGTGCTCGCACTTCGTACGCGAAGTCACTAATCGCCGGATGAGAGTTCGCCATGCTCGGAAGATGGGAGCGAAGCCACCCGACGAGGGAGGAAAGATCGCCGCGTTTCGGTCCGGCTAACCCGTAGGTGTCCATGACGTCGCGGGTCCATGTGGATAAAACGCCGAGCTGTTCGACGCATGAACGGAAGTCGAGCCATTCCGTACCGCCGGGAAGCGGTCGGGTTTTCGCTCGTCCATCGCCGCCGTTTGATGGCCACGGGGGAACGTTAGTTAGCGCGTACGTTTCCAGCACGGTCAACAAGTCCCGGTCGATTGTGTGAGCGCACGTCGAACAGATAACGCCTAGGTCCGCTTCACGGCTTCGACAATCCCGGTCGCAATCGGCGTCCGGTAAATGAGGATGCTTCGAACAAACCGCGCATTCGTTCACTTGACGATCCTTCCCAGAGTTGTTGCTAACCGTTCGATGACTGTCGGGATGTTCGGCCATTCGTAACGAGGGTCGGCCGGGTCTCCGTAACGGAAGTGATCGCCGTCGTGGCCGTTGTCGGCGAAGCATTGGCGGTCCAGTGCGTCACGTGCCGGACAGCGGTTCATGAGACCCGCCGCTTACGTCGTAACGCGCGGAGTTGGTCGGCGTTCAAGCCTCCCCAAATCCCGAAGTTCTCCGGTTTACGAATCGCGTAGTTCAGACACGCGGCGCGAACTTTGCAGTTCCCGCAAATCACGGCAACGATCTTCGGAACCCGTCGGCCAGTCCCCGGCGACTTCTCCGGAAAGAACAGTTCCGGATCGACGTCGCGACAATTGGCGTCGTCTCGCCAGTCAAGGTCGCTCATTCGATCACCCATTCCGGGGAACCGATTTCGACGCGGTACGAGTCGCGGGATTCGGCGAGTTCTTGTTTCCAACGGTTGCGAAGATCGTCGGCGTCGTCGTAACGACCGTCGGCGATTGCGTCGCCGATCAGCGGGAGGAACCGTCGAGTAATGGCGCGGCGGTGTTCATGCCAACTCTTCGTAGGCTTCATCGGGTTGCATTCGTGAAAGTCCGACGAGATCCGGCCGCACTTTGAGCAGCGTTCTAGCGGCGGCGGTTGGCTTGTCGCGTCTTTCGTGTTGCACCTATCGCAACCGGACGACCATTGCGCGAAGGTGGTTCGGATGCCGCCGGGAAACTTCGTCTCTGGGTTACGTGCCGCGGTGATACCGGCGAGAAGAACAACGTCAAACGGTCGCGGATCGTCGGCGATGGCGCGAGAAATGTCGCGGATCGGCCACGATGAACGAACTTCATGAACACTCCACGCAATCGCGCGCGCTTGTTCCGGGGTCATTTTGCCGCTCGAATGTCGATAACACCGTCGGTGTTCGGCATAGAGACCGACGGTGTTAAGACTTCAGAACCCCCGCTTTTCTCCATTCCATTCCTCTTCCATTCCATTCCATTCCATTCCCCCACTGAGCCATCCGTGATCGCTCCATGAGGATTCACTGAGGATTCACTGAACGATCCGTGAATTTGAGGAGGTTCGGGGAGTGCCGATGCGTGCGGCCGATTTATCTTTTGATGCTTACGGAAATTGGGTAAAACCCCATATTCGAGCCGTCCGACCCGGTAGAAAACGGCGAACCCGCACGAGCGGATTTCGTCGAGCCAGCGGCGAACCTTTACCGTCGGAATGTTGTCGTGCGGGAACACAAACCCGGTGATTGCGTTCACGGAGGCGAGAAAACGGCCGTCATCGTCGGCCATCGAGACCAAACCAATCGCCAAATAGCGTGCTTCGATGGACAGTTCCGCGATTTCGTCATCACCCCAAAATTGGGGTTTGATCGTTCTAATTCGTGCCACTAGGTCACCTCCCGAAGATCTATCCGCTTGTGGTCGTCGAAGACGAAACGGTTCCCGTGAAGGTCAGTAATAAGGACCGTTGACGGGTCTTCCCAACGGTGAACAAGCCACCCGGTCGCGTACGCTTCCGACCGATTCGACTCGACCCACCCGTGACAGCCGGTCGTCCCCGTTCCGCAAAGAAGAGCAAGGTTCACCGGGTGATTGATGAGCGGATCTTTTGTGCCGCCAGCTCCCCGCGGTATCCGGTGATGGATCGACGCTCCCTTGTTGAGAAGCCGCTTCCCGCATCGCTCACAACGGAAGTCGGCGCGGTCGATGACGACTTGACGTGTCGCGGTATCCGGTCCACTAGAACGGCGGTTCGACATCATCACTCCCCGCCGTATTCCACACGTCGTCAGACACGGCGCGGCCGGTTGTCTGCGATTCACGGCGTACCTTGTTGACGGCGGCCGTCGCAGTCTTCAAAGCCGGTCCTATGTCCTCGACGTCGATCTCGATAACGGTTCGCTTTTCTCCAGCGTGCGTCTCGTAAGACCGTTGCTTTAGACGGCCGACAACGATCACTCGCATTCCCTTAGTGAGTGACTCGGCGACGTTCTCGGCGTATTGACGCCATATCGAGCACGACAGAAAGAGGGAGTCGCCGTCTTCCCAACTATTCGAGTTCTTGTTGAACGTGCGCGGAGTTGAGGCGATACGGAAGTTAGCGACCGCTATCCCGGCGGCGGTGAAGCGCAATTCGGGGTCATCGACAAGATTCCCAACGACGGTTATTTGTGTCTCTCCGGCCATTTATGCGCTCGCTTTCCATTCGTCGCGAAGCGTCGCGGTAACAGTCCGCCACACTTCAATATCGGTTTTGATCCAGCGGACTTGTTCTTGATGGTGGCGAAGTTGGCGCGCGGCTTCGTCCATGACTTCGCGCTCGTGTCGGGTCTGTTCGGTGGCCGTGTATTTGCGGAGTTCGACCGAGCCTTCGGACTGGCGGAACACGTGAGCGAACGCCAGCTCGTAGACCCGTTTAGCTCGAAGATGTTCGCCGTCTAGCTCGGTCATTTCGTCAATAAGAAGACGCAACGTGTCGGACGCGACGATGAGTTTCGACGCCGCCTCATTCGGGGTCAGGTTCATTCGGTGATCTCCTTACCAATGGGAAGCACGAATGACCCGTCGAGCCATGCTCGCGCCACAACGTCGGCCGCCGACTCGTTCGGTCGAACGGACACGTAGCCGTCGGACTCGTTGACCGAGACGCCGGGGATCACTTCGCCGTCTTCGGTGACGGGAGCGCCGTTCTTCTTCACGACGTCGAGAATCGCTTTCCGGTAAAAGTCGGAGACGACTTTGCGGATCTCGTCCGGGTTGCGTTTTTCGACCCATTCGGCGAAGGCGCGCTCGTCGGTGACGCTGGCCGTTACGCGGCCTTTCGTTTGACTCACTGACCCGATAGGAACCCCGTTGAGGGTCGCGGTGAGACGGTCCCCGGTTTCAAGGTGAAGGCTTGCCTTCGTCTCGTCCTGAAGCTCTTTCACCCGGTCGGCGATGACTCGCAGCGCAACAGCTCGCGCTAATAGTTCCCGGCTCACGACAACTCCGCCTCACGATTGCGGTACGCCGTGTGAAGCGTCGTTAGGTCTCCGGGTGAGAGTTGCTCTTTGTTCTTCGCGACCCCGATAGCGGCTTTCGCTTTGCCGAGTTCGGCGAGATCCGTCGCCGACTTAATGAGGTCGATCGCTTCCCGGAGAACGGCCGGGTCGGAGCGAACCTCCTTCTTTGCCGGAGGTTTCGGCGGGTTGTCGTCCTTGCGCCACAAATCCAACGCGACCCCGAAACGCATCGCGGCGTTACGAATGGCGTCGCCGATCATTTCCTTAACCGCGTTCGGTCCGGTCTTCTCGCCAGCGTCTCCGAACCCGTAGCGGGTGACCCCGCAAACGGTGAGCTTGATCCACAAACCTTTATTGCTAATGACCGGCGTCCCGTTCGAGTCGAAACCAACCGGCTCCCACGTCCAATCCGGATCGACCGACAAGAGTCGGTCGGTAACGTCGGCGTGTCCAACGTAATCAAGTTTCAAACCGCCTTTTGGAATGCTCGAAATGAGTTCCGGCGGGAACGGCGCTCTTAACGCCGCTTGCTCTTCCGGGGTCATGCGGTTTCCTCACCTTCGGTTAATGCTTTGACCGCGTAGAACCGGGAGACGGCGGCCAGTTGGACAAGTTCAAATAGGCGACGGTTTTCGACGACGAACTCGTCGCGGCTTCGCTGCATTTCCTTTAGCCGTCGTACCGCGGCCTTGTGTCGTTGGCGTTCGACGTCGAGTTCGTCGCGCTTGTATTGCAATTGGGAATTCAGGGAATGAACTCGCCTCCGTGCCGCGGTGAGTTCGGCGGCGTCCGTTTCCATACCGGCGACATACGCGGCAACAACGCGACCGAGTTCTTCGGCTTCGACCTTGTGAACACTCCACGAATGGCCGCGGTTCTGGCACGTTTCGTGAAGCTTCTTCGCGAGAGCGTCTTCGATGTTCATTGGCTGTTCCGGACATACGTCGCGAACTGTTCAACGGTGAGCACGGCGCGCCAGTCGCCGCGGGGAAGACGAATCAACGCCGCCGCGAACGTGGTTCCCACGTTGTGTCGCTGCTGTTCCGCGCCTAACGGCTTCTCACGGATCGCTCGAACCACGTCACGCCAGTTAGCGACCTGAATCGTCGTGTCCGGGATACCGTCAAGGTCTCCCGTATCGTCCTGGCGTCCAGCACCCAACTTGCGCCGGACGTTCATTCCTAACTCGTCGGCGAGGATCTTCGCGATTTCCCGTTCGGCGTTATCGCCTTTCGCTTTCTGCCGGTTCATGCGGCCACGACCAAACCGCCGCGAACGTGCTCGACACGGTGAAGCCGAACCGCTAACGCAAACTCGCGGTAAGGAAGCGACGACAACTCCCAAAGAGGACAGCCGGAACAAATCGCCGACCACAAGAAACCGGGACCAACCGAACGACGAATCGTCAACATTCGACGACCGGCGTTCAACGGCGACCGCGGATCGGTGAGCGCTGGCCATGACAGATTGCGCGTCATTTGACCCGCCGCGCTTTCACTGTCTCGTCCTTCATAGACAGCCAGTCGAGCCGCTCTTGTTTCTCCCGGCCGTCTTGCTCGGCAACATCGAGCCGGTATTCGAGCCGCTTAATTTTCCATTCGGCGAACGACCAACCGAGCAGCGAGACAACGAGGAAGAACGCAAGAATCGCAGAGAGTTCAAACATTCGACGAGTCCTCCCGATTGTGAAAGACGGCTAGTTGAATACGGAGAAGCGCGTTCTCTTCCCGAAGACGGCGAAGTTCGCGAATGAGTGCGATCACGCCGACTCCGGCCACGTGGCACGCGCTAGGCGTTGTTGCATTCGGTCGCGTTGTTGTTCCATATCCCGCGCGTATTTCGCCGCCGCGAGCTGGCGCGATTCGGCCGTGTGTTGAGCAACAAGAGCCGCGAGCGACGCTTTCGCTTCCCGGTCAGCGATCCGGCGAAGCATGTCGGCGCGTTGGTACTGCTCGGACAATTCCAACTCGACGACTCGAAGCCGTTTCCGGAGTTCGTGAACACGGTCAAGAAGAAACGCGGCATAACCGGCGGTGAAGAGAAGAGCGACAGTGACCCAACCGGCGGCGTTCATACTGCGACCCCTAGCGCTAGTTGTGCGATTCGAACGTTTAGAACGGAGATCACTACCCACGCGTTGCGTTGGTGATTGAGATTGCCGACGAGAAGCGCCGAGCGTGGTCCGAGATGGAGAGCGGACGGGAGTTCCGAGACACGATTCGGGTTCTTCCGCATGTACTCGTAAGCTCCCCAATCGCGGAGCATGAGCCGATGCCTAGTGCCTTCCGACGTGAAGACGAGTCGCGGAATCTGCGGAAACCGTTTCGCGCCTAGCGGCTCCGGGAGTCCGTCGCTGAAGAGTCGAAGTTGTGGCGAGTCGGGACTGTCCGCGTTGTGTTCGATCTCGAAATCGAGGTGATCGGGTTCGACGAGCGCCAGCGACAAACGTCGCTCGTTCGCTTCAGTGATTGACGTCGGAACCTTGCGGCTTGAACAGAGTTCGAGAAGGCGTTCGCGGTCTGAACGTGACCATTCGCCAATCCTTCGGAACTGGCTGTTTACGTTCTCGTGGCTACGATCCCCGGCGAGCTTCCACGACTCCCGGCGGCTGTCCTTCGGGTTTCGCTCGACCGTCACCGATGAGACCGACCAACGCTTCGGCGCTCCGACCCGGCCTAGTGGATAGATCCGCACGAGTCCTAGGTCGGGTTGGTATCCCGCCGAGCAGACATAGAGGCGATTCGCGTCGGACTTTGCCGGTTCGGGAACGGTCGTCCCTAGCATCGTGAAGCCTTCGAATGTGAGCGTCACAATGCACGCTCCCTGAGAATGTCGCCGTGGCAAGGTTCGGGAGCGCACCAACACCCGAGCGCCTTCCCTTTCAATGACGGGAGGTCGGCGAGTAGTTGCGTCTTGTGCGGTAGGTAGTGGTCTTGGTATTTGCGAATGACGTCGGCGCGGTCTCCGTCTTCACCGATTGCGAACGGGTTACCCCATCGGCTTTTACGGTCAATGCGGACCGCATGACCTTCACGCTCGGCCCATTCCCAGAAACGCGCGTGAACGTCGGAGCGCATATTGACGACGACCGTCTCGCCGAGCGTCAACGCTTCCCGAAGCGCGTTCTCGTCGTCACTCCACGGAACCGGCTTCGGCGGGTTGTACGTCGCCGCGTTGATTCCGTGCGACGTTTCGGCTGGTTCGGTTTCCGTGGTGCGAATGGTTGGCTTCGCTGGTCGAATCGTGCGACCGTCCGCGCCGATCCGTTCGTCCGACTGGTCAATCTGTCCAGTCGTTTCCAACTCACTACGGACAGCGCCAGCGGTCACGTGACTGACCCCAACGGCGGCCGCGTGTTGCCGGTCTGACTTCTCCGGTTCGGCCTTGATGAGCGTCGCGAGTAGTTCGCGTTTCTGCGCCTGGCTTAGTGACCGGCGATGAACGTTCAGCCGTAAAGCGAGACCGCGCTTCGCCTCTTCGGAGTCAATAACGCGAACGTCGATCGGACAATCGACGCCGAGTTCGTCCGCGATTTGCGCGCGGTGATGTCCGTCGATGATGTTTCCGAGATCATCGACGATGATCGCTTGCTCGATCCCGTTCGCGGCGATGTCCGCTTTTAGGTCTTCGTATTCCTGATCGCTTAGCGGCGGAAGTAGTTGGTATGGGGAGCTCACGACGCCGCCTTCGCTGGCAGGAGTTCAACGACAGGAACGTCGAGGTAGTCGGCGAAGACGACGAGTTCGTTCACGTCAATCGGCACGGTTCCGGACAGTCGCCGGGTGAGTGCTGAACGACTGACGCCGAGCAGTTGACAAAGCTCCTTTTGCGTCACTTTCTGCCGCGCGATTTCGGCGCGGAGGTTTGAAGCAACGAGGACGTTTACCGAGTTCATGAGACGGAACGATGACACGCTGAGCGCACTTTGTCACCCATTTAGAGCAACACGCCGAGAAATATCTCGAACCCCGTCGTTCGCGTGTACCGCTAGGCGGTACAGTTGAGACATGAGCAAGAGTCAGCGAGTAGATGCCTACGACCCGAAACCGCCTGTCGTTATTGACTCCCCGCGCGCCTACACGGCCGCGGAGGTTCGCGCCGCTTGCGCGCGTGCCGGACTCAATCAACGCGACGTCGCGCGGCTACTCGGCGTGTCGCATACGTCGGTTAACCGTCGATGGAATGGAGCGCTTGCGTATGACGCCGACGAACTGTTCGCAATCGCCAGGACGACCGGCGTCGAAGTCGGCGCGTTCTTCCCTAAGCTAAGCTCTCGCGACGCGGGGGCTGTAGCTCAATTGGCAGAGCTGCGGACTTTTAATCCGAAGTCCGTTCCTAGTGATTCTGCGAAGTCTGAACGTGAAGCGCACTCGTTGGCGAACTGTCGCCTCTCTAGTCGGAATCTTTCACCCGAAAGGCTCTACGGAAGATCAAATCACGGTAAGAAGGTGG
>ERZ724505.1840-NODE-1840-length-11061-cov-7.665183_pt1 | contig 11061 bp, 20 predicted proteins | sample MGYA00376038_ERZ724505 | MGnify/ENA primary metagenome ERZ724505 (study PRJEB28724, sample SAMN07190884) | wastewater metagenome | isolation source: effluent of sewage treatment plant in Hong Hong | place: Hong Kong | collected 2016-03-17 ... | reverse complement strand
ACGGTTCTCCATAGATTATTTCCGACCTATCAGTTATCTTCCGGATGACCACCCAATCAGCATGGCTGATGTAGGGCTTCATGGAATGCCCGGTTACCTGTACGGCAAACTGCCCTTGGCTAAACATCGGTATCCGAATAAAGGTATCAGGCCGGAGGGCCACAACGTCACCCATTGCCGGGCTGATTGTGGCGAAGACCTCTACATCAAAGAATGGTATCTCCTTTCCGTTGGGGTCTGCCGGGATTGTGGGGAGGGAATTATAAGGTGCTTTGTGTTCGTTTACCATTAGATCAGTATAGGCTATGCCCACTGCTTCAGCTGCCTTCTTATAGTGCTTATCAGGGATGATCCCAGATTCAAGCCAGTTCAAATATGTTCTTCTGGAAATACCGATTGTATCTGCCAGGGCTTCCATTGTGATTCTGCGCATTCTGCGCATTTCTTCTATATCTTTGATATACATATAGTTACATATTGTAAATAATAATTTATGCACATTTGTGAAAAATAGTTTTCACTTTATTTGCACAATATGAGCAAGTCGTATTATCTTTGAACCATAATTAAAACGACAACAAAAGTATGAAAAAGGCTAAAAGCGGATTAAAGGAAATGGGCCTGCTGGATGTAGAGGATGCAGCAGCCTATCTGAATGTCAGCTTGGGCACCTTCAAGCAAATCATCGCCAAGGAGATCAAGCCAGTTGACCTACATACTAAGCAAAATTTTTATTCGGTTGATTCGCTCAAAGCCTGGGTAGAGGCCAGGGTTAAGCGAAGCCATACGGCAGTACCCGTATAAGTAAAACAACATATTGCAAGAACTGTGCCAGATGTCAACGGATGTCTGGGCTGGAAGATAATGTCCTTATCAAAACGGATTTAGCGAACCAAACCAGATTGATAAGTGAACGACCGGGGGGCAAAGGAGGAGGCCCTCCGGTTTTTAAGAATTACCGGGCAATGGCGCGGTTGGTGTATTTCTTAAATCTCCCCGGTAGCTCAATGGCCGGGGCTTTTCGAAACTCAAAACTCAATTATATGTCACAGACACAGGCACAGAAAGAAAAAATTAAAGCCTACCTGCAAAAGGGCAAAGGATTAACGGCACTAGAGGCCCTTAGAAAATTCGGGTGCTTCAGACTGGCTGCAAGGATCAAGAACCTAAGTGATGAAGGTGTACAGATCAAGAGGCAATGGATCAAAACAAAAAACGGCAAACACATAGTAAGATATTCAATATGATACAGCTTGCAGATCAGCCAAAACTTAGGAAGGCATTGTGCCAGTTCGAAACTGAAATTGACCAGTTCGCCTACAATGTAAGATACAGAATGATCCAGGGGTCTGTTCAGATATCCACAATCCAGCGGCTGCACATAGCCACTGAATCAGACTATGGACGTGCGCTGGAAGAAATACACCCGGAAATATGGGCCACATTGATTTCAAGAATTGAAGACTTCGAAAAAATAAACTAATGCTAACGAATTTCAAAAAATGGGGAATGTCCTGGACTGCATTATTCCGGGATAATTCAGAAGTAAGAATCCCTGAAACGATCAGTTATAATGACAGTCTGGACATGGTTCAAATCGGACCGCTTGACGTAACGGACAACGTAACATTTAGGGCTTTATTCGTGCCAACATTCGAACAGTCCGTTGTCTTCTGCATCCACAGCAATGAAGATATACCAGCTTGGGAATGTGTGGCAGCAAGGGTTGTCGCACTGGAAGTCATGGATAATTATGGATGCTTTCAGACAGTCAATGAACTTCCAAAATGGAAGCTGAATAAAATAGAAAGCTGCATCCTTGACAATTACAATGACATTGACAACTTCCCCTACCCTTACAACTTCAGACCAGATACAGTTCTGGAAGATCATAATTACTAAGGCAAATCTTTATAAACCAAGCTCAAATGAAAACAACGAAGTACACAAAAAAAGAATTCTCAACGATCCTGGAAAAGTCCAGGGTCAGAAACCCGGAAATGATGAACTGTGAATTCAGGACCATAGTAGTCCGGGGGCGGTTCATCCTGGAAGAAACACGAGTGAAGGAAGGGAAGAAGAAAGTCAGAACCGAGACTGGTTTTGGCAACATGAAATTTTCATCCTTCAAATATATCGGATCACTTAACTAAAAATAAAAATGTATGAATAATCAAGTTGCTGTTTACAAGGACTATTCAATTGACGAAATCAACGTCATCAAGAACAGTGTGGCCAAAGGGACCACAGACACAGAACTGAAGTATTTTATTTCAGTCTGTAAATCAGTGGAACTAAACCCACTGACAAAAGAAATCTGGTGCTATAAGGATCACCGTAATAACCTTCTGGTCTTTGCTGGCCGTGACGGGTTCCTTTCCTACGCACAGCGCAATCCAAACTTTGCTGGAATCAGAAGCTGTGACGTATGTGCCAATGACATCTTTGAACTTGACATTATTAACCCGGCAAACAACATCCATAAAATCAGCCATAAAGACCGTGGCCAATTGCTGGGAGCTTATGCAATCGTGTACAGAAAGGATGGTGAACCAACAATCAGCTATGTAAACTTTTCAGAATACAACCGTAATGTAAATGCCTGGAAGACGCACCCGGCAGCAATGATTAAGAAGGTTGCAGAAACACAGGCTTTGAAACTGGCCTTCGGAATGTCTTCAGTTCAATCTGAACATGAGTTCGATACCAATGCAGGAGTTGCCGTTCCTATCAATCACCAGGTTGCTGTTGAAGAATTCCAGGCTATACAAGCTGAAGTTGATAAGATCACCAACGTTGAAGACCTGAACCACTATTTCAGAAGCCTGACACCTGAAGAACAGAAATCAGATGATGTAATTGAAATTTTCAAAACCCATAAAGAGAAATTAGATGGAGTCCCAGCTTGAAGCTCAAACCATGTTCACACCTGAACAGATCGGAGAAATCGAACAGTTGAAGGAGGAGATAATGAAAGGTGAATGTGTACTTTCTTATAGTTCGTTTAAAGCATTCGCACAGAGTCCAAGCCATTTTATCAGGCATAAAATACGCATTAAGAAAGAAACACCTGCAATGAAGAAGGGGAAATTGATTCATTGTGCAGTTCTCGAGCCTGAAGAATTAGAGAAAAGATACCTCATAATGGATGAAAAAGAAATGCCTTTTCCTGATAGTACAATGAGCAAAAAAGAAAACAAAGCATGGAAGGAATCAATGGAAGCGAAAGCAAAGGAAGAAGGCAAAACAATAGTATATCCTTCAGAGTGGGAGAATGCTTTGCGTCATAGGGATTTGGCATATTCAAATCAGGTCGTTGCATCATATCTAAATGGATTGAGACGGAGAGAATGGCATACAACATGGGAATTTGGAGGATTCAAATGGCACGGAGTAATTGACGGTTTAGGTTCGAACTATGAACTTGACGTTAAGAGTGTCGCTGATGCCAGCCCTGATAAAATGAAATGGCAGCTCTACGGTGAAAAATACCACTGGCAGCACTTCTTATACAGACAGTCCCCGGCAGTTGCAGGGTATTTTGATGCCTTCAATTTATTGGTTGACGGAGAATACGGGATAAGCCTTCTGAAGATTCAGGATCACCAAATCCAAAAGGCAGAAGCGGAGATAAAACAGACGCTTGAAAAATTCAAGTTGTGCGCTGAAAATGATATGTGGGAAATGAACTACGAGTTCTGGGCCAACAATCCGAACAAAGGGTATTTCACAATCGACTAAAATGATACATTCAAAAGAACATATCGAAAACAGACTTAATGAGCTTCAGCAGTTCCTTGAAGCACAGTATGACAGCGAAGAAGGACATTTAATAATGGATCGACTTGGAATAGCATCTGCTTATATGGCTGAATCAGGCAAGCTGAAGGCAGATGCAGACTGGCACTACATGGCAGCACTGAATAGTGAGATCATGCACACCATTAAGAATTTCATGCCGGACTACCTAAGTGCCAGCGCACAGAATCAGCTGGTCAAGTCTTTGGCAAAAAATGAATTCAGACTGGTGACGTATGCCGACCGTGTTAATCGGTCACTGACACATCAGATTGATGCTATGAGGACACAGCTAAGTTATTTGAAAGAGCAAATGAAATTATAAGATAACGCATCAATTGGAAGGGGTGGTCAGAAATGTAATATCATCAGGGCGAAACGCGAGTAATGGGGCAAGTGGTTTGTACATGAGAACTTGTCAGCTTGGTATAAATGTACTGAACCCTGAAGATAAATGCCACCCCAAATTTTTAAAAATTATCAAACTCTAAATATGACTTACTACGAATTATCAAAAATCACTTCAAGAATTTACAGGGCAATATTTGCCTGGCACAAGGCCAGATACAAGAACGATGTTGAAGCTGACACAGAATCCAAGGCTGAACGTAAGGCAAGGATTGAAAGGCCCAGCATTGCAATCTTCCCTATTTCAAATATTGTACTGGTCAATGGATTCAGTGAAGAAGAATACACTATCCCATTCAGTTCATTGACAACTGTAAGCAATGAGCTGGAAGCATACAAGAGGGATGCACTTCAAAAGATGATTGCAGCGTGATTTATTAACAATCAAATATAATTTATGAATTCAGGAAATTATTTTAAAGACCTCGACCCTTCAGAGATTAAAAGAAGGTTATCAGATAACGCAGACAAAATTGAGGAGGCAGAATACTTTGCCCCATTATCCGAAGAACAGCTTGAAGCTGAGAGACAGGACTATACTTCTAAATGTATTGAGGCTTCAATTATTCGGGAGGAATTTGATCAAATTAAGCAAAAGTTCAAATTGAGATTAAAGCCAATTGAACAAGAACTTGAAGTGCGGCTGAACAGGCTTCGCGTAAAGGGAGAGACACGGAGAGGCAATATGTATTATATCGCAGATCAGGAAACCGGATACATGGAGATATTCAGCGAGGACGGTGAATTGATTGAAAAAAGAAGACTGAGACCCGATGAAAAAAGCAAAACATTAAAATTTTCAGTTGCTCAAAACTCATAAAAATGGAAAATACAAAGACCAAAATCATTCTTAAAGGAACGGCCCCGGAGGCTAACCAAGAAACATCAACTTATATTACTGGATCAATTGATGCAGTGTCACGGTACTTCAGCTCAGACAGCAGAGTTAATATATCAAGATATGACCCAACACATTCAGTCATTGGGATAGAATACGCCAGTATTAAATTTCATGGCAACATGAACATGAAGTACAATATGCAGATACTTGGTGTTATAAAGCCAAATGCATTGATTAAAGACATTGGTATCAATGCAGATAGAATGTATCTGCCAAAAGAGTTGGAGAAGAAGTTAAGGTTCTTAAGGTATTTATTTACTTCAGATGCTGAGTATGCTGCTGTGATTAACAAACTGAAGGATATAAATATAAAGACATCCGGAAACATTCAGCAGACGGCAACAACAAACAAGCAAAAGGTACTGCATGAACGTGAACATGATTTTGAGCCCATTAAATTCATTATGCAGATTCCTCTGTTTGAAGGTGATTTGAGAACATATAAATTTGAAGTCAGTATATATGCTGATGTAATTGACACAGGAGCAAAATTATGGCTTGAAGCCATTGAACTTCAGACCCTTTATGAGATCGAAAAGGGAAAGATCATTGCTGATGAAGTTGAAAAACTGAAGCCACTTGGATTCCCTATGATTTACGGATACAAATAAATATTGAATTAGGGCTGTTGAAATTTACTTGGCAGCCCTATAAATAAAAGTAATGATCTGTGATGTCCATAAAAGATTTATACCGGAAGGTCAGGTCTGCTCTAATTGCTTCAGTGAACAGCACAAAGCGAGGCAAGCAGAGGCAAAGAAAGCTGGAAAGACATTTGGTCGGCACAGACAATTTGAGAAATCAAAAAAGTCAAAGAAGCGCGACAATCTTAAAAGCAGATTGCAGGGCCTTGTCTCTCAATACGTCAAGAGCATATACCGGGAGAAAGGAGTTTACTTCGACTGGATTACAAATAAGCCCAACAATCGAACAGGATTATTTGGTCTGCACGCTGCCCACTATTATCCAAAGGGAGAACTGTGGCAGCTCTGGTGCGACCCGGTTAATATTGGGCTCACCGGATACAATCAGAATGTCAACAAACCTGAAACGGCACCAATGATGCGAGACATGATGATTAAAGTCTGGGGCGAAGAAACTGTGAATGATTTGGACAAAAGATCAAAAGAAGCTGATGAACGAATCAAGGCTGGTATTGATCCAAGATACCCAACTGACTTGTGGTTAATTGGAATGATTGCAGAAATGAAAACAAAAATAAAAGCACTGAAATGACCGACACCCAAAGACTATTGATTGTTTTTTCTGACGTGCTGAATAAGCTGCATGAAGATAAGGAAATTGTGAACGGAAAGGTTACAGCGCAGACAGCCATGAAGATTCTGAAATGTGGAAAGTCTAAGCTGGCAGAACTCACCCAGCAACATAAGATCAAAGACATTAATGAGAAAGGACACCACAGGTATATTTTCAATGAACTAATAAAAATAATTTAAAATGTCACAGGTAATTGAGCAAACAAATGAATTGCTTGAAGTAATATCTTTAAGCGAAGTTGAACAACAAACAGGTGTTGTTCTGCAGGACGCGTTCCTTTCATTCTATGAACAGGCTGTTCAATGGAAGAAGAAAGCCTTTGAATTAAAGGTTACAGATGTCTCACAGGTTCGTGAAATGAAAATGGCCAGGGAGGCCAGACTTGCTTTAAGAGATATCAGACTTGATGCCGATAAGACCAGGAAAAGGTTGAAGGAAGATTCACTTCGTTATGGCCGCGCTGTTCAGGGGGTTTATAATGTCATTGAGGCGTTGATAGTTCCTGCTGAACAGCACCTTGAAGAACAGGAGAAATTCGCAGAGATTCAAGAGGCGAAAAGAAAATCTGAATTAAAGGCCAGTCGAGAAATGGACCTTCAGCCTTATGCAGAATTTATTCCATTTGGTTTGGACTTTGGAAGTATGACTGAAGAAGATTACCATAAGACGCTCAATGGCGCAAAACTTCAGTTGCAAGCCAAGCTGGATGCCGAAGCCAAGGCAGAGGCAGCAAGGATCGCAAAAGAAAAAGCAGAGGCCGAAGAAAGGGAGCGCATCAGGGTTGAGAATGAGAGACTGAAAGCCGAAGCCACAGAACGAGAAAGAATTCACGCTGAAGAACGTGCCAAGGCAGAAGCTGAGAGAGCCAAGATTGAGGAACAGGCAAGGATTGAACGTGCCAAAGCAGAAGAAAAACTAAGGGTAGAGCAAGCAGAAAAAGAGCGCATTGCTGCCGAACTGAAGAAAAAAGAAGCACAAGAAGCCGAATTTAAAAGACAGGAAGAAGAAAAGAAACAGGCAGAAATTAAAGCTGCAAAGGAAGCCGAACTGAAGGCCAAAAAAGAATCCGACCTTGATAAGCTCAGAGGATTATTCAAGAGGCTCAATGACATCGAATATCCTGAAATGAAGTCTCCCGAATTTCAAAGCATTGTTAAAGAGACAAAGCGAAGCATTGAAGGCATAAAACAATACATCACTCAAAAAGTAAAATCTCTGAAATGATATACGGAATTCACATCGGTTTAAACAAGGTTGACCCGTCTGCATACAGCGGCTGGACCGGAACATTAAAAGGTGCTGTCAATGACGCACATGATATGTTTAACATTTGCAATGCAGACCATTCTGCAATCCTGATAGATGAAAAAGCAACGGTGCAGTCATTAATTGACAAGGCAGTAGTTTTTTCAAAAATGGTTACCAAAGATGACCTTATGTACATTACTTATTCCGGTCATGGCGGTCAGATAGCAGACACCAACAATGATGAAGCAGACGGACTGGATGAAACCTGGTGCTTGTATGACGGCCAGCTTCCTGATGATTATATCAGGCAAATAATAGACCTTTTCAAATGTCCTGTTATTGTGGTCAGCGACAGTTGCCACAGCGGCACAATCAGCAAGGTATTGTTTGGTTTCACTGAAGACCATGGACGTGGCGTTATAAAGGAACTTCCAGAAGCAGTTAAAGAAAGTAAATCAGCTGTGATCCAGCAGCCAAAAATACAAGGCCCATTCTTCAAAACTAATGTATTGACTTTATCCGGATGCCAGGACTTTGAATATAGCTGGGATGACGGTGACAATGGAGCCTTTACCAAGGCCATTAAAAAAGAAGTTGAAAGGTCAAGCTCACAGTCTTATGTTCACCTGATTGTCAATCTAAGGAGTCGTCTTGCCGGGGAGCAGACCCCAAAGCTGACATTCAGAAATGGAGCCAGCATCATTCACAGAAAAGCATTCAGCAGACTTTAAAATTTAACAACCATGTTTGAACTTAAACTATACGACCGAAACGGTACAGAATTGAAGCTGGGGGATATTGTAAAGATATCTGACGGCAGGTCCTTTAATTTTTATGCAGAAGTAAAGTATCTGGAATCAGAACAACTGATCACCCCATTCCACACCTTCAGCTTTCACAGTTTTGTCAAGGTGGATAAGCTACATGATAACGCTGTAAGATCGACTGAAGAAAGATATGGAATCTGGTGGGTCCCTGGTGAAGCAGAAACAGACAAGGATGCAGATCAATTCAGAGACTACTTAATGGACTGGCGCAAATGTGAGAGCCATTTAGAGAAAAGAATATGGAGAATAAAATTAGTAGATCAAAATAACACACACTAATTAGGGCCAATTCTAAAAGGCGTATTTCGCTGATTTAGATTTGTGCCAGCAAAAAATTTTAAATGAACAATCCAATACATTTAATTTAATCAAAGTTCTATACTGGGGCCGATTATTTGACACCTGTCATTTAAGATTTTTTGCTACGGCCCCAGCGTGGAATGATAATTCATTTCAAATGAAAGATCCGGCATTTCTATTCTATCCTGGTGACGCAAGTGAGGACACACAGTTTATGAACAGGCTTGAACGCGGTGCATATTTTGATATTCTTAAGGCGCAAAAAAAATTCGGAAAATTTACTTTAGATCAATTAAAAAAAGTCCTTGGCGGCGATTTTGAAAGTTGCTGGGGCTCATTGTCTCTTGTTTTAAAGCACGAAGACGGGTTTTATTTTATTGAGTGGGTTGCCGAAAAAATTGACGAAAGGAAAAAATACAGCGAAAGCAGACGTCAAAACAGATCAAAAAACAAAGATAGTGATACATATGAAGAACATATGAAAGACATATCTAAAACAAGTAAAGAAGATATGGTAATTGAAGATGTAATTGATAATGTAAATTTAGATTCTTTTGAAAAAGGGGGTACAGGGGGAAAAACTTTTGATCTGGTTGACGAATCACCTGCAAAGTCAAAACAACGAGGGAGAGTTGTTTTTATTCCACCGACTGTTGAAGAAATGAAAAAATACTTTTTTGAAAACGGATTTGATCCAGCTGTCGGGGAGAGAGCATGGACAGGATACGCCGAAGCAGATTGGCACGATTCAACCGGAAAAAAAGTTTTAAACTGGAAGCAAAAATGCCAAAATGTTTGGTTTAAAGACGACAACAAATTAAAAACTAACACAAACGAAATTCCAAAAGGAGCTACAAATCAGCAGGCTGGAATGTTAGTGGCAGGAGCGATGAACACTTTTCTGACACGGTGCGAAGCATATCGGCATAGGTACGGAATGGAGCCACCAGTGGAGTGGTTTGAAAAATTTAACCTTGAAAATGGAACAAACATTCAACCAAAATTAGAAGCGAAGCATGGGTGAACTTACAAGAGTCGGACAAATCATCATGGATCGAATACAGGATGGACTTAATTCAGAAGGAACTGAAAATAAGTTTCGATATTCTGAAAGGCTGTGGAATGAAAGAGAGCGAAGAATACAAGATTCGGAGTCAATTGAAGATCAAACAGAAGCAGAAAAAAAGTATTGGGAAAGAGTTCATGCTCCTGAAGTTTCTGCTATTGATCGGCAAAATCAAAGATTTATTTTTGATGAAATTTATAGAAATGCACTTCATGTAGGTACTGAAATTACAGAAGAAGAGTATTTTCAAATAACAAGATCAGATTCTGAACTCGTCGATTTACTCAATAAAATTATTGATTGGTACTGGAAGAATGCCGAATTTAAAAAAGGTGGGTTCTTTATATATTCACCACCTGGAGTTGGTAAGACAAGTATTGTAAGAGCATTATATCATATGTCAATGATATACGAAAAGAAATGGAATAGGGGAAAGATAGAATTACATGACCTTAACAGATTGATTGGCCAACATAGAATGGGCAATTATATTGACTTTGGATTTTATAATGACCAACACATAATAATTGACGATCTCTCAGAAAGACTAAACAATATTTCAGTACACTTTGAGAAGGGCGGAAAATATGATATGAATGAGCTGATCGAAAACAGATATAATGTTTGGAAGAACATCGGGAAGCATACAATTATTACGACTAATATTTACCCATATAAATCCAATTCATTAAACGTTACTTCATTAATGAGCGACAGGGCGTTAGACAGACTTTATGAGCAGTACGAAATAGTTGTTTTGACAGGGGACAGCAAAAGGCGAAAAAACTAAATGGCGATAAGGTAGCGAATTATCGCAGGAAGTTGATTGCAGTTGATTATATAAAAACAAAAAAATGAAAACAGCAGAAAATTTATTACGATTGCTCGGAGTGAAGAATTATACACAAAGGCATATTAAAATCATTAACGACTTCATCCAAAGCGGTGAGGAAGATGTAAAGAAATTATTAGACCAGCTTGGCGGATGGGACAGCAATGATTTGAAGCAAGCAGAAATATGGATGAATATTAAATAACAATTTCATAAATGATGCAAGCACTTCGGGAGAATGAATACAGAAAAGAACCATTGATAAATTGTATTAAATGCGGTATTCCTGGAAATAGTTTTATCCCTGCGCAGTGCATGGATAAAGATTGCCCGGGTGTTAAAATATCGTAACGGCAAAATATTGGCGAAGGGCGGGAAATATAGCATTACTGATGAGTTATGT
>ERZ724505.1837-NODE-1837-length-11072-cov-19.368158_pt1 | contig 11072 bp, 13 predicted proteins | sample MGYA00376038_ERZ724505 | MGnify/ENA primary metagenome ERZ724505 (study PRJEB28724, sample SAMN07190884) | wastewater metagenome | isolation source: effluent of sewage treatment plant in Hong Hong | place: Hong Kong | collected 2016-03-17 ... | reverse complement strand
CTGCGAGCTGGCCGTGCGGGCCACCAGCGCGGTGGCGCCGTTTTCGAGGGTGTGGATTGTGGGAGTGGCGCCTTGGGTAATGAATGCGGCACGGCCCAGCGCCGCGCTGTACGCCACCCCGTACCGCACCACGCCACCCGGCGTGCCTCCGGTGAGCTCCGTCCAAGTCGAACCTGGGTTGTCGCCTGAGGTGACGACGGGGGCCGAGCCAAAGTTGCTTGTGGCAATCCAGCGAGTGCCAGCAAAGATCAGGCTGCTGACGGTCACGGAGGGCGTGGCAACACCGGCTTTAGACCATGTGACGCCGTCGGCGGAATACTGCACCGCGCTGCTCCCCGAGGCCGCAGCGGCCACCAGGTAGGTGGGGCTGGCAGCGATGCAGTAGCTGCTGGAGGACTCCGCCAGCGCACGCACGGTGCCTGTGAGCTTGCCGAACGGGAACAGCGTGGCCAGCCGCGCATAGCTGGCCCGCGCCAGGGGGCGGCCATCGCAGGGCACATACTCGGGCTCGGACAGGTTGATGCCCTGCACAACAGAGCCAACTGGCATGCCGCTTGGAATCGAGCTGGATCGCCCCATGTCAAGCCTCCACGCCTTCTGGCTGCACGGTGACGCTCACGACATCGCTGCGCGCCCACAGCTTGTCGCCTGCCGACATTGGAATCCCGCTGCGGATCAGAGGCGTTCCTGCCGACACTGCGGCGTCGTATTCGATGTAGTCGGTACTGGCAGGGCCGGCTCCAGTTCCACGCGCCAGCCGCACCTTGGCGTTGCTTGTGCCGCGATTTGCGAAGCTCACCGTGACGCTCGCGCGCTTTCCGGCAGGGCAGGTGTAAATGAGCGTGTCTGTCGTTGCGGCCAGGTCAAACCCGCTGACGCCGCCAGTGATTCCAGAAAGTCCATTGGGCATGTGTTCCCCTTAGAGGTTGAGCATGAAGTGCCATGTCGGAGACGCCAGCGGCAAGGTGTTTTCCGCGTAGTCTTTCGTCGCGTAGCTTGTCGATGGGAGGTATGCGGCAAGCCATGCGGCGCCGCTCCAGGCGCGCATCTCCTTGACTGCCGTGTTCCAGTACAGCGCGCCCTCGATGAGCGGATTGCCATCGTTGTCTGTCACGGGGTCGGATGCCTTCGGCCCCAGGTATCTGTCGTCGAAAGAGTCATACGCCGCCACTGCAGCATCCGATGCGGACACCGCAATATCCCTGGCACCTACGGCTTCCGCCGCCTTGCTGGATGCGGTCGATGCATCCGATGCTGCGGATGCCGCCGCCGCCTGAGAGAGCGTGCGGTTGGACTCAATCTCCGCAACATCAATTGCAAGACGAACCTTCCCTGCGGATACGTCTGCCGCTATCGCAGAAGACGTATGCACAAGCTCGGCAGCGTAGATGTTCTTGGATGACGGATCGCGGAAGAAGTCGCCCGAAGCGTACTGTGTCGCGGCAGACCAGTCGCCGCGCCACCTCCCGCCAACGGAGACGGCCGTCACGTTCCCGCTCGCATCGAAGCCAATCAGCAAGCCGGCTCGCTGTCCGGCCGCCAGCGCAATCGTCTGGTCAGCAGCCCCAACAGGCAGCTTCACGGATCGGGCGATGTTCGCCTCCACGGTGTCGAGCCCAGCAGACAGGCCATCCAGGGCGTCATTCACGTCCTCCGCCTTGGCGGTGGTGAAGCGCACGAAGCGCTTGAGGCTGGCCGGCCAGTCGAAGATTGAATTGCTCATCGGGATAGCCCCATGGGGTTGTATTGCGTCAAAAGACCCTGCAGCGTGAACGAGGAATCCGTGGCGCTCTCATGCCAAAGCACCAGGGCCATGCTCTTGGATACGCCATCCACATTCGCCTCCACCTGCGTCGCGGCAGGCAGTGACCAGTAGAACGAATCCCATCCGGCAACATCCCATCGGCCGCCGGAGCCTGGCGAGCTTGCGCCCTGCGTGATGGAGTCCATGTAGAAGCCATCGGACAGATCAAAAATCTGCCGGAAGCGGATTTGCACTGCGTCCTCGCAATCCAGCTCAAGCGTCAGCTTGTGGTATCGCTTCTTGGCCGCAGGACTCTTGAAGTGGTTGAAGTGCAGACTCAGCGCGGACCCTATGGCAAGGCCATCGAAGGATGTGCCGACATCCTCGCGCATAACCCACCCATCGGCGGTTCCGAACAGAAGCCAGTCCTCGCCAGCAATGGAGCCGTCCGCCAGGCAGCTCGCCACATGTGGCCGCTCTGCCGGCATGAACGACACATTCTTTGGCTGGATGACCGCCGCTGGCGACAGAATGCAAGCCGACAGCACCTCGCCGGTAGTGAGGTAAATGCGGTACTGGTACTTTCCGCGCACCAGGCGACAGCCCACTGTCATCGCAATGCGCTTGTCCAGCATCGGCTTCACGTCGCGCGAGCAGATCGCCGGCTCGAACGCCCCGAAGTTCTGCGATCCCTCCAGACTGACCATGCCGCGATCCCCCAGCAGCAGCGCATTGCCAGCGTTCTCTGCCACGGTGTACCGCTTGGAGCCCATCCCTTTGGAGTGGCCACCGAGCATCCAGTCGGACTTGCTGGAGCCCTCTAGAAGACTGGTGCGGCCCTCGCAAAACACCCCGAGCACGGCGCCCTTGAGACTGGCCATCCCGGTGATCTCGTCGCCAAGGCCAAACAGCGCGGCCGTTGACGTGTACACCATCGGGTCGCCAAGGTTCGACGTCTGGAGCTGCCCCCGTGGGTACGCCAGGAACAGGTGGTCCTTGTGCGCCGTCATCAGATACGGCTTGTCCTCGAAGTTGGCCAGGCCAATGCGCCAGTCTGACGCCGTGCCAGAGCCGACCAAGGACGTCACATTCACCTCCAGAGCGGGGTGCGCGTAGGCCGTGACAGCGCCAGTCATGCGAATCCCGGCATCCGCGCTGCTGTGGATCGTCACCGTGTCGCCCACCACATAGCTGCGGCCGGCCTCGACGAGAGTGAATGTCTTTGTCCCGGTGCCTGCGGCAATGCTGGTCGCGCTGGTGGACTGCGTTGCGAAGATGGGCGCCATCTCGGCGTATGTCGCGCCGCTCCAGCGGAACGGGACATTCCTGCCATCGCACCCGAGGAGAACGCTTTTCTTGGCATCTCCGCTGAAGCTGGCGGACACAAACTCAAAGCGCCCACCTGGAAGCAGGCCAGAGCGCACAAGGCTCCATCCCGACGCAGTGGACTTGTACAGCGCAGCAGTGAGGCCGCCAACGGCATCCCGCGCGGCGAACACCTGGCCATCATGGATCGCCACGCCACGGATCGCGCCCTCGCCAGGAACCTTCTGAATGGAAGACCGACGAAGCTCGCGCGCCTGTGTGATGTAGGCCGTATGCGTTGCGGAATTCTGAGCCCGGCCCTCATAGGTCGCAGCAGCCGCCTTTGCCACGGTCACGCCGGATCGGATGATGCTTTGGCCAGCAACCCAGTCGCCAGCCGTCAGCAGCACGTAGAGGGTGCCAGCGGCATTGCCAGCGCCCCACGTCCCAGAAGAAAGCTCCACGCCAAGCACCGTCGCGGCGGCCGTTGCGCCCGTCAACGAATCTCCAGCGGATATGGCAGACGACCCATGGTCGAACTCCTGCACATAGTAGGAGGCCAGGTGCGGCTGTGGGCGCCCATCAAAGCGCTCATACCCATCCACGCGGCGATACCCAACCTTGCCGAAAACCTGCTCGAAATTGACGGCGCTGGCCACCCGGCCGGGATGGACTCCGACAGTTCCGCTCACCAAGTCGAGCCCTCCGGTCAGTGGTGTGTAATCCACCTTCACGCCAGGGGCTCCATGTCTGCCATCTTGGGCAGCTCGGTGATGGTCATCTTGTTGACCAGCTCACGGTAGTTTTGCGTGGCCGACTGCATCAACGCTGGGTTCTCGTCATGGGCGCACCAGAACATCACCGCGCGCCACACGATGGCCATGTGGAAGCGCGCAGGCATGCGCGGCGTGTCGGTGTTGTCAGACATCACCTTTGGGTTCTGGTAATACTCCAGCACCGCCGTGATGCCTGCGTCCGGGATCGGGTGAAAGCACAGGCGCTCGTCAGGCGTCATCGCCGCATAGATCGGCGTTCCAGTGATGTTCGGTGTGCGCAGCGCGCGCAGCATGGCCCAGTCCACGATGGGAACCCACGTCTTGGCCGCAGGGCCGTCTGCGGTGCGATATACATAGAGTCCGCCGTCCTGCGCCTTCTTGAAGTCCAGGCCCCAGTCATTCGCCAGGCCATAGAACTCCTGCCCGGCCACCAGCGGATTCTCGGCCATGGCCCAGTCGAAGTTCCACTCAGAGTGCAGCTGCTGCAGCTCCTCATGGGCCGCCTGGACCCAGCCGATGATCTTGGCGTACATGCCCACCTGGCCGGAAACATTGGACGGGCCGTCGCCAGAGATGCCGCACTCTTGGCGCACCCGCTTGGCGATTTCGAGAAAGTTCATCGACGGCCCCCTTTTGGTTGTCGCATTATCCCAAATGGGTGACTGGAATGCACGCTTTTAAGCGGCCTGCAGCACGGTACGCAGCCAGTCCCGACCCTTGCGGTTGTCATCACGCACCACGCTGAACGGGTAGCGCAGGGCGCTTCGCTTGCTCACGCGGTTGATGACGTCCTCGCCCTGCACCCGCGTGTCGGTCGACATCGAAACTTGGCGCGCGCCAGCCAGAATCTGCACGTACTTGCGCTTGATGGTGATCGGCTGGCCGCGCACGATGCGCTGCGGGATGCCGTTGCAGTACAGGTCAACAATGGGCTCTGCGTTGGGGTCATTCGACTCATGCACCTCCACCTCCACCGGCTCCTCCATGAAAGCCAGCTCTGCGGCGTAGTCGTCGATGGCCATGGCGGGCACCACTTCGATGCCCTCCTCGCGCATGGCGGATCGGTCAATCACGCCCTCGGCGGGCATGTCGATGTGAGTCTTCTGACCAACATCCATGTTGGTCGTGTCGGTTTTGCTGTTGGGGATACCGCGAGGCATGTTTGCTCCTGTGGTTGATTACTGATTGGCAAGGCGCGAACGCAGCTCATAGCCCATCAGGGGCCAGATGCGGCTCACGGCGTTCTGGCGGGCAATCTTGCGGCCGACCTCGGCATCGAAGTTCTCAGAGCTGGCGCAGGCGCTTTCACCTGTTACGGTGAAGCCATTGCGCAGGACGAGGACGCAGAAGGTCAGCAGGTTGAGGCTCGGCTTCAATACCTCCGGGGATGCGATGTCTCGCCGCACAGTCACTGTATCGCCGCCGTGAGCGCCAAATTCACCAGCAACAAAAGCACCAATCACACCCTCGCCTGCAGTGAAGTAGTGCTCGCTGGCGATGTTCGCCTCAATGTCCGCAGGCTTCACGCGCGGCGCTGTCAGGCCCTTGGCCTGGATTTCTTTTTCGATCTCGGTATCACTCATCGTGTTCTCCTTGGAGTGGGTTGATCGGGGCCAGCCGAAGCCGGCCCCATTTCTTTAGCCGATGGCCTGGACGCGGTACTGCTTGTTCTGCGTCACGGCAAAGCCGATGGTGTCGCCCGAGACGGTCACGCCGCCAGAGGTTTCCAGGGTGCGCGTGCCGGCAGCGACGGTCTTGACGGCATGGGCGCTTGTCATGCCCTCGTACCACTCCAGCACGGTACGGTCGGTCACGTTATCCACGCGCACATAGCGCGGGCGAAAGCCCACATCGTAGGACGCAGCAGCAGGGCTTGCGGCGTCGTCGAAGTGGTTGATGGTGGCCAGGCGCGTGTTCTCCACGGCGTTGGTCTGGGTCGCAGTAATGGTCATGTCTTGCTCCTATCAGGTCTTGGTCACAAAGGTATCAAACGTCGCGGCGTAATTCGTGTCGGTCACGGTTGCGTCGGCGTCGAGCTTTGCTGCAATGGCGCGGGTGCCGTCGATCATGGCGTTCACCAGTGCCAGAAGCTCTCGCTTGGAGAGCTGGTCGAGCTTGCTGAAGGCCATGCGTTGGGATGCTTTTTCGGGCATGTTGATCTCCTATGTGGAAGGGGCCGAAGCCCCCTCCATGTTCATCAGGCCAGAGACGGCGTACCCACCCACACCAGAGCACCCCAGCCGTTGTTCAGCACCAGGGAGGTCATGTAGGTCTTGGCGCCGATGTAGCCGCGCTGGCCCAGAGGATCGTTCTTGTCCTTCTGGCCGGGCGGGATGTAGCTCACGTCGATGCTGTCCGCACCGCGCAGCGCCACCTGGCCCCAGGCGTCCTCGCCCACCACGATCATCGGGTAGATGTCAATGTTGGAGCCGCCCGTAGAGAACAGACCCGTCGCACCCACTGCGGCGCCAGAGTTGATGTTCGCGGCCAGCTCCGGGCTCAGCACAAAGCGGAAAGACTCAACAGAGCCGATTTCCTGCTCATGCACAGGCTTGCGGTTGCCGTACTCGCTGATGTGCTTGAAGCCCGCCAGGTCACGGATCGCGGGCTCCATGTCCGTCGAGCAGAACACCAGGTAGCTGGCCTCCACAGGCGCGGTGGCAAAGTTGGGGCTGGGCGCCAGGATGCTCGTAATCATCTTGGCGTGGTTGGCCTTGAGCGAACGGGTCACCTTGCGCAGCAGGTTCACCGATACCGTGCCATTGACGGTCGAGGGGCTGTTGCCAGTGCCGCCGTAGAACACGTTGGTCATGCCCTTGAGCGCGCCATAGCGCACCATCTCGCGCAGCAGGCCCACGCGCTCGCCGGTCTGCTTCTTCATCTCGGCAGGCACGTCATCCTCGTAGAGGTCCACGGTCTTGTCGGTCACGGCGTACAGGCAGGAATACTGCTGCAGCGTGGCCGTCACATCGACAGCGGTCAGCGTGTCCGCCGATGGCGTCACGCCTTCGGTGGTCAGGTGGTCGGCCGCGAACGTCGCCACATTGGCGCCCGTGACCCACTTGTTGTCCGTGCCGCCCAGGGGCAGCCAGCGGCGGAACGTGATGTTGTCGCCTTGGTTCTTGGGCATCTGCTTTTGCGTGCCGGTAATGCCGAGAACCTCGACTGGGACTGCATGGGCGAGGATTTCGCCCTTCAGCTTGTTGACTCGCGCGGGTTGCGAGTTGAAATTTTGCATGGCCATTTGAATGGACTCCTAAATCAATTTGGTTGACTCACCCACGAACCGACTTGAAGCCGGCAAGGAATGCGTCCTGCTCTGTCATCGAAGGGGTCGGCTGCCGCGTCCCACGGGGGGTCACTGCAGCTTCCAGCCGACTCTGACGCTGTTGTTTTGCCTGAACGGTCTGGGCTTTCCAGGCCTTGAACTTCGACAGTGCATCACCCACCGAAAGCGCGTCCCAAGACTCCTCCACCACATGCAACTCATCGGGCGCCAGGGTGCCCTTCCATTGCGCGAACTCCGGCGTGCTCGGAATGGTCTTCCAGTCCGGGTGCATTACCGAAAGCAGCTTGGTTTCGTTCGTCTTTGTCACCGCCTCCAGCCGGTCGCCAAAGGACTTCTCCAGCGCCGACACATCCACCTGCGCGCCCCCGCCACCGGCCAGCGACTCGCGGAGGTCTTCCGCCAGGCTCTCGGCCATCTCGGGGTACTCTTGCGACAGGCGCTTGAGCGCGATGCTCACGGGCGCTGCAGCCTGCGCGCTGGGTCGCTCCTTCAGGGCATCGACCGCCTGACGCAAGGCACCCAAGGTGCCAAACATCTTGCTCTCGCGCTCCTTCAGGCGGTCCACCTCGCCGGCCTTTTGCAGCAGCTCCTTCAGCTCATCCTCGGTGTAGCCAGCAATCAGCTTCTGGGGCTCAGGCTCTGGCTCGGGTTCGCCGCCATTGCGGGCGGTATCAAACCCCTCCTGAAACGCGGCGTCGTCTTGCGATGGCGCTGCCTCCTGCTCCTCGTTCACCTCGACGGCCGCGCCGTCCTGCTCCTCACCTGCCACCGGCGCATCCTGCTGCTGCAGCTCCTCCGTGCTCATAAGTGCTCCTGTCAAGACTCGACCCGAAACGGGTCGCCCATAACGGTCGTGGCGTCATGCGTCACAACCCCTTCATCCGGCTCGGGAATCCCCAGGGCCAGAACCTCTTTCACCTGCGCGATCCGGCCGCGCAGATGACTCGTTTCCTCAGCGCCCAGCGCGCCATCGTTGCGGCTGCGCAGCACCACCAGGCGCTCCTGCAAAAAGCGCTCGACCTTCATCCAGGCGGCGCTGCGGGTTTCGATGGGGTCGAGCTTCATTTTTGGTAGCTCTCACCGGCCGGCGCAACTCCGGGCGGCTCTACAGGCGGCTTGGGCAGCATGTCGGCGCCCGCCTTCAGGCCTGCCAACTCCTTGGTTGCATTGATCTCCATGGCCTTCTTGGCCAGGTCTGCCTTGATCTTGTCCAGCGTCACCTTGTTGGCGTTGGCGTACTCCAGCATGGCCAGCTCGCGCTTGATGACCAACTCCTCGCGCTTGATCTCCAACTCCCGGAACTTGGCGTCGGCCGCAATCTGGTCGCGGTTGGCCTGCGCCTGGACGTACACCGTGTCGCGGTCGGTATCGAGCTGCACCTTCTGCATCGCGGCCTGCGCGTCCATCTGCGCAATCTGCACATCCTTCTGGGCCGCAAGCTGTGCCTTTTGAAGGTCGGCCTCGGCGCGAATCTTGGCCGCCTCGATCTGCGGCGCCACGGGCGGCGGCTGCTGCGCCATCGCGGCCTTCTTCTCCTGGTCCATCTGGAAGCGCTTGGGGTCCAGGCGCTGGCTCTTGAGCATCTCGCTCAGCCACTTCTCCGGGTCGATGCCGAAGGCCGGGTTCGCCACCAGCGCGCCCATCTGCATGATCTGCTGGTTCTGCATGTCCCGTTCAACCAAAGCGGTTGACCCACGGGCATCAATCTGAAAATCGCCCTTGGCGACATCGTTCTCGCCATGGACCATCAGCCACTCGTAGTAGCGGCGGATGTGCGGCTCCGTCACCCGGTCATCGAACAGGCGTGCAATGCGGCGCAGCACCGTCCCGGCGTTGTTCTGCAGCATCTGCATCCCGCCCACCGTGTCGGGCGCCTGGGTGTTCTGCCCCTGCATCATTGCGGGCAAGCCGGTCACATCCTCGGCCATCTTCAGCGCGAACTGAATGATGTTATTCAGCTCCTGCTGCATCGTCGGGATGTTGAACGTCATGAACGCCTGGTTCACGGCCGCCACATCGGCGCCATCCTGCACCCACCACAGCTTGCGGGGGGAAATCTCCCACACCCCATTGGCCGGCACCAGCGCACCACGGCGGGCCACCACCTGCGGCCCGGCCGACAGGCCAGCGTTGTCCATCAGGTTGCGCACGCCACCCGTCAGCATCCGCTGGGGCACATTGATCTGCATGGCCACGCCCATGCCGTAGGGCACGCCGGGGCGGCGCTGCCACACCATCACGTCATAGGGGAACTCACCAGAGTCCAGCGGGTTGATGGCCGCCTTGATGACCCGGCAGTTCACCATGGTGATGATGACGCTGGCCGACACATCGCCATCCTCGGGCAGGCCCTTCACCTCGGCCGCCTCCAAGTCCTCGCGCTCGGCCGTGCCGTAGAAGTACCAGATGTCAAAGACATCAGAGTCGCTGGTGCTCGCCATGGGCTTGGCATACCCAGCACCTTCGGACTCGGCACTCTGCGGCCCCTCCTCCAGCACCTTGTCGATCTGGTCGGTAAGGTAGCCGCCCACCTCCTTGAGGTCGCGCAACCCCTTGCGGGTAATCGTGTCGCGCTCCCATGTGTACGAGCCATCGTGGATGCTCTCGCCACAGGCTGGGTCCGGGTAAAAATTCCACGGGTCCACGGCGCGCGACTCCGGCACGATGGCCTTCTCGATGCTGACCACGGCAGCGCCGCCCTGCATCGAGATCGCCTTGCGGCGCCTCACCGCCGGCACGGGGCCTTTCAGGACACCAGTGCCCAGCCGGGCCGTATCCTCGATCATCTTGCGCACCTCGGCATGCCACTGGCACTGCACCAGCCAGTCCTCAATCTCCTTGGTGGCGGCCTCTGCGGCAGCCTTGGCAGCTTCCTGCTCATCGGCGGCAGCCTTCATCGCCTGCGCCAGCGGGTCCATGGCCACGGGCGGAGCGCCAGCAGGAGCCCCTGGCGGCATGCCGGGTGCGGCTCCCATCGTGGGCATCGCAGGCATACCCTCGGGCGGCATGGCGGGAGCAACCGGCGCAGCAGGCGCGGGCAAAGCCATCGACGGAACCGGCGTCGGCTTGATCCCCCATGGCGTGTCATCCGTGGGCAGCAGCATGTCCGACACCCGCGCGGCCGCCGCGTCCACATACGGCCGGGTAATGTTCAGCACGATAGTGCTGCGCGTTCCCACCTGCACAGGCTGGCCCGACGTAATCCCGCCATTGGGCGAGCTGGGCTTGCCTACGGCAGTCGATCCCCGATTGGCGTCGTCGATACCCTGATATGCGTCCTCAGCGATCCGCCACTCATCCTCGATGCCCGAATTCTTGCGGCCAGCAATCGCCTCGGCGCGCTTCTTCTTGAGCGAATTGCCCAGCGCCTCGACACGCGCGGCCAGCGCCTCCCGGCGCGCAATCTCTGCGTCGCTCGGCTCGGTTGACTGGCTGACGGTTTTATCCATGGATTTACTGGTCAATTAAACATGTTGACTGACAGGCGCAATTGTGCCCTATAAGCACGCAAATGCAATTCACTTGCGGTCGCATCATTTCCGCCCCCGCTTGATCACCCACAAGTTATTCGCCGCCACCAAGGCTAAAATCGCAGCGCCCCCCCACAGCACGCCAGTACTCACGGCGCCCTGCGAAGCGGCCCATGCGAGCACTGCCATCAGCGGAACCTTGGTCACGACCAGCGCAACGGCGGGGCTTCCCAGCTTTTCGATCAGCTTGCGCATGACCGGGTTGCCCTCCCTGCCGATGCCCTTGCGCAGGATGTAAACCGTGGTCACGATGTCCACCACCTGCAGGACCGCGATGAGGATGATGATGTGCACGTAGGTCATGTCAGTCCTTCCACCAAGTGAGGCAGCCCCAAGCAAGGCCGCCGATGAACCCAATCAGGATGCACAGGACGGCCATCATTCGGCCACCTGCACGATCTGCACGCCCAGCCGCGCCATGGCCGTGA
>ERZ724505.1835-NODE-1835-length-11081-cov-6.022583_pt1 | contig 11081 bp, 6 predicted proteins | sample MGYA00376038_ERZ724505 | MGnify/ENA primary metagenome ERZ724505 (study PRJEB28724, sample SAMN07190884) | wastewater metagenome | isolation source: effluent of sewage treatment plant in Hong Hong | place: Hong Kong | collected 2016-03-17 ... | reverse complement strand
AATATCTATTCAGTTGAAGCAGCCAAGAGTACGGCGGCACCGTCTGTCCGCACTCTCAATACGAAAAACGGCACGGTCCATTACTACGAGGATTACGTGGTTACGACCTCTGCCATTTCCGCCACTGGCGATACGGTTACGTTCCGTGCGGGTGCGATCCCGAACGGTGCGCGTATCCTTGGTGACGATATCACGATCTACAGCGGTGCTTTCGGTCCCAGCGTGGACCTGGACCTTGGGGATTCGGCTTCGGCTACCCGCTTCGCGGCTTCGGCTAACGTTGCGTCTGCCACGGCTCTCCGTGGAGGTGCTACACTTGGAATCGCACTTGCTACCAACGGCGCGGCGAAAGCTACCGGTGCGGATGGTTCCGATTTCACTGTAACGTCTGACAACTATACCCTAGTTGCCACGTTCAAGACCAGTGCTCCGGCGACTGGTATCGGTCTGGCGATCAAGGTTCCGTATGTGTTCTAACTGATAGGGGGCCAGAGTGACGGACGTAGAAATATGCAACCTTGCTCTGGCCTCCATTGGTGAGGCCACACAGATCACATCGCTGTCTGATGGTTCCACAAGGGCTAACCAATGCCTTCTGGAGCTTCAGGCAGCGGTGGATGATCTGCTTTCAGATACCGATTGGCAGTGGTGCACAAAACGGGTAGAGATAGCTGCATCGGGAACTACCCCGGCTTTCGGGTATTCCTACCAGTATAATCTGCCTAACGATTTTCTCCGGCTTGTCCGGTTCTTCAGTAACATCCATACGTTCAAGATTGAGCGGGATACATCGAATAACCTGGTTCTGCTTACGGATGCTTCCGGCCCTCTTGCTCTTACCTACGTGTTCCGTGCGAATGTATCCCAGATGCATCCCAAGATGCACCAGGCTCTAAGGTTTCTTCTGGCATCACGGCTGGCCAACTCCGTAGCCGGTAACGACAAACTTTCACAGATAATGGAAGGTAAATATCGCCGGGCTCTGGCGAGGGCCAAGGGCGTTAATGCGGCCAGTGGATCAAGTGATGGATCACCGGCCTACGATATCCAGCTTACGCGTTGGGGATCGGTGATTGATTGAAGCAGCATGTTATTGTCAATGTCTCTGGTGGTGAAATCAGCGAATATGCAGAAGGCATAGTCGGGACTGACCAGTATTTGGTATCTGCCCGTGAATTGACAAACTGGCATATACGTAAAGAGCGTGGGATCGAGCGCAGGCGCGGAACACAATTCATCAAGACTTCATACTCTCAGGCGGCAGGGACTTCAAACAGTGGCCGTCTGTTCGGGTTCCAGGGTTCAGATGCTTCCTACATGCTGGAGTTTTGTATTGATACGGTAAGCAGTCGTTCAGTGGTTCGTGTATACGACGAAAATGGAGCCGTGATAAACAGCCAGGGTTCGTTCGGCTATACATTCCAGTTGCCTGACGCTGAAGCGAATTCCAGATATGGTGCAGGAAACTTTGCGTGGGCCAGCATAACAGAGCTGTTTGACGCACAGATAGACCAGATTGGAAACGATATTTACATAGTTCATAGAAACTATCCCATTATCAAGATTGCATATGATCCTTCTGCGTCTCCGAAGTTTGGAGTGTCTACATGTGCGACATATCCCAAGCTTGAAGGGAATCCGTGGTATGGCAAGGATTTGGATGATGATGGTGTAAACGTTAAAAGTTCTACCTCACGTTTCGGGGTGTCGCCGGGATATTTTTCAGCATCACAGATTGTTAACCTGAGAAACTCAGATAAAGTTGATGATATTTGCACTATAAGGCTTTCTGGTGCGTCTCAATACAAGGCTCGTCCAGAATGGGTGAATACCCACGTCCTTGGTTACACTGGATCAAATCTTGATGTTGTGGCAAAGATCACACAATTTGTAGATGATACAAAAATGATTGGAGTTATTACAGACCCATCAGGTGACAATACTTATACCGGTACTGCCAAGTTTGCGCCACCTGTCAGCGGTTCACTGACTACTCTGGATGCATCCTCATCCGGGTTTTCACCCTTTACTTCTGGACATATAGGGTTGTCGTTCATGGTTGATGGCGGACAATACCATATTAATACCGGTGGAATCATCAACGCCAATACTGCTACTGCCAGGTGTGTCAGACAACAGGACAATGGCAGGGCGGGATCATCTGGAGATGCCTCAAAAGAGTCCGATACCATGATTCCTGAAACATACCGGACATGGGCAAGACCCGCATGGGGATCAAATACGACTGCCACTTACACGGGCGCAATAGAAACGGGATGGCCGGGGGCATTGGCGTTTTTCCAAGGGCGGCTATATCTCGGCGGGTCCAAGATTGAGCCTCAGACTATTTGGGGATCGGCCACTGGGTTTTACCTGAACTTCGCTACCGGGACAGAAGATGACGAGTCTCTTTCATATGAACTCGCGTCTGGAGTCTTTGACGATATCCGGTTTATCGCAGCCGGAACCGCTCTTTTTGTGGGGACCAAAAACGGCGTATACCGGTTGACTGGTGGAGATTCAGGCATCACGCCAAATAACGTATTTGCCCGTCCTGAAATCTCTTTCGGTGCCGCCCGTATCCAGCCGGTGCGTATCGGTCCATTCTTCTACATGGTCCAGAATGGAAGACTGGCGATACGCGCATTTTCCTACAATGATTCTATTGGTGCACTGGTTTCAGAAGATGTCACTGAATTAGCAGGACATATTACCGGAACTGGAGTTAAGCAGTTGGCCGTCGAAAGCTATTCTCAGACCCGTGTCTATGGTGTCAGGGATGACGGTGTATTGTGCGTTGCGAGCGTTTTTGGCGATCCTTCCAAGCCGTCATGGTCAACCTACAAGCTCCAGAATTGGACTGCCTATAACACGTCTACCGACGCTACCATTGAAAGCTGTTCGGTTCTCAAGGGATCGACAGGCGATCAGATATGGTTCCTTGTGGCTAGAACGGTAGGAGGATCAACGGTAAGATACATTGAACGTATTAGCGATGCCCGTTACCTGGACTCGTCTTTTACACTGGCTGACCTGACCAGTTTCGGGGCTACAATCACAGGAACATCTACCGGACTGCAAGTGACGGGGCTCACAGTTTTGACCGGCCAAGCAGTCAGGGCGTCTATCGCTGGAGGGGATTATGGGTCTACCAGTTCGATCGTAGTGGCTAACCCGTTTACGATCCCGCTGTCTTATCGGGCTACGACGGTTACGCCTTCTGCTACCACTGGTTCCATAACGGTTACGTTTGATGGAAGCGATGCGTCAAGTTCTTACGTTGGCGAAACGATCATCCTTTCTGGTGGAGGAGCTATAACACTGACTGGTTATACCAATACGACCACCATGAGTGGCACCGTGATTACTACTTGTAGTTCAACCAGTGCGTCAACGTGGCAACTTGTGACACCGCTTGTTATCGGATTACCCTATGGCTCGACCATAGAACCTCATCGAGTTGAACTGGCATTGAGGGATGGCACAGCACAGGGCCGTAAGAAGCGGGTCACTTCAGTTATGGCAAGGGTGGTCAATACCCCGTCTCTATATGTCAAGACTGTGCTTGAACGCATAGAAGGGGCCAAGGAAACATTCGGGTTCAGGCGCACCAATCAGGTCCTTGGAGCCGGACCAACCGCTTACACAGGAGATGTTGCGATTTCCATAGCTTCAGGGCATGATACGGATGGCGTGTGCAAACTCTATACCGATGACCCGTTTTATGCTGCTGTAACGTTGATTAAATACGAAGTTGACTTCGAGGATGGAAAGCCTACCCATGCTTGAATACCGTGAATACCAGAAGGGTGATATTGAAAGTATCAGGGGGAAGCTCCGGTATTTCGATGCACTTACTTTCCAGAACGGGACCAATGTCATACTGGACCTTGTGACCGATTCCCGTATTACCGGAGCGGCTATAACCCTCACTGAAAACGGAGAACCATTTGCCTGTGGAGCCGTAATACGATTGTGGGAAGGTGTTGGAGAAGCCTACGCATGGACGACTCCAAATATAGAAAACCATAAAAAATGGTTTTGTGAGAAATCGCAGGATTTTATAGATGCCATGTGGGATGAACTTGGACTTTCCCGCCTTCAATGCACCGTGCTTGCCGGGCACGATAAAAGCGTGAAGTGGCTAGAACGCATGGGTTTTGAGCAAGAGGGCCTTATGCGCTGCTACGGGCGAGCCGGAGAAGATTGCATTCGCATGGCGAGGGTAAGGTCATGACTGGACTTGAATTAATAGCTCTGGCTACCCCTTTTGTGGTATCAGCCATTGCCACCCCCATCATGCAATACAAGCAAAAGATGGACCAGGCCGATGCTATTCGCGCACAGGCGCAAATGGAACGTGGGGATACCGAGAAAAATATCGGGCTCAGAATGGCGCGCGCCCGTCGTATGGCTGCTACTTCACGTGCAAGAGCGGGTGCATCTGGAGTCAATCCATTGGTTGGTTCCGCTATGATGAGCGAACTTGGAATCATTGGAATGGAAAACCAGCAGGCAGAAGTGCTTAGGCAGAATGCAATGGCAAGAATGCGTCTGGCCAATGAAGCAGCCAGTGATATAGAGTTGGGGGCCAATATAGGTCTTGGATTTGGTCTGGTTCATGGATTAGGACAGATTGGATTAATGGCATATGCTTTGGGTGGCGCAACTACACAAGCAGGTTTCAGTGGTGGTAATCCACTGGCAACAGGTCAGGAACTTGGCATAGGCGTAAACGATTTGATTGGAACTGGAGGGATTACCGTTGCCTGAACGTCCACGCGGAGATATGCCTGATGTTGGCTATGAAGCCGGGCAGATTCGTTCTGCTGGTGAACCTTGGCGTTCTCTTGGCGAAGGATTTTCTGTCCTTGAAGATGTAGCGCGTATCGGCTTCAAGATTGCCGGTCAGGAAAAGGAGCGACTTAAGCAGCAGGAACTTCTTGCGGCTCAGGCTGTCTCAGAACGCGCTCAGGCCCAACTTGCTATAGCCATTTCGGAACGCGCAGATCCGCTTATCCGTGAAGGAAAGTATCAGGAAGCCAAGGGACTGCTGGCCGAAGGCGGGGAGATGGACTCGCTCATCGAGACGGCTATGGGCGACTTTGGCCAGTTTTCTTCAGAGATACAGCAGAAAGTCCGTAAAGACCTGCTTGCCACTGGAACGGCCATGTTCCCGCGTATTGTATCCCAGGCATTGCAGCAGAACCGCCAGATCGTTCTTGACGGCTATTCCAACCGGCTTGCCATGCTTAATGCCGAAGTATCTGCCGGTGGCGGGTTTATTGAAGCTCTGTCCGAACATCAGGGCTATCTGGATTCAGTTACGGAGGCTCTTGGTCTTGGGGCGGAAGCACGTGAAGAATACGCTGCCAAGGCGTTCACTCTTCTGTCAAAGGCTCACGTAGATTCTATCATCGGGGCGTCTGAGGAAACGGGACGCATCAAGGGTCTTACGGCTGCGCGCAAGCTGCTTTCTGACGCCGCTGGAACTGTTCCAGAACAGGTAGCCAAGGACTACAAGCCTGAGGCTCAAATCCGGTTGAACAACGCTATCGAAAGGATAGATGAATCCTTAAGAGTAAGATCACGTGCCGCCGAGGCCAATTACGACAAGGAAGCCCGCAAGCTTAATGCCCTGATACGCAAGGAAGCCAAGAATCTGGCATCTGGTGACGAAAAGGCTGCTGGCCGGGCAGCTGGTTATCGTTCTGAATTGTCGGCACTTGTCAATAAATATCCTGAAGCAGAGACATATCTTTCTGATGCAGATGCAAATATGCAGGATGCTCAGGCGGATTTGTCTGCTTCACAGCTTGTAGGATCAGCTATAGACGGGTCACTGACTGGAACATCTATCATTCTTCCTACGTCACGCGCTGGAGCCAAGGTCAATGAATCGCTGGCTACTATCATTTCTGACCCGAATATTGATGATAGTGGAAAGGCTGTTCTCGTCAACAACGTGTTTTCTTCGATGAATGGTCCGGTTGATTCTGGCAAGATGTTCTATGGGAATCTGACTACTGCTGCCACAAGGGATAATGGTTACGCGGAAATGCTTTCCAATACTCTGGCATCTCTTGAGCAGCAGAATCCAACTGCATGGGCCAATTTCATAAAGACCAAAGAGGGCCGACAGGCGTTTAATTTCTCTCAGATTTACCAGTTGAATATTGCTGGTGGAGCTTCCCAGGATCAGGCGCGTCAGGCTGCAATCGAAGCCATCAAACGTCCATACAACAATGACGTGATCGAGGAACGCCGGAAGTATCTGGAAGGCAATGGAGAAAAGCTATTTGCGGCTACTGTCAACGACACGATAGACAATGCCATTGATGCGGCATACCAGAACACTGGATTCAGCGGCTTCTTCGGCAAGGATTTCATGGATGGTGTAGCCAAGAATAAACCGGGTTACAGGGCTGTGCGCGATCGTATCATTTCCCGTGCCAAGGATGCATATGCATCTGTTACGTCTAGCGATGACCCTGAAGCCGATATGAAACGGGCGGTCCAGATTGCGGCAGCAGATGTCCGAAATGAATATTCTTATATTGGTGGGGAGTTCAGGCGATCCACTCCTTTTACTTTTGCAGGTTCACGGATGACGCAAAAGGCCATGACCGATGACATAGCTTCTAAACTGAAAGCCGGAACATGGGTTGAAGGGGCTTCAGATGAAGGCATAAAAGAATTGCTTGAAGGCGTTGGTGAATGGTTTGGCAATGAATCTACGGGATGGATTCTTTACGAACGCAGAAATAACGGACTGGTTCCTGTTCTTGATGAAAAAAGGAATCCATTCATTTATAAATCGGCAGTTGTCTCGCGTCCTAAGTTTGTCAAGGGGACTCAGGGCAGAGGCGGTGGCGTCTACATCATAGGTGAATAATGCCTTACGTTCCACGCGGAAATAAACAGGGACAACTTCCAGATCAACCACAGGCTTTTGAGGGTCCATTCATGCCGCTTGGAGCCGATCCGTTCCAGCCGGTAGCAATGATTACTAGTCCGGTAGCTCCAGATGACGATGCCTCGTTTGCCGATCTTGTTTCTACTAACTTCCGGTATGAAAGCATACTTGGAACTATAGCTGAAACAGGTGCCTACAGGCTTGCCCGTCTCGCTCAGGATAGGGACAAGAACTATGACCCCATGCAAGACCCATCGGTAATCGAACTGCCACCGCACCTGAAATCTCTCTTTGAAGATTCAATGAGTGCCGGAGAGACAGAGATTATCCATGAAAGAATAAAGCTTGAACGTGAGTGGGCACAGACGCTTGCAACGGAAGGCATGAGCGCGCGCGGATTTGTCGCGTCCATGATTTCTCAGGCTCCCGACATGCTCATGTTGCACGCTCTGGGAGTCGCTACGAACCTCGCCAATGCTCCTACTCTTGCTGGCAGGGTGACGAGAGGGGCGGCGATAGCGGCGGGCACAGAGGCGGCTCAGGAAGCGTTTAAACATGGGATGCAGGAAACCCGGACAGCGGAGCAATCGGCTGGCAACATCCTTGGTGCTACGGTCCTTGGCGCTGCTATCCCGTTTGCCGGAACGATGGCCAGGCAACTAGGCAAGGGTCTTGACGCGGCTGGCCGCAAGCTGGACCCCGTGGCGGCTAGGGCCTACAACGGTCTTGACGATTCCATCGACGGGCTCAAGGACGAACTCGCCAATCCCCTGAATTATGCAGAGGCATCGGCTGGCGGACTGGCCGAACGGGTTCCGCTTATCAAGGACTGGTCCCCTAACTTCCGTGTATCCAAGTGGAAATCGGAGTCTATGCAGAAGGCCCAACGCGCCCTGCTACAGACTACCCGTATCCTGAACAAGAACATTGCCGGTGAAGCATCGGAAAGTGTTGAAGCGGCTACCAAGTTTCACTATGGCCTTCTGGACAATGCGGTAATTGAAGAAACCAAGCAGTTTGAAAAGTATGCTGGCGGTTATGCCACACAAGTCGGAAACCTTATCAGCCGAACCAAGCTGACTCGCAAGGAGTTTGCGAATGCAGTGAGCCAGGCTGTAAGGACCGGAGAACATGAAATCCCTGAAGTCATGGCTGCGGCAAAGCCATATCAGGACTTGTTCAAGCACTTTGCCGGAGAGATGCGCTCGTCTGGGCTAGCCGACATTGCCGACAACGAACGCTATCTGCAACGCCTCTATGACTATGTAAAGATCAGGAGCGATGCAGCGGGATGGGATGATTATATTACCAAGGCACTTGTGGACCTCAAGGGTATGGACCCTGTTGAAGCAAGGAACATAGCTGCAAGTGTCAGGGAAACACTGACGGATGCAAAGGGTGTGATGCACGGTATCGGAGGACAGACCGGGCCGTTGAAGTCCCGCGTGTTCGACCTGCCCGACGAAGTGCTGGCCCCGTGGATGGTGAACGATATTCGCGAGATTGCATCGCACTACACGCGCTATGTTGCTCCACGTATCGAACTGGCCAAGGCTGCCAACAGGTCTGGCGTTACGGCCAGAATGGGCAATATCATCGAACGTATCAAGACTGCTGAACTTGATGCAGAATCTACTGGATCGCTTCTGGATGGCGGTCTTTATCCTGAGACAATGATTGATAACACGGGTCGAATCGTAGATGACCCCCTCGCCAAGGAAATAAACGGCCTTATCAGGTCTGCAAAAGAGAACGCTGATACTCGTCTTGAAAAACTACAGCTAGCTAAGGCGGTGGAGAAGCACAAGATTGCCCGTGACGCCGTTAACATCAACTGGCTGAAAGATGAAGTCCGCGCCGACTACAAGGCCAAGTATGACAAGCTGGTTGCGGAAGGCAGGACAGACCTGGCCAACAAGCTGAACAAGGAAAAAACTACCGCACTTACAGAACTGGAAGCATCGCGCCAGCTTATCCTTGGGGCCTACGGTCAGGACAATGACCCTACTGGCATTGTGTCCCGTGTTACCCGTGGTGCTCTGGCATGGAACCAGTTGCGTTTGCTTGGCAGGGTGGTGCTTTCGCAGATTCCCGATATGGTTGTTCCGTCCATGAAGTTCGGGGCAAAGCGTTCGGCCAAGGCTGCCTATGCTCTCGCTACTACGCTCCGTAACGACGCTGAACTGGCTGGCGACCTGCAAACGATCCGGGCCTTTGCTGGCGCAATCGACTCCATCAACAACAACCGTATCCTTGAAGTGACGGATATAGGTGGAAGGTCTTTCGAGAGAACCGCCGTTGAAGAAGGGCTTGAACGTTTGCAGGGCGTAGGCGGAAAGCTTACTGGGTTCAATGCCTTCAACGATTTCAACAAGCAGGTAGCGGCCCTGTCGTTCTCTGACTACGCACTACGGGCGGCCAGAACTGTTGCCGATGGCGGTAAACTGTCCAAGCACGACAAGCCGTTTTTGGCATCTCTTGGCCTTGGCGACAAAGAACTGAAGATGCTCGCTAACCTGTCTGCCAGCGAACATAACGGACTGCTTGTCCCTGACTTTGGCAGGTGGGGTGGTGTCGATTCTCCATCGTCACGGGTATACGCTACGGCACTCCGCAAGGCTGTCGATGAAACCATTGTCACGCCTACACTAGGCCAGAAGGCGCTTGTAACCCGGACGAATTGGGGCAAGCTCATGTTCCAGTTCAAAGGCTACATGCAAGCGTCTACCGAAAGCATTTTCGGTTTCCTCGAACAGAAATGGACGCTTGGGGATCGCAATGATCGTATTGGTGTTGTGGTGGCCACAAGCTCAATGATTGGTGCCGGTGCGGTATCATATACATTGAAACGTCTGGCATATGGCAAGGGATTGCCAAGTGATGTAGATGAGTTTGCCATTGAAGCCTTGGATAACTCTGGGATTGGCGGCCTGTTCATGGAAGTTAATAATACCGTTGAGAAGATTTCCGGTGGCGAGATTGGCTTGCGTCCTGCACTTGGCGTTCAGGCTGGATCATTCAGGTATTCGTCACGTTCTCCACTTGGATCTATGCTTGGACCTGCGTTCACTGGTGCGGAAGATATCTACAACATCGGACAGAATTGGGGAAAGATCGTCGGTCCTGAGCCCATGCCTAGTTCACTCAAAAAAAACATGATAAAGATGGCTCCGCTAAACAACGCCCTGTTCTTGAATATGGCATACGATGGCATTGATTTCATTGGTGAATCTGTCACTGGAGGCGGGTTCCTTCCGGGTAAACCACTGAGGCGTATCGGCGATGAACCTTCTGCGGTACCATAATTGCATATACACTTGAAACTTAGTAGGATGGTCTGAGTATGGCGATATCAGCAAATGCAAGAGAAGTGACTTACGTGGGAGATGGTTCTACCGTCGCCTTTGCGTTTTCGTTTCCTGTCTCGTCGTCGTCAGAAGTCAAGGTCCAATCTATCGTCACTTCTACTGGTGTAGTTACCGATATGACTGGCAGCGTCACGATTGCACTTACTGCCAAAAGCAGCGGGCAGACGCTTTATCCTGGTGGCACTGTTACCTACAGCACTGCTCCTGCCGCAACAGTTACGGTTCGCATTTGGGGTGATACCGCCCGCACTTCATCCACTATAGGCCAGAACGATACGCTGTATGCGGCTGGTCTTGAAACACGTCTCGACATCCTGACAAACATCGTTCAGGAAATTGACCGTGATACGGACAAGATTCCACGTTCGTCCAATCCGCTTGTTGCACAATTCGATATTCCTGAACCATCTTCCACTTACAATGATTACGTGCTTGGTGTTGCCGGTGGAATTTATACGTTTGTTCAGCCAGCTGATTTCACGACTGACATAAATGTATCTGGCAATGCAGCTAATCGTATCCCCTACTGGACGGATGCATCTACACTTTCGGCAGAAGCAGATTTTGCCTATAACCCGTCCACCAAAACGCAAACCGTGGACAATATCGCGGTTTCTGCGCTTACAGCATCGCGGGTAGTTGTTACCGATGCATCCAAGGTTCTAGCTTCTTCGTCGGTAACATCCACGGAACTTGGCTATGTATCTGGTGTGACAAGCTCGATCCAGACACAGCTTGACGCACTGGCAACAACAGCAACGACATATGCAAAGATTCTGAACCATACCACTACTCCG
>ERZ724505.1832-NODE-1832-length-11084-cov-3.707408_pt1 | contig 11084 bp, 15 predicted proteins | sample MGYA00376038_ERZ724505 | MGnify/ENA primary metagenome ERZ724505 (study PRJEB28724, sample SAMN07190884) | wastewater metagenome | isolation source: effluent of sewage treatment plant in Hong Hong | place: Hong Kong | collected 2016-03-17 ... | reverse complement strand
CAATACAACCAGATTCAGAGTTTATAACACGAATTTGAAAATCGTCTTGGTCAAATCCATAGAGAGCATAAATAGATTTGTTTTTAAATAGATAAATAGCATCATTTAAACCGGAAAACATTCCTGTAATCCCATCAGCTTTATCATTCAGCCCTACAACATACGTAATAGGATCAGTCGCTAATGAACCTGTAGTCCATGTAGTTCCATCTAAGTATTTTGACGCAGCGAGATCATTCTGATTTGGATTTGCCTTACCGGATACCCAAAGTCTTCCTTTAAATTCTGTGATTATGGAGCCACGAGGAGAATTAGGTACATAGGTTGCACCACCACTTCCAGCCCAATAATAAACACCTTGCACCTGGTCTACAAAATAAATTCTCCCCTCAGCATTTGCGGCACCGACTAAGCTTTGAGTTGGGGTTGGAACTGTTGCTATTACAGTGCTAAAAACACCATCGCCACTAGACGCTAAGATGGTATTTGAGGTTAGTACAATAATCCAATTGTTATTGCCGGAATCTGTGTATACCCAACCATTAGAAAAAGCATATGTACCTGTAGTAGCATACGATGTAAAACCATGTCGTTTTACAGCAGCGTAGTCCTCATCGAAAAGAACATTTAACGCATCTTGTACTTCATTATCTGCTATAGCAAGGGAAGAATATCTGGAATTAATGCCACCGTTAAAATTAGCAATAGAAAAAAATCTTTCTCCATCAGCAAAAACTGAAGAAAATAGACAGGCTGAAAATATGAGGAATAAAACTCTTTTCATTATTTGCGTTGACCAATATATCCTGGATTAAAATCCGGCATGTTTGTAGTTCCTTTCCGCATAATCTCTACGGAAGAAGCCCATTCTTGAAAATACGTTGTTGCTAAAGTATCTTGTCCTAAGGCTTTAAGTGCCCTATAAGAAACATAATAAACCAAAGCAGTATGATATGGCTTCAATGAAGTCCAACCATTCCATGGTGTTTCACTTGTACTTGTTAATTCTATTGGCTGTTTAATGTAATATATCGTTACATTTGTATACGTAAGACTACGTGGTGCTGGATAAAACCCAATGATGGTAGTAGTTGTGCGGTATAAGTAGTATTTTTGTGGTGTTGCACCTGATGCTGTGGTCCATGCAGGAGTGTTGGCATCTAGCTCATTTAGGCTGGTTTGAGCGAGTTTTGTTCCATTAAATAATACTCTATCGGTCGATAAAAAATCAACTGGTAAAACATATTCAGTCGTACCAGATGCTAGAGTTAAACTAATCCGGTCTTGTAGTAGCTAAGACAAAATGTTAGCTTCACGTTGACCGTCATTCAAGAACGCTAAAAGTTGGGCGTCTGTGAAAGCCTGACGGTTACCTGCTGTGGCTTGATCTGCTATATTGACACGTGCTCTAGATAGAATCTCTGAGGCCGTCATCCCATGGGAGGGAGATACAATAGAGAAAAATAATCCAGTGAATAGGACTATTTTTACTTTACGCATATTGTTCTCCCTCCCATTGTTTTTATTGCGGAGATCATAATTGACCTCCTTACTTCATTATTGCTAGGATACCGTTTCCACTTCCAGATGTATTAGCCTGCATTGCTACAGCGATATCAGCACCCGTAGTAGGTGTGGTATCAGCCCAGGCATAACCAGCAGTAGCACCACTGGAAACAAGCACGTCTCCGATATTAATAGTTCCAGAAGCATGGATAATTACATAACCTCCACCGGGTGGAACCATCCAACCTTTAGCGCCTGAAGCAATTGCTTCAGCAGCTACACCGACGACGCTGGTGAGATCTAACGTCGCTGGAGCCTTAGAGATATAGCCAGTGCCAGTATTAGAGGCAATGAGAATATCACCTTGTGTTACAGCTGCACCAACATTGTAACAAGGAACCCATCTAGAAAAGTTAGATCCAGTTGTTGATGTTGGCAACGTCACTGACGTCGCAGTATAATTATTACCTGACTTCAGCGGGCCTGCAATCGTAAGCGTTCCGTCGGAGTACAACTCGTAGATTTGAGATCCACCAGCTGTATACCTTTGATACGAATACGCAGCAAGCGCGTAGGAATAATAGCAGACTGGAATCGCCAGGATTGCCAGTAGCCAGTATTTCTTCAGCTTGTGCATTTTAGCCTCCCTTATTTTTCAGGTCTAATAGAGTCCAGACTTTGAGCCCAAGGGTCATGTGGCTCAAGGCGTTTCTTAAGGTTTTGCCATTCAAACAATTTCGCGTCATGTAATCTATGAAAGCGAATATTCTTTTGAACAGCCCTATCGGATTCTTCAGTTCCAGCTTTAGCCCACATTTCATTTCGTGTAGGCATATCTTTAACAAACTGAGCCTCCAATTCCTTAATACGCGCCACTATCCTATCCTTTTCAGAACCGACAGCAATTAAAGATTCGTCCTTATCAAGCAACGCTTTCTTTTTCGCAATATCGGCCTTCATCTCCGCAACGCCATTTTGACCAGACGCTTGAAGACCTTCAGGATTTGCTAGTTGTTCCTCTTGATCTTTTATCTGCTGCTCGACAGCTACCCGTTCCGCAACAGACAATTTATCCTTGAGTTTTTCTGGTTCTACTGTAGACATGATTGACCCTCCATGTAATTTCTCTTGTATTTACTTCTTAGGCATTCGCACCCATGATCCACCGCCAGTCAGACCAACCGAAGGAGTAATATGCATATCCTGCATATTTTGCCTGCAGCGTGTCGAAGTCACGATCTTTGAAGAATTGAACCGGTTCACGATCAAACCAGAGCAAGAACATCTTCATCAACTCAGAGTCAACCATCCACCATTTGGTGGAAGAGGTCAAGTAGTTGTTCCAAACAACGAGCTTATACTTGCCTTGGTGGAAGTTCGCGTTGTTCTGCGCGGTATCCACTTTACCTTTCGAGTTGATTAACTCAAACGCTTTCTCTTCAAGCTGAAGGGGCACGATGAGCATGTCGGGTTTCACAGTGATAACATTGTCGCGGTTAGACTTAAACTGCGTCATCGTCTGACGAGCTGTTTCCACAGCTGTAGGAGAGAACGCATCCGTTGAGATGTTAGACTGATTAGTACCACCGACTTTAGACGTGTGCGCTGAGTTGCACAACGACAAGCCATCGCCACCGACAACAGCAGAGTTAAACGAGTTGTTAAACACGCTAGCTCCATCAGTTTCCCGACGCCGATAAGCAGCAAGACCTAGAGCCTGCGGGCGACGATTGATCACGGAATACTGATCATTCAACACCAGGCGACGCTCAATCTTGATACCACGAGCATACTCGAGATGCGTATAATCAGTCTTGTATCCCTCACCCGTGTCGTCGTATGGAATGCTACCCTGAAACGGCTCGAAGTCAGCGATGTCACCCATTTCCAAGTCATGCTCCACGGCCTTAGACGATTCCTGCATGCTATACAGGATCGGCAACATAGACTCTTGCCGATTGAATACGTCCGCGAAGACCTTGCGCAAACCTGGTTCAAGCAGGTTTGGCCAGTTTTCTTGAATCATTGTCATTTTACTATTCCTCCCTATTAACCATTAATACCAAACGCGTGGTCTGTGAACATAACGTCCGAGAAAGCTTTCGGGGTCGTCAAGGTCAAACCAGAATGTTTGGTAGGATCAAGCACTTGGAACGGCAAACCAACAGCTTTGATATAGTTCTGGATAATACGCGCTTTTCCAGTTCCAGCCGCCGCGGCTTGATTCAACTTAGTTGCAGTCGAATTCAAGGTTGTGGTTGCATGGAAGAGAGGCGTGATTTTCTGAACAGTGTTCGCTGAAGTCCAACCGCTAGCGGTTTTAGTGGTAGCGGAGCCTGATGCAGAAGCAACAAGATACTGCAATTGGCCATCGTTACCAAGCAACCAACCACCGTCAATATCATCTTCAAGAGATGTGATAGTAACAGTGGTAGTGGAAGTAGACGCAACAGCGATAGCGCCAGTATCCCATTCAGCGAGCATAACCGCAAATGGATTTATGAGAATTTTGCGAAATCCATAAGCAGTGCCATCTTGTTTTGAATCAGCACCAGCAGCAACTGCAGCATGCAATTCACCAAGCAAACCTAGAACGGCAGCGAGTCCTGTAGGTGCCAAAATAGCGAATCCTTGGTTTGTACCAGGAGTAGCACCTTTGGCAACAAGAGCGCCTTCAAGCATAGCGGCCGCATTTCCGTATACAGGAATGTCCATGTATATTTGTTGCGCCCCGCTCAAGTCATAATGAAACTTCATAAGCATAATCCTTTTAAAACAGGTTATGTAAGTTCAGGATGGAGGTACTATTTGTAGGTTTATAATGGAGGGTACTATATGTAGGTTCAGACAGAAAATTAAAGTCCGGACATGTCTTTACTCGATGTATCGAATACTCGACTCTCCTTACCTCTAGGATTGTAAGTGCCACATAATCTGCACCCACCAACAACCGTAGGCTCTTTTATAGTCCTAGATGTTACAGAAAAAGCAGATAATCCTTGAAGATGGACAGGTAAATTACTTTGCACGTTAGCAATGGAAACGACTAAATCAGACACAACGATGCCTGGAGAATCTTGAGTTGGTCCATATACATCTGAATCTAGACGAAAAGGAAGTCCGCACATAGCACAGTATATCTTGTCGTCTTTTGGATCACCTGGTTTAGGTGTCGAAAAACGACGAAGAAATCTTCCTGATCCTCCAGTTTCTGTTGGGTGAATATCGTTCAACTGCCACCTCTAAAGGTCGCGACTGGTTTATGCTCGCCCACTATTTTTGACTGTTTTGCTTTAGCATAGTCTTCTGGTTTAATTCCCATCTTAATAGACATGCTTTTTTCATCTTCAGTCAAAGAATCAGCTAAATTTCCACCGTTTTTCTTCGTGCCAGTTTCCAGACTTTGAACAGATCCTTTGTTAGTTTCCACGATTGTTCTCCTTTCAATCTTCTCACTTTCATTAAGTTTGTCATTTGCATTCGGATCAGCTTTTTTCGCTTTGGCGGCTTTATCAGCTAGAATACCTAATGACATGTAGTAGACTTTTTCAAGGAGTACTTTATCACCTTGAGCTGAAATATCATAATTCTTCAGCTCATCTTTCATGATCTTTTCTAAACTGGCTTCAATTTTTCCACCGCGTTCTTTTTCAAAATCATTCCAAACTACTTTAGCTTCTAATTCGGCAACTTTCTTTGAGCTATGATTGGCTGCAGCAGCTTGCATTTGTTCAACAACATCGAGTTGCGCATCTGTAAACCCGGTCTTTTCCTTTAAAGCTTCACGAATTTGAGCACGAGTAGGAGCTGGGTCACCTTTTGCACGTAACTCTTCTTTAACTTCTTTCAGAGCATTTACAACGTCAGTGTTAGTAGCATCCTTTTTCTCTTCAGTTTTTTCTACGGTTGTTTCAACCTTCTCTTCTTCTTCGGTTTTAATTGCTTCCGCAACTGGATCAGACATTGGTAGTCTCCTTGTCGAGTGCTTTAAGTTTCGCTATTTCTTCCCGCGCTTCTATTGCTTTTTGAACAAGAGTTGCGGGATAACTCATAGCCTCATCTATTTGAGATTTTTGTAACTGATGCTGACCAAGAACTTCTGCAAGCCGCATCTTTTTGAAAAATGAACTAGACATTGAATACGCTGCTAGATAAGCACGTATTTCTGACTCATGCAAATCTGAAATCTTTTTTAGGTCTGCCAGCATGTCAATGAAATCTTGATTAACTAGTAAGCGTTCATATCTTCCAGCTGCTGCCACGACATCTTCCAAAAACTTTATTTTTTCCTGCCTTAACAACTTCTTTTTGTCTTCTGTTGATTGTGGTGTCTCCATGTTGACTCCTTATGATTGAACTTGCTTCGTGCTATTGCTAGTATCCATTGGACGCTTCTCAGCTATGCCGTCCTTATTCTTTTGTTTTCTTCCCTCAGCACCTTGAAGGTTTAATCCAAGTGCTTGATGTGACGGTGAATTTGGATCTAAGTTTTGATCCTGCTGTTGAAGTTCTTTTAACAACTGATCAACAGTTGGAATGATCTTATAAATGTTACGCTCACGCATCGCTGTGAGTACGCGCACAATAAGCTCACGCCGACGCATAAGATTCTGACCAATAAGAGGCTCATTAGCAAGCAACTGGTACAATGTTAACTCACGCTGAAACAATTGATCTGGATTATCATTAACAGACGTACGTGCAACTTCTAGGAAGAGGTCACGAGCACGCAGTTTCTGTCGTTGAATTTGTGTCTTAATAAATTTCTGCGTATCTGGGTCTTGTTTAAAGAACGTGATAGTATCACCAGCAAACTGGTAATACAGCTCTAGAATTTGAAGACCTACTTCTGCACTTCCAATTCTGAGTTCACGCATATGATCGTCAACACGAATATCAGATTGCGCGAGTTGAAGTTGAATCTTCTTAGCTGGAGCTCTAGGATCTCTGGAGGCTTCGCGACCGCTACGAAGAGAAGACGCACCGGTACGCAATTCAGCTAAGTACATCAAGTTCTGTTCTTCCTGCATGCTCTGGCCCATATCAGTTTGCTTGATATCAAACTGTTTAACCTGATTCATGTTATTTACTTTAAAGCGAACACCAGGATAAAAACGTTGATTTCGACGCGTCGGGTCATATTCAAAGCTATCAACATAGAGAAAGGACGGGACAGTCGTGATGGTACGACTATCGATACGTTGATTATGTTGTGTGTCAATTTCTTCGTTAATGTCACCGAGCTGGTCATAAATTGATTGTCCATTAAACCGGTTTGGCCGTTTCTTAAAGCGCCAAGGAATATATTTGCAACGGTTATGGAGGTACGGATAGCACTCAAATCTCAAAAGTGCTTTTGACTTTGGCTCAAACCAAACTAGATACTTACGCTCCGGTTCAAGATCATTGTCGGTTAAATTGATTTTTAGTATTCCTTGCAAACACCAGTACTCATCAGCCTTAACTTGTCTATTGCGTGAGATGCCTTCGATCCTATCTTGTGCTCTAGAACCTTCATCTGGTGCGCTATCAAGACCTGAGGTTCCAAGCATATGGCGTGTTTCAACCTCATCATACCATTTTTGCTTGACCATTCGCTTAAAGAAATCAGCACGTTGAGTAAACATGTCTCCAACAAATTGCGCGTACTCCATTGTCGGGGATGTGGTAGGCACCATTACAAAATCTTTAAGCTCAACTTGTCTTAAACGCGGACCTCTATAGGTATTGACGTATTCTTCGACCTTTATTTGTAATTCACCTTCGTTTATGATTTGCCCAATCATGTCATTATACTGTTTAGATGTAACTCCAGCGGACAACGGCGTAGGAAATGCTTCTATGAACGCTTCAGGTGTATTAAAAGTAGCAATATCGAATTGTGTGTCGTATTCTTCTACCCAATCTAAATCACCGATGGCAGTTCCATCTCGATACGCGGCCCAATAGATATCTGAAATAACGGAATCGATCTTCAACTCAATTTTACAGACGGAATTTAGGAATGCTTCTATTTCCGTATCTACCCCTTCCGGAACGTTATCACGCATGATACGCACGTACCAGATAGGGTCATTATCTAGCATTGTTGATGAGCAGACAGAATGCAAGATAGTGATATGGGTCTCAATCACTGGTATGTGGAGATTGCTAGAGTCTTCCCACGGGAAGTCCTTAGGATCTTTGATGCCTTCCATAAGGTCATTGGCCTTACGAAGTTTAGTTCTCAATAGAGCAGTATTGGTATTCCATTCTTGAAATACTTTACTAAGAATTTCTTTGACATCCTTGCGTTGCTGCTCAGTTAGAATCTCCTGTCGTCGGTAAAGATTTGGTCCCTTCTTGAGCTTCTTTACCACGGAGTTCGCTGGAAGTGGAATATCCCCCGCTGGAGGAGGAGTCACGCCCAGAAGCAGTGATTGTTCTCGCGTCAGGATCATTTTTAGATGTTGCCCCGCCGAATCGTCGAGTTACGGAGATCCTGAAACCCTGGTGCTTTAACTCCCCCACTGTCAAGTGGTTCATGCCCAGGCAATTTGTCAAGAATTTTATCAGACTTGAAAGTACCTGCATTAGGATTGCTCACCTTCCCCGGCATACGTTTGTGGGTCCCTTCTACTGGAAAGACGCCTTGATCTTCACGTTGCTGCTGGCTCATAATTAACTCCCTGAGTTGACGATATTTTTATCGCCTTGACTCTTTTTAAGTTTTCTAAGCGCTCTATCTGGACGCTCTTCAGATACAGGATTATCAACAATCTCTTTGTTTTGAGTAGTTTCACTTGGAAGAAAGTCATTCCCCTGAAACTGAATATCATTACTTGATTGATCTTTAAACTTGTCCATTAAAACCTCCCAGATTTCATACTGGTAAGTTTGTCTAGAGCCATATCTGCTTCATTTTCAACAAAAACACCAGTTAAAATTACTTTTCTTCTACGGCTAATTATCTTCTGGCCGTGTTCATCGTATTCCTCAATTTCTGAACTATCATTGTCGTCATCAAGATTGTTCATTTTACCTCACTTTTTGACTTTCCAGTCAGCTCCCACTGGTATAATTCCCAGTTCCTTTTCACGCTTTTCTCTTTCAGCAGTTTCTACAGCGCGTTGCCGAGAGAATATCATTTCTTTTTGCATAAGCCAGCGTGATGCCAATTCTTGCGCCCAAGCAATTGTACCATAAGCACCAACGCGAGTTTCAATGAATAAATTTCCTGGCACATTTAAGTCAATAACGACCTTTAAAAATCCATCTTCTCCTAAAGTGACTGAAGATGCTCCTGGTTTTGCTGTTTCAGTCATCACTTTCATTGCTTCACCCAATTTTTGCTCTTGTTCCATGTTAATTCCCCTTGTTAATATCCAGTCTTTGAATTAGATCGCGGCTTACTCTCATACTCTTGCTCATTATTCTGTTCTGCATAATCTGGTATCTCTTGTGCAAAATGTACAGCTATGCAAAGTGCTACAACGCGGTCATCATTAAACCCACCAGTACCACCATAAATGGGAACCCCACTATCACGATTAGCCAAAACAGAATAGTGTTTAATTTCTGTAAAAGTTGGTCCATCATGTATGACAATAAGAACATTTCTAAGAGCTTCCTTTAGGTCTGAGATCATGACTGGCTTAGTTTTAGTGTTAGTGACCCAACCTAGATCTTCAACTTCTTCAAATTCACCTGAATCAGTCACATTAGTCTTTAAACGCTTACAAATGTTTGGATACCCTAGCTTTACTAACTCTCTTAGAGTAACTAAACCATGGAAATTCGATTCTGGCGCTAACAACGCATAGTTGTAATAACGCCCAAGGTCAAACAACTTCTGTGCAAAAACTTCAGGATCAATATGGCCATGAATAACAGCAACCTGTTCCCATGTAGTCCGGTCTATGACCTGCCCGCAAGCATAGTCATTCCCGGTGGAACCTTCAGAAGTATCTGCTCCAATTACATACCTGTGCCCCCTCTGAGGAAACTTGTAAAATGTAATGTCTCCATCTTCGTCTGGCATGAAGATTGGCACTCCACCAACCATCGAGATGAAACCTTTATGCTTAGGCTTAACGATGTTCTTTTCCTGAGGCTTAGTCATGAACTCTTTGAACACACGTTTACCGCTAGTGATGAACGCTTCTTCATCGGTCAACGGGTACTCTTGTTTTAACTTCTCTTCATCACCACCGCACTTGTTAATCAAAGTGTGACGCCGCCAGTTCATCTGCTGAATGTTAAGACCATGTTCTTCCATGATCTGCTTCTCTTTTTTAGAGAGAGAAAGCTTAAACCTGTTCTCGTCTGCTACATCTTTAAACGGACGACTATACTCCTTGTGATCTTTCCAAGATAAAAACACTGGAACCCAGTCACAACCATCTGGATCCTCTTCATACAAGGTCTTTATACGGCGCCAGAAGTTGCAGAACGCATTCTCTCCATTCGCAGTGGTTTCGATAAGGCAATATGTTTCTGGTCGTTCTGGGATAGACTGCATAAGCGACAATAACGATTGATCAAAGTCTTTAAACCGTGACGCTTCGGAAAGATGGGCAAGATGGAACGTGTACTTTCGCCCCGCATCCACATTTTTAGCTGTGTCAATAATGACCTGAGAGCGAACTTTCTCGAACTCCAGTTTTTTCTCATTGCTTACCTTCCGATTAGGAGCAAGGTGCGGATGGTCGCGCTCCAACTCCTCATGATACAGCTTACACATTTCAAACAAATAGTTAGCGCCATCTTCGTTGTCTGCCATGATAAGACTATTGACATATGGCCTCTGCGAAGCGAATGCATAAATAATGGCCTCTGACATCGTGCTAATACCAAATTGCCTCCCCTTTAGTATCACAACGCGCACGGGTTTTTTTCGTATGCGTCGATCTCGTATGACATTCGCTAATTGAGTCTGAACTTCATTCAACTGAAACGGTACAAGCTTCTGATCCTTATTTTTAATTTTCAAATATCCCAATTTCAAAAGGACCATTGGATCTATATAGCATTGCTTCTTCTCTTCATGCAGAAGAGCATTAGGGCTTATCTGTTCAAGTGTCTGGGTCAATTTATATGCTCCGCGCAAATTGGACAAAGTTGAAATATCGGCTTCATGTTAACAGCTATAACAATAACCTTGCAACAAAAACACTGATAGATTATCTCCTCAGGATTAGTCTTATTTTGCAATAGAGATAGCTTAAACTTCCGCATCTGCGCTCGAGCTTTTTCAAGCTCTTCTTCAGTGAGCGGTCTAATATAATTTCCTTTAATATGATTTGTCTGATTAAAGTCTAATGACATTAGTTGTTTTCCAAGTTTTCCAGACACCTACTAAATCTGCATGAGGCTTGTAGACATCTATCAATTCTGCCCATACGACTTCTTTTTGCCCATCAAATGAGTACTTAGACGCCAATCCAGCCGCCCTGCGTAATACGGTTTCCGGTATATCTGGTAAGTTCGCCGTAATTACTACATGCGCGCCCTTACTAGATAAGGCATGGAGCCAGACGAAGTGCGGATTTGCTTTGATGTGCTGCTTCATCAACGCTTCATTGGAAATAGCATTCTTG
>ERZ724505.1831-NODE-1831-length-11088-cov-14.853077_pt1 | contig 11088 bp, 8 predicted proteins | sample MGYA00376038_ERZ724505 | MGnify/ENA primary metagenome ERZ724505 (study PRJEB28724, sample SAMN07190884) | wastewater metagenome | isolation source: effluent of sewage treatment plant in Hong Hong | place: Hong Kong | collected 2016-03-17 ... | reverse complement strand
GATTCCGTGTAATATGGAAGGGTAGTTTTGCAGGGAATAATATTTTTCTTTTTTTGGTATGGCGAAGATTCTCCTGGTAGAAGACGATTCCTTTATCGCTGATATTTACAAGAAGAAGTTCGAGTCGTCCGGTTTCGAGGTCCTGAATATCACGAACGGTCGAGCAGTCTTGAAGGCGGTCGATGATCAGCGTTTCGATATCATCCTTCTTGACCTGGTCATCCCGGAGATGTCCGGGCTCGAGGTACTCAAGGAATTGCGTGGGCCGCGGTATCCGGCCGGTCTCCCTATCGTCATCTTCAGCAATCTTTCGAATCCGGAAGATCGGGAACTCGCGGTGAAGCTCGGCGCGAACGGATTCATTCCCAAGACGGATTTTTCGCCGTCCCAGGTCGTCGAGGAGGTGAATCGGTATCTCCGGCAATTCGGAGAGCAGGGGAAGAATGAGAATCGACGTCTCGTGAGTGAGACGATGACCAAGCTTGCCGAACAGTCCGTTCCTGGACGGAAGCGCATTCTCTTCATCGAGGACGAGGAGGTTTTCGTGGATATGTTCGTTCGGAAACTGGAAGATGAGGGATACGAAGTGGTAATCGAACGTAACGGAACCAAGGGACTCGAACGGGCGCAGCAGGAGAAGAATTTGGATCTTATCATCACGGATGCTATGCTTCCGGGAATCAATGGCAAGGATCTGATCGCCGCAATTCATCAGGCTCCGGAATCGTCTCATGTGCCGATTTTCGTCATTTCCGCTTCGGTCGATGATGATGATATGAGCGAAATGCTGTCTGTCGGAGCAGTCAAGGCGTATCTCAAAACCAAAATCGTACCGAGTCAGCTGGCGGATGAAGTGAAGGATTTTTTCCAGGAACGCGATCGTAATCAGTAGAAAAGGATACACGGATATGCAGCAACGGATGTTGATACGGGAAGTCCCTTCGCAGATAGGGAAGGAAGTGTTTTTGAAAGGCTGGGTGAGTGTGCGCCGGGATCATGGGAAGCTCGTATTCCTCGATGTGCGGGACCGGTCGGGATCGGTACAAGTCGTCGTGTTGCCGAATCACCTGGATTCGTGTGCGGCCGTGCATGAAGTACGGAATGAGACCGTCGTGTCCCTCGTCGGCAGGGTAAACGAGCGTCCGGCCAATGCGAAAAAGGAAGGCGAATTGACGGGCGGGGTGGAGATCGAGGCACTCGAACTCACGATACTCGCCAAGGGGGAAGAAGACCTGCCTATCGATGTCTCATCCTCAGATCTCGATGTCAATCTCGACACCCTACTCAACAATCGCACCGTCTCGCTCCGGCATCCGAAAATACAGGCGATATTCAAGCTCTATTCCTTGTTGCTTGCCGGATACGATCAGGCCTGCCGAAAAGAAGAGTTCGTCGAAATCAAAACGCCGAAAATTCTTTCTTCTGCCACCGAGGGAGGAGCGAACTTTTTCAAGATCAAGTATTTCGACCGTGAAGCGTATCTGGCTCAGTCTCCGCAGTTTTATAAGCAGGCGGGGGCGACGGTTTTCGAGCGGGTGTTCGAGATCGGTTCGGTATTCCGAGCCGAGCCGCATTTCACCTCCCGTCATGTCAACGAATACGTCGGCCTCGATGGCGAAATGGCCTTCATCGAGGGAGTAGAGGATGTCATGGCGATGCTTGAGAAGATCATGTTTTCGACATTTTCGTTTTTCGCTCTGGAGGGGGAAATCGAACTGAACCGGTATGCCGGGCATCTGCCGCCGCAGGTGGCGATTCCCCGCATCCGTCTTTCGGAGGCCTTGCGGCTCCTGAAGGAGGAATACGGGAAGGAAGTGGAAAACGAGGACATCGATGGGGAGGGTGAGCGGATGATCAGCGAATACGTTTCCAAGAAGTACGGATCGGATTTCGTCTTTCTTACGCATTATCCGGCCGCGCTCCGTCCGTTCTACAGTATGCCGAGTGCGGATGGGAAATATACCGAGACATTCGATCTTCTTTTCCGTGGGGTGGAAATCGCGTCCGGAGGACAGCGTATTCATGAATATCGGATGCTGGTCGATTCGATCCGTCGAAAGGGTCTCGATCCCGAGCAGTTCCGGGATTATCTGGATGTGTTCCGCTATGGTGCTCCGGCTCATGGTGGCTGGGGGCTCGGTTCTGAGCGGATCATCCAAAAATTGCTCGGATTGGGGAGTATTAAGGAAGCGCTCCTGTATCCACGGGACGTGAAGCGTCTGACTCCCTGAGGAAAAGGATCGGTTTCACGGCAGTGGATTGGAATAATTCCGAAAAACAGGGTAGAATGGACTATCCTGTTTCAGATTGCTTATGACATTTTCACTTTTTCTCAGAAAAATCCAGAAGGATCTGATCAACCGATTTTTCGGTCACTTGGCTCCGGATATCGGTATTGATCTCGGGACCGCCAATACGCTGGTCTACGTGAAGGGTCGCGGCATCCTCATCAATGAGCCATCGGTGGTCGCGGTCAATCAGCGGACCGGACAGATTCTTGCCATCGGCCGTGAAGCGAAGAAGATGGTCGGGAAGACGCCGAGTCATATCGTGGCGACCCGGCCACTCGTCGACGGGGTCGTGAGCGATTTCGAAGTGACTCAGCAGATGCTCCGGTATTTCATCCATAAGGTGAATCAGGGAAAGTTTTCGTTTTTGCGGCGGCCGCGCGTCCTCATCGGTATCCCTTCGGGTGTGACGGAAGTAGAGAAGCGCGCCGTGATCGAAGCGGCCTTGAATGCCGGTGCCCGGCAGGCATTCCTGATCGATGAACCGATGGCCGCGGCTATCGGTGCCCGGTTGCCTGTCACCGAAGCCGGAGGCAACATGGTGGTCGATATCGGCGGTGGCACGACGGAAATCGCCATCATCTCACTCGGTGGCGTGGTGGTTTCGAGGAGTCTGCGCATTGCCGGAGATGAGATGAATGAGGATATCGTGCGTTACTGCCGCGATGAATTCAATATCCTGGTAGGAGAGAAGACTGCTGAAGAGGTGAAAATCGCCATCGGGAACGCGTTTCCCCTGCGGGAACGTCTCACATATGCCTTGCGCGGTCGGGACCTCGTTTCGGGGCTTCCGAAGGAAGTGATAGTGAATGACGAGCATGTCCGGGAAGCACTGTCACGTTCGATCCGAATCATCGTGAACAACGTGAAGACGATCATCGAGGAGACGCCGCCGGAACTTCTGTCCGATGTGATGCAGCGAGGGATAATCCTTGCCGGTGGCGGTGGGTTGATACGCGGTTTGGATCGCCTTCTGGCCAATCAGACCGGAATCCTCGTCCGTATGATGGAAGACCCTCTTACGGCGGTGGTGCGTGGGACAGGATTGGTGCTTGATGATATGGAGCATCTGCAAGAAGTTCTGATCGAGGAAGAGGTGACGCGGGCCTATCTGTCTTCCTGAGCCCGAGCACGTTTCATAATCGGTAAACGCGTTCAAACAAAATGGTGAGGAAGCTTTTCTTTCAGACGAAACTTTCCAGGGCGCTTCTCGCATCGTGTGTGCTCGGGGTTTTGGCTTGGTGGAGTCCGGCGTTTTTCGGAAGATCGGTGGCATCGGTCATGCAGGTGTTTCTTTTCCCACTCGAGCGCCTGTCCTCATATGTCGCGTTCGAATCGCGGGAGACCTTCCGTTTCTTCTCCTCAATCGGTGAGCTCAAGACAAGGAATGAAGAGTTGACTCGGGAGAATCTCGATTTGCGATCCGAAGTAGCTCTTCTGAAAGAAGTTCGTGAGGAAAACGAGGTTCTCAGAAGGGATTTCGACCTTGATTTACGGAATCAGTACCAACTCGTTTCCGCCGAAGTCACGGCGCTCGGTGGGCCGGCGCAGGGACAGTCGCTCATTATCAATCAGGGGAGCGGTGCCCGCGTGGAGACCGGTATGCCGGTAATCGTCGGGAAGGGTCTTCTGGTCGGGAGAGTATCGGAGGTATTTCTCGGCAGTTCCCGTGTCGATCTGCTCTCGAGTCCCGAGAGTATGGTGGCGGTGACGACTCCGGACGGGGCAGCCAAAGGAATCGTTCGCGGAGAGCATGGTCTGGGTCTCCTATTCGATATGGTTCCGCGTACGGATGTCTTCAAGCGCGGGGATACCATAGTGACATCCGGACTGGGAGGGGAATTTCCGCGAGGACTTCTTGTCGGGACGCTTCAGGATCCGGAGTACACCCCGGACAAACTCTTCCAGCGAGCTCCGGTCATCGCTCCGGTGAAATATACGGATATCCGTTTCGTTTCGGTTATCGTAGGATCAAAGCCATGAGTATCTGGATGCGCATCCTGAATATGGCCGGTATCATCCTGCTGCACCTCGCGCTGATTCCATTGCTCTTCCCTTTCGTTTCCGTACCGATCGTACTTGTGGTGGTGTCGGTTCTCTGGACGGCCCTTCTCGGTTTTCCGTCGGTCCTCCCTCCTCTTCTGACAGTTATCATCATCTGCGACAGCATTCTGTTCGGTTCCGTGCAGTTCTCGTCATTGTATTTCATCGGCGTTTCATATTCCGTGAGTTTCTTCATGAAGCGTACGTTACTGGGGGAGCAGAGCGGTCTCGGGTTTTTCGTTCTGGCGCTCTTCGCCGGGATCGCTACGGTCGGGTATTTCTTCTTCGATTGGATTCTGAATAAGGGAGCGGTCGAGAGCCTGACGCCCTCGAACATATTTCCGGATTTTCTGTTGGCACTTCTCTTATTCGCCGTTTTGTTGCCGGTACTCCGGTGGTTCGAATCGGTGATTCGGACCCTGAGGCAAGAAGCACGGTTTTCGGTGAAATGAATATTCTGATCCATGAAACTTTTCATACGCAACATAGTCCATCCTTCCCGGCGCGGTCGCGAGATCGATGATGCCGTATTGACCGTCACCGAAGAGGATGCGGCACGTCTCGAATGGCCTCTGTCCAAGGGGTGGTTTCGGAGCATATGGTGGCTGTCCTTTCTTGTTCTTGCCGTATTGGCAGGGAGGGTTTTCGTTTTGAACACGGTGCAGGGGGAGAAGTATCAGGGTATGTCGGAGCGCAACAGTCTTCGGATGCTCACGATTCCCGCTCCTCGGGGCATCATTTATGACCGTACCGGGCAGGCGCTTGTTCAGAATATCCCGACTCTTGATCTCGCGGTCGTTCCGTCGGATCTGCCGCGCGAGGAGGGCGATCGGGTTCGAGAGCGGGAACTTCTGCGGAGCATCATCGATATCGACCAGGAAGTCGCGTCTTCGGTTTTCGGGGCGAAAGGGAATACGGCGTCGCCGGTTTTGTTGAAGAGCCAGCTTACCCAGGAGGAGATGCTCATCTTCCTGAGTCGACAGGCGGATTTCCCCGGGGTGGTGTTGATGAGATCGGCGGAACGCGAATACAGGGACGGAACGATCTTTTCCCATCTGATCGGATATGAAGGCAAGATTCGCCAGCAGGAATTGGATGATTATCCGGAATACGGGCTTTCGGATATGATCGGGAAAGAAGGGATCGAAAAATCATACGAATCATTCCTTCGGGGGAAAAACGGAGCGGATCGGGTCGAAGTGGACGCATTGGGGAAAATCAAAAAGGAACTCGGGAGTGTCCAGCCGGTTCCCGGAAACGATATCATCCTTCACATCGATGCCGAGTTGCAGAAGAAGATATTCGACAGTCTGAGCATGCTGCTCGAAACGAAGAATTTGAAGCGGGCGGCCGCTGTCGCTATGAATCCGGAGACGGGAGGTGTCCTCGCTTTGGTGAGTCTTCCGAGTTATGACAACAATCTCTTCTCGGGGGGTATCGATCAGAAGCATTATGAGGAGCTCCTGACGGATGATGCCCGGCCTCTCTTCAATCGGGCGGTGAGCGGAGAGTATCCTCCGGGTTCCACGATCAAGCCTGTCGTGGCTGCTGCCGCCCTTGCGGAAGGTGTCGTCAACGAGCATACGGAAATCGAGAGTCGGGGCGGTATCAGTATCGGAAAATTTTTTTTCGGGGACTGGAAGGCGCACGGGTTCACGGATATCCGTCGGGCGATCGCCGTGTCGAGCGATGTCTATTTCTATTCCGTCGGCGGGGGATACGGAAGCGTACCCGGACTCGGTATGCGGAGGATGAAGGCGTATGAGGAATTCTTCGGGTATGGGAAGAAGACGGGTATCGATATTCCTGGAGAAGCGGATGGATTTTTGCCGGATCCCGATTGGAAGCAGAGGCGTTTCGGTGAGCGCTGGTATATCGGTGACGACTATCACGCGGCGATCGGACAGGGATTCGTGACTGCCACGCCGCTTCAGATTCTCAATTCCATTGCCACGATAGGGAATGGGGGAATCCTGAGGGAGCCGCGACTTGTGTCCCATATTCGCGATGCCTCCGGAAAATTGTCCCCGGTCGAATCGCCCGTCGTGCGCAGGGATTTCGTCGATGCGAACATTCTCAGGATAGTGCGCGAGGGAATGCGGGAGACAGTCACCGAGGGGACCGCGCAGCCACTCAGGGATTTGCCGGTCGCGGTAGCCGGCAAGACCGGAACGGCCCAGTTCGGAACCGGTAAGGACACGCATGGGTGGTTCGTTTCTTTCGCTCCGTATGAAAAACCGGAGATCGCTCTGATCGTCCTCGTCGAAGGACAAGGGGAGGAAGGATACAATGCGGTTCCGGTGACCAAAGAAGTGTATCAGTGGTATTTCGGCGATCGAGGAACTTCAAATTAGTGGCTTATTTAAGCCAATAAAATAGTTGTTATTTCGGAGTTGACATTTCTTGGGTGTCTGGTAACATGTATACGTTTCAGAGGGGAGAGCTGTGCTTGCGCGCAGCTTTTCTGCACAAAAAGTCTTTCGTCGTTCCGAAGGGTGAACGGAGTGACGATTGTTCCGTATTGCGGAGAAGGAATCAGAGAGGATATCGTTCCATCGTATTCCGAAGCGGAGCAGGTGAAACGAAAGTAGGTTTTCGTTTCTGAGCGAGCAGTCGGTATGGTTGGGTTGATACCCGTTATTTTATTAAGAGAAAAACATGTCTAGGATTTACACTGAAGAAGGATTGAAGAAGTTGGAAACCGAACTTGAGGAACGGAAGACGGCGACCCGTATCGCGATCGCTCAGGCGATCAAAGAGGCGAAGGAGCAGGGCGACCTGTCCGAGAATGCCGAGTATAGTGAGGCGAAGCGTCAGCAGGATGAGAACGAGAATCGTATCATGGAGCTGGAGACGCTTCTGCGTGATGCCATCTTGGCCGATACCAATACCAAAGGATCGGAAATAGGGATGGGATCCAAGTTGACCGTGAAACTCGGCAACAAGGAACTCGCCTTCGAAATCGTCGGTTCGAACGAGGTCGATCCGGCCCGCGGGAAAATATCGAACGAGTCTCCACTCGGTAAGGCCTTCATGGGACGGAAAAAGGGCGACAAGGTGGAAGTCCAGGCCCCGGCCGGAAAGATCAAGTACGAGATTCTTGACGTGAAATGATCATCGGATGACTTTTTGGAAAGAACCGCCGACCTTTGGCGGTTTTTTCTTGCCTGAAAGAAGAAAAATCGCTAGAGTACAAGAAGACTTTTGAATGTAATGAATCCGTATGCGCGAAGATATACTTGCCACCAAACAGGAAAAGCTGGCCCGTCTTACCGAGGCGTTCGGTACGGCGTATCCCGAGAAGACCGGTCGGACCATCGATCACGCGACGCTCCTGTCCCGATTCGAGGAACTGGCGGCTTCCAAGGAAACCGTCGTGATCGCCGGTCGGGTGCGTTCGCTCCGGATGATGGGGAAGATCGGTTTTGCACATATCGAGGACGGAAGCGGGAAATTCCAGATCTTCCTTTCCGAACAGACGACCGGCACGGAAGCGCTCCGTCTGTTTGCCGACACGATCGAGATCGGTGATTTCGTCGAGGCGAGCGGTACTGTCTTTCTGACAAAGAAGGATGAGAAGACGCTCGATGTCGCGTCGTGGCGCATCCTGAGCAAGTCCATGCGGCCGATCCCGACTGAGCATTTCGGTCTGCAGGACGAGGAGGAGCGTCTGCGTCGGCGGTATCTCGATCTGCTTTCCAATCCCGAGACGCGCGATATTTTCGTGAAGAAGAATATCTTCTGGCAGACGGTACGGAATTTTCTCGCGGCGCGCGGGTATCTCGAAGTCCAGACGCCGGTGCTTGAGCATATTCCGGGCGGTGCCGAAGCCGAACCGTTCGTGACACATCACCATGCGCTCGATCAGGATTTCTTCCTCCGCATCTCTCTCGAACTCGCCCTGAAGCGTCTCCTGGTCGGAGGATATGAGCGGGTCTTCGAGATCGGCCGGGTCTTCCGCAATGAAGGCATCGACCGCGAGCATCTGCAGGAATTCGATCATATGGAATGGTATGCGGCGTTCATGGATATGGAGGGCGGCATGGCGCTTACCGAGGAACTGTATCGGGATATCGTGCGCGCGGTCGCTGGAGAAGCGCTGACGACCGAATACGAAGGTGTGACGCTCGATTGGTCGAAGCCTTTCGCTCGCGTCGACTATTTCGAGGAATTCAAAAAAGAAACCGGCATCGACCTTTCAGGGGATGTCTCGGTCGGGATGCTGCGTGCCAAGGCCGATGAACTCGGTATCAAATACGATTCGGCAGCCGGAGAAGGTCGTCTGATCGATACCTTGTACAAGAAGACCGTCCGCAAGCGACTCATAGAGCCTTGTTTCTTGGTCGGCCATCCGCTTCTCGTCTCACCGCTTTCCAAAATCGATCCCTCTGATCCGAAGCGCGCCCTGCGCTTCCAGCCGATCGCCGCGGCGAGCGAACTCGGCAACGGTTTCGCAGAACTCAATGACCCAGCCGATCAGCGACGCCGCTTCGAAGAACAGATGAAGCTGCGTGCGGCAGGGGATACCGAAGGTATGATGTTGGACGAGGATTTTCTCGAAGCCCTCGAATACGGTATGCCGCCAGCCTGCGGTTTCGGAATGAGCGAGCGACTCTTCGCCATCCTTCTCGACCGTTCCGTCCGTGAAACGGTCATCTTCCCGCCGACCCGTCTGGCATCCAAGGAAGAGCGCCTCGGCTAGGACCTCGATTACAAAAACGAAATCCCTTCTTTCCGGAAGGGATTTTTTGTATACTGGGATGGAAAGAAAGAGTCTTGCGAATACGGTCGATTATGCGAAATAGTATCGGCATGCGATGGGTGTTGGCGATCATGATCTTGTCCGGTCTCGGCTGGACGGAGGTTTCCGTTCGAGCGGACGAGGATACCGGTTGGACGAACTACGATGACTATGTTGTCATCGATCATGATACGACCTGGCAGGGTACTTTGACTCGAGCCGATCTGGCCAAGCCGGTGGTCATCGTCAATAATGCGACTCTGACTATCGAGGCGGGGACGCATGTCGCGATGGATCGAATCATGGTCTATGACGGACGTATTCTGGCCCGCGGAATGGCGACCGACCGCATCGTCTTCACCAAGCAGGAACCGGATCTCTCGGTGATCCCTGAGGGCTGGCGCGATGAATATGATCCCGAATGTTTTCCTGATGCTTTCCCGAGCGGAACGATTGAGTTTTCCGAAAACGTGGAGAGCGATGATGTGAGCGAAGATTCCGTATTCCGTTTTGTCGATTTCGATCATCTGGGTCGCCAGATATCGGATGCAGGCAAACACTGTCCTTCTCAGGTCGGCATGGGACGGACTTTCCGGAATGTCTTCTCTATCGGTACGGCAGAAGCGAGTCGGGTGAGGACATTCCGTGACCCAGCGCTTCACTTGACGAACGGTCGGGTGAAGATCGAATATTCAGCCTTCATCGGGAGTGCGGCAGCGGCCATCGAGGCGGAACTTTCTTTCGGAGACGACTGGACCTCATACGACTTGCTTTCCGTGACACAGTCAGATTTTGAGGGGAGCGGCGACCGCATCGCCGTCGAGACACATTTCTCGTTTCCGGAGGGACATTGGGCGAGTGAGTATTCCGAGCATGTGCGGTTGACGGACAACTGGTACGGGCATGCTGATGGACCGAGTTATGGACCGTTCTTTTCTTCGCCGGGTGAACGACTCCTCGGAGACGCGACTTTCATCGGGTGGAAGAAGACTCCATTCCGATGTATAGACGAGTGTCCATCGAATGTCCTCTTGCTTCCCGGGATCAAGCTGAGCCGGCTCTATACCGGTGGTGCCCACGGCACCGAGGACCAGCTCTGGCCGCCGAATTATTTCGGAGACGATCTTGAGGACCTCGAGCTCGATGCGGACGGGAAGAGTATCAAGCCGGTATACATCAAGGAAGGTGATGTGTTGAGCGATGTCGGGGCATCTGATATTTACACGTCTTTCCTCGATCGGCTCGAGGAACTGAAGTCGACAGGCACGATCAATGAATACGAGTCGTTCGCGTATGACTGGCGAGGGAACGTCGAGGAGGTCGCGCGTTCCGGGTCGCCGGGTGAGCATGGCCAGCTCCGATCGGCGGTCGAAACGGCTCTCGCACTTGCGGCATCTTCCCGGAGCGGCAAGGTGACGATCGTCGCGCATTCGAACGGCGGACTGCTTGCCAAAGCGATCCTGATGGAACTTGAACGCCAGGGGCTCGCCGATCGGGTGGATACGGTCGCGATGGTCGGGACGCCGCAGATGGGTACGCCGATAGCGATGCTCTCGCTCCTCTATGGCTACGACGAATCGGTGCTTTTCGGAACATTGATCGCCCGGGACGAGGCCAGGAAATTGGCCGAACACATGCCGGGAGCCTACGGCCTGCTTCCTTCGCGTGAGTACCTCGAACGGACAAGGGAACCGCTCATCACATTCGACGCGACGCGGACGCGCTATCGGGCGTTCACGGATGCCTATGGCGAATCGATCGGAGATATTTCCGAGCTCGGGCGATTTCTCGCGGGCCAGGACGATCATCGGGACAAGCCGGATGCAGACGATGTGGAACGGGAAAACGTCCTGTCCCCGTCGCTCTTGGCAGAGGCCCGGGAGATGCACGAACGGCTCGATCATTGGTCACCGCCGAGCGGAGTCCGGGTGATACAGATCGCCGGCTGGGGTATCGATACGGTGAGCGGGGTGAAGTATACCGAGAAATCGCTTGAGCGATGCTCCTACTCGGGGA
>ERZ724505.1830-NODE-1830-length-11094-cov-43.684301_pt1 | contig 11094 bp, 10 predicted proteins | sample MGYA00376038_ERZ724505 | MGnify/ENA primary metagenome ERZ724505 (study PRJEB28724, sample SAMN07190884) | wastewater metagenome | isolation source: effluent of sewage treatment plant in Hong Hong | place: Hong Kong | collected 2016-03-17 ... | reverse complement strand
CACCAAGACGCTCACTGAGGCGGGCGTTATCAAGAAGGCCGAGGACAAGCCCGCCGACGAGGCCAAGCCGGACCCGGCCGCCGCGGCGGTGCACACGGCCGAGCTCGAAGCGGCCCGGGCCGAGGCGGTGCTCTTGCGCCGGCAGCTCGAGGCGGTCGGCACCGTCACGGACGACGACCGGCTCGGCTACGTCGACAAGCCTCTGGACTCGATCCGCGGGTTCATCGCGCAGCGCCTGGGGGTCAAGCAAGACTCCAAGGAAGTCGCGGACGAACTGGCTTTCTTGCGCCAAGAGTTGCTGATCGACGCGATCGGTGCTGATACTCTGGCGGACGACAGGAAGCTTCAGCGCAGCCAGGAACACACCGATCGCCGCTGGCGACTCGGACAGCAACTCCAGGCAGCTTCCAAGGAGACGCAGCGAGCCACCGAACAGCGGTCCGCCGCCGTCCGGCTCGTCTCCTCGGTGTACGACGCCGCAAAGGCGGACTACCCGTACCTGCCGATCGCGACCGTCGACGGATACGACCCCGCGCAAGTGGGGCTCGATCTGTGGGTCAAGGCGGTGAATGACGGGCGGATCAAGCCAACCGGCGACGATGCCGCGAATGCTCGCGAGGCACTCCGACTCGCCAACCAGTTCTACCAACACAGGGCCGACAGGATCGCCAAGATCCGGCCCGTCGACACCTCCCAGGCACCGGCGACCACGCCGACCAAAGCCTCCGCTCCTGCGGGGCAGCCCGGGCAGCTCAAGCAGACCCCGTCGAAGGCACCGGCCAAGGCCGCCAGCGCACCGCCCCCGACACTGAGCGCCCGCCAGGCCGCCGCCCCGCCGAGCGCCAAGGCCCCGTCGGACGGATCGCCGCGGGTCATCGTTGACCCGCACGACCCGGCGAACCGCGCAGCAAGGATCGCTGCGGCGATCGCCAAGCGACAGCAGGGCTGACACACGTCGGCGGCGCAGGACCGGATGCGGGGAGGTGAGGAGCAACGCTCACCATGACCGCAACCGCATTCGCTGACGTCGATGCCTCGCTGAAGGAGATCTACAGCGAGGATCACCGCAAGTCCCTCGCCTACGTCGACAACGTCCTGCTCGCCACCGTCGGCAAGGAGCAGAGCGGCGGCGACTACTTCGTCCAGGCGGTGCGCACCCGCGCGCCGGGCGGGTCGTCCGCGACCTACTCGAAGGCCAAGGCGAACAACACCGCCTCGAAGATCTTCAAGATGAACATCAGCCGCGCGGACCTGTACCAGCGCGTGGCGATCAACCTCAACCTCTTCACCGCCGCGAAGAAGTCCAGCGAGTCGATCTACCAGATCACCAAGGAATTCGACGACGGCATGAAGGAGCTGGGCTCGAAGATCGAGCGCCGGCTCTACCGCGGCAAGTCGGGCAAGATCGGCCAGGTCGCCTCGACGACCACCGTCACCGGCACCACGATCGTCCTGACCGACAAGGCCGACGCCTTCAACTTCCAGCCCGGCGACAAGCTGAACTTCAGCACCGCGGACGGCGGCGGCGCGGTGCGCACCGGCGGCACGCTGTCGGGCATCCTGACCGTGCTGTCCGTCGACGAGCAGGCCGGCACCGTCACCACGGCCGGCGCCAACATGTCGACCGAGGCGGGTCTCGCGACCGGCGACTACATCTTCCAGGACGGCGACTACGACGCCTGCCCGAACGGGCTCGAGGACTGGCTGCCGGTCGACTCGCGCACGACCAAGCTGGCCGCGTCGTTCAACGGCCTGACCCGCTCGCAGGATCCGAACCGCCTCGGCGGCATCTACGTCGACGGCACCGCGGTGTCGGGCGACCTGAACGACATCGCGCTGAAGCTGGCGGGCGACATGTCCAAGTACGGCGCCAAGCCGGAGCTGTGGATCCTGCCCACCGACCAGCTCACCGTGCTGCAGCAGATCTGGCTCGCCGCGCGCATCCCCTACACGCCGATCACCGTGTCGGCGTCGGAGCGGATGGCCGACGGCTCGATCCTCAAGATCAGCGAGATCGCCTCGGGCATGTCGGCGCAGGTCGGCCCGTACCGGATGAAGGTCATCGGCACCCGGCACTGCCCGTCGAACCGGATGTACATGCTCGAGCCGTCGACCTGGACCCTCCGCTACACCGGCGGCGGCGTCCCGTTCTTCGCCACCGAGGAGATCGAGGGTTCGATCATGCGCCTCGACACCAGCGGCTCCACGGCCCCCGAGGTCGAGGCGTGGCTGGCCGCGTTCTGCAACCTCGGCTGCGAGGCGCCCGGCCGCAACGGCGTCGCCAAGCTGCCCACCGCCGCCTGAGCCAAGGAGCCACGCACCATGTTCATCAATCCCAACTACGTCCTGAAGCTCACCACCTCGGCGGCCGTCACCGTCGATGTCGTCGTCGGCTACCTCGACATCGGCATGAACCGCGAGCAGAAGCCGGGCAGCGTCGTCACGCTGATCAGCACCGCGACGACCACCAACATCTGCACCGCGCCGACCAACACCTTCACCGGCCGACAGGTCGAGACGATCTCGATCCGCAACCGCGACGCGTCGTCCTGCGACGTGACGGTCAAGCTGTTCAACGGCGAGAGCTCGACGGCCGAGGTCTACAAGGTGACCCTCGCCGCCGGTGCGCACGCCTTCTACGAGCGCAACTCGGCGGGCTGGACCGTCACCCCGACCGCGACCCTCGGCGTCGGCGTGCTGCTGACCACGGCGGCCGACGTCGTGAACTCGGCGGCCGACACGCTGGCCGACGTGACCGGCCTGTCGTTCGCGGTGACCTCGGGCCAGGTGTACCGCTTCCGGGCGGTCATTCCGTACACCTCCGCGGCGACCACGACCGGCTCGCGCTGGACCATCAACGGCCCGTCGATGACGCACATCAGCTACACGAGCCGGTACACGCTGACCGCCTCGACCGAGACGTTCGGCTACTACACCGCGCTGCAGCAGCCGGCGGCGGCCAACGCCTCGTCGCTCACCACCGGCAACGTCGCGGTGGTCGAGGGCTTCTTCAAGCCCTCGGCGAACGGCACCGCGGCGATCCAGTTCGCCAGCGAGGTCGGCGCCTCGGCGATCACCGCGCTCGCCGGCGCGACGCTTGAGTACGTCCGCACCGCCTGAGTCACCGCCCCGCAAGGGGCCACCGCGGGCGAGTGAGATGGAAACACGGCGGCCCCATAAGCCGCAGAACCGGGGTCAGTACCCGGGCCCGCAACGAACCGAATGACCGCGATCACCCTCGCCACCCTTCGCACGCGTGCTCGCCAGCTCGGCGACTACGAGAACTCCACCGTGTTCACCGACGCGGTGATGACGCCGTGGGTGAACGAGGCGATCGGCGACTACTTCGACCTCCTCGACGAGCACTTCGACGGCTACCGCGACACCACCGGCACCGTGACGACCACGGCCGGCGTCGCCACCGTCGCGCTACCGGCCGCGTTCCTCAAGGCGCGCGCGGTCGACATCCTCGACGGCGGCACCTACCGGCAGTTGCGCCGCTTCCAGCCCGGCCCGCAGGCGCTCGGCTTCGACGGCTCGACCGGCCGGCCCGTCGGCTACCTGCACGTCGGGACCAACCTCGAGCTGTTCCCGACGCCCGACGCCGCCTATTCGGTGCGCCTCCGCTACGTGCCCGAGATGACGCCGCTGGCCGCGGACGGCGACTCGATCGACGTGCCGAACGGGTGGGAGGGCTTCATCATCCACTCGATCCTGCTGCGCTGCGACGAGCGCGAGGAGCGGCCCCTCAGCGACCGCTTGGCCGCGATCGACCGCCACCGGCAGCGGATCGTGCGGGCATCGCAGAACCGCAACACCGCCGAGCCGGCCTACCTGCCGATGCCGTGGGAGGGCAGCTCATGGCCCGGGTGAGCGGCAAGCGGCGGACCCGTGACGTCATCGCCAAGCCGGCGGTGCCGGGCGTGCCCGAGGAGTACAACCCGAGCGAGGTCGACCGGGCGATCGACGCGGTGGCCAGCGCGACGGAGCGCGTGATCGACAAGCTCGAGCCGCACATCGGCGCGGGCGGCACGGCGCACGCGGTGGCGACGACCACGGCGGCCGGGTTCGCGCCGGCGCTCGACGGCGACCCAACGCACTACCTCGACGGCACCGGGGCGTGGTCGACGCCGAGTGGCGGAGGCGGCGGCGTCACGGACGGCGACAAGGGCGACGTCGTGGTCAGCGGCGGCGGCGCGACATGGACGATCGACGCGCTCGCGGTCGACACCGGCAAGCTGGCGGGAGACGCGGTGACCAACGCCAAGCTGGCCAACGTCGCCACCGCGACACTCAAGGGCCGCGTCACGGCTGGCACCGGCGACCCGGAGGACCTGACCGGGACGCAGGCCACGACGATCCTGGACGTGTTCACGGCGGGCCTCAAGGGGCTCACCCCGGCGTCGGGCGGCGGGACGACCAACTACCTCCGCGCCGACGGGACGTGGGCCGCGCCGGCGAGCGGCTCGGGCGCGAGCGTCGACGAGATTCTGGCGATCGGGGCGATGCTGTGAAGCTGCTCTCGACCCAGAAGATCGAACTGGCGACGTCCACGGCCGACGCGATCCACGTGGTCGCAGGGTGGGCCGACATCGACAAGACCGCCGCGACGACCTACACGCCTGGCACGACGGACACGACGTTCAGCTCGGCGACCACCAAGACGATCGTGGCGGCGCCGTCGACCTCGTCGATCTATCGCGAGGTGACCGACATCTCGATCCGCAACGAGGGCGCCGGCGCGAACACGGTGCGGGTCCAGCGCGACACCGGCGGCACCGACGTCGTGATCGAGTCCGTCTCGCTGGCCGCCGGCGAGTCGCTGCGGTTCGAGTCGCGCACCGGATGGGACCGCTACACCGCGCTGGGCGAGCGCATGGTGTCGGGCCGCGACGGCGCCGATGGCGCGACGGGCGCCGCCGGCGTCGGGACGAGCGGAACGGTCGAACTGGACTTCGGGGCCTGGCCAGGATCGGCGCACGCAACGGTGGCCGTGACCGGACAGGCGACGATCGCTGGCGCGTCGGTAACCGAGGCGTGGATCGTGCCGGTCGCGACCTCCGATCACACGGCCGACGAGCACCTGGTCGAGAACATCCGGGTCATCGCCGGTCCTCCGACGGCGGGCGTCGGCTTCACGATCCACGGCTTCCTGCCCGACCGTCCCGGGCCAGCGCCTCTGTTCATCGCGCAGCGTACCAACGCGGGCGGCCGCAGCAACGTGGCCCCCACGCCCGTCAGCCCTTTCAAGCGTGCGCGCCTCTACGGCCGATGGTCGGTCGGCTGGCGCTGGAGTTGATATGCCCATCGAGATCATTGGCAGCACCGGATACGAGCTCGACACCGACGCGGCGGGGGCGGCCAAGATCGTTGCCCGACCGACCGACGCGACCGGCTTTGGCCACTACACCTACGGCGGCTTCACCGGCATCTTGCCGGCGGCGCTCGGCGCCAACTCCGAGATCTTTCAGTTCCGCTGGTCCGACGCCACCCGCGTCTGCATCATCAACGAGATCAAGATCTCGGCGTGCGTCTCGACGACGTTCTTTGCCGCGGGCGTCCCGGTCCAGATCGATCTGGTCAAGTCGACGGGCTGGACCGTCGCCGGCACGCTCGGCACGGCGATCAGCCCGGCCGCGCTGCTCAAGAAGCGGACCTCGATGTCCTCGACGCTGGTCGCGTCCGGCGACATGCGCATCGCGACCACCGCCGCGCTCGGCGCCGGCACCAAGACGCTCGAGACGCTGAGCCTGGCCACGATCCTTGCGCCGGGGCCGATCACGGCCTCGCTCAACGGACAGATCATCGCGCCGGGGACCATCTTCTACCGCGGCGAGATCGGCGACGGCCAGTACCCGCTCGTCTTGGCGCAGAACGAAGGGTTCTCGATTCGCTCGGTCGCGGTGCCGGCAACCGGCACGTGGACCGCCTCGATCCAGATCGACTGGACCGAAGCCGCCAACTACTGAGGAACCCATGGGCACCACGACCACGAACATGGGCCTGAGCAAGCCGACGCTCGCCGGCGACGCGGCGACGTGGGACGACCAGATCAACGCCTCGCTCGACGCGATCGACCTGCACAACCACACGACCGGCGCGGGCGTCCAGATCCCCGCCGGCGGGCTCAACCTCACGACCGACCTGACGCTGAACGGCACGTGCGCGCTCACCAACGCCAAGGCGCTCGCGTTCACGACCCAGGCCAGCTACACGGTCAGCAAGTCGCTGTGGGTCAAGACCAGCGACGGAGAGCTGTACTGGCGCAACGCGTCCGGCACCGACGTCAAGATGACCTCGGGCGGGACGCTCAACATCTCGATCGTCGGCGGCATCCTCGGCGACTACGCGGCGGCGGCGGCTGCAGTCTACTACGACGACTCGGCGCAGGCGTACCGCTTCCTTGAGACCGCGCCGTCGCCGAACTCGTGGTCGCGGGTCCAGTGTGGCGACCTCGACCTGTACGAGCACGCCAGCGGCATCGCGAACCGCGTGCGCATCTCCAGCCCCGCCGGCCTTGCGGCGAGCTACGCGTTGACGCTGCCGGCGGCGCTGCCGGGGTCCACGAGCCTCCTGCAGGTGTCGAGCGCGGGCGCGGTGACGGCAAGCAACACCATCGCGAATGCTGTAGCGATGAGCGCGTCGCTGACGGTCGGCACCACGCTGGGCGTCACCGGCCTGATTACGGCAAGCGCGGGCCTCACGGCGAGCGCCAACCAAGACGTGACCATCAGCGGCACGGGCCGCTTCAAGCACGGCAGCATCATCCGCACCGTGTCGCCCCACGCGGGGCAAGGCAGCGGGTACACGCTGGCGGCCGGCTACGTCCAGTCCACCGGGGCAAACACCTACTACCTGCCGATTCCGTTCGACGTCGGCGAGCGCCTGACGACGGTCGACACGTTCACCTACGGAGATGGTGTGATGGACGTGACGATCGACGTGTGCCTGTACTCGGCGCCGTCGGGCGGATCGATCACGCGCACCGTCATCGGCACGGCGAGCAACACCAACCAGGGGGCGACCTGGGGCACGAACACGATCAACGTCACCGATACGACGCTGGCCACTGGCGAGCAGATCGTCATCGAGTACCAGCCGAACGCCACCAACCTGCGCGTCGGCCCCGCCGTCGCGACCTACGACCGCCCATGAACACGCGGGCCGAACACGTACAGGCACGAGCCGGCCATGTCGAGCGTGGCCGCGTTCTCGCGTGCCGTCATCGTGATCGTTCCGACGTCAACGCCAAGCGATCGGGTGCAGACGGTGCGGTCCGAGTCGGCCGCGCAGGTCCATCCAGCATCACCGACCACAACGGGCTTGCTCAGCGGATCATCGATCGTCAGACGGAGCGTCAACGCCGGACCGTCGGAGCATCCGGCCCCGGAGTGCGAGGTTTCCTTCAGGTCCAACTCCCATCGATCGGGAAGCTCGGCGCACGAGGCGACGAGAACGGAGGCGAAAGTGGCGAGCAGGGTGCGCATCTCCTCTCAGCGTGGGGATGCACCCGGGGCGGTGTCAAGACTCACCGCTGCGGGGTGACCAACGCCACGCATCATCGCGAAAGTGCGGCCCAGATCGCCCCGCCGCACCACTCGAAGCCGTCCAGCGCGTGCCAGCCGGGGTCGAACTGCATGTACACGGCGGTCGCCAGCATCGCCACGACCATCGCGATCGGCCCGTGCCACTTCGGGTTGACCATGCCCGACCGTACCACCGGAGGCGCGTGATGGCGCTCCAGGAGATGGCCTACCCGATCAAGTTCGCGGGCGGCCTCGAGACGAAGTCCGACCCCAAGGCGGTCCCGACGGCGCGGCTGCTGACGCTCGAAAACGCCGTGTTCACCAAGGCCGTGTCGCTGTCGAAGCGGTACGGCTACACCTCGCTGGGCCTGTCGGTGCTCGGCTCGGCGACGCCCTACGCGCTGCCCCGGGGCCTCGCGGCGCGCGGCGACGAGCTCGTGCTGTTCACGGAGGCCGCGGCGTACAGCTACGTCGAGGGCGCGGGGGCGTGGTCGCAGATCGCCGACGGGATGATGTCGATCCGTCAGAGCGACCGGGCGCTGGTCAAGACCGTCTCATCGCAGACCGGGTGCGACTACGCGAGCTGCGACGGCGTGGCGGTGGTCGCGTGGAACGACTCGCGAGGCGGCGTGTGGTTCGCGGTGACCGAGACGAACGGCGAGCGGGTCACGATCCCGCCGACACAGGCCAGCTCGACCGGCACCAACCCGCGGTGCGTCCGCAGCGGCGACCGGCTGCTGATCCTGTGGGCGCAGCAGGCACTCGGGCAGATTCGGTGCATCCTGATCGACCCGGCCGCGCCGCACGCCTACGACGCCGGCACCTTCCCGCGGATCATCGTCGACGACCTCTCGACGACGCTGCCCAACTACGACGCGGCGTACGTCAACGCGACGAACACGAGCGGCACCGATGCCGCAGCGATCGTCTGGCTGTCGTCGCTCAACACGATCCGGTCGGGCTGGCTGATCCCGTCGGGGCAGGTTGGGTCGCCGGGCACTGGCTGGCCGTCGGTCGTGACGCACACGCCCTCGCCGGCGGCGCTACCGCTGACCGCCGGTCCCGTGATCGCACCGTCGCTGACGACCGCCGACGACTGGGCGCTGGCGTGGTCAGGCGGCGGCGACTCCTACGGCGCGATCGTCCAGTCGGACTTCGGGGCGATGGCCGTGTCGGTCGAGATGGCCGAGACGTCGACGACCACGAGCGGCGGCGACCGGATCGCGGTGGCGTTCCGTGGGTCGGCGACGTCGGGCACGATCAACATCTGGAGCGAAGCCAGGAACGCGACGCTGCGGAACTCGCGCGTGTACAACCAGGTCATCACGGTGACGGCGGGCGTCGGCAGCGCCAGCGACGGATCGCCCGACGCGTTCGCGGGCGCCTGCCTCGCCTCGTGCGGCTGGGTCGACGAGCCCGACGGAGGCACGGCGCGCGCCTACGTGACGCTGCTCCACCCGGCGGCGCTGTTTGCGACCTACGTCACCGTGCGCGACGACGGGCTGCCAATCGCGCAGTCGATCCCGAGCAACGCCGGCCTCCCGCCCGGGCACATGCTGCCGCGGGTCACGGCGGGCGAGTCGGACCGCACCTACGACTGGTGCGCCGTCTACCGCGCGCAGCTGCCGGTCGACGACGGCGTGACCACGGACGACGTGTTCGCCGAAGCCGGCCCGCGGCTTGTCTCGCTCGACTTCGACGCCAGCGACAGCCACCAGGCCGTCTACGTCGGCCGGACGCTCTACGTCGGCGGTGCGGTGACGTGGGCCTACGATGGCGTCGGGTTCGTCGAGGCCGCGCCGTTCTACGCGCCCGATTGGGAGACGGGTGCGACGCTGCACACGAACTCCACCGCGGGCACCGGCGGCATGGCGAACGGGACCTACTCCTACCTGTTCTGGTACGAGGCGACGCTCGCGAACGGCGAGATCGTCCGCGGCCCGACGTCGAAGCCCTACAGCGTGACCGTTGGCGGCTCGGATGACCGCGTGACGATCACGATCCCGGCGCTGCGGCTCACCTGCTGGGGGCTCAACCGGCGCGAGGAGCTGCGCGTCTGCGCGGCCCGGTCGCTGGCTGGCGACACCTCGGCGTACTACCGGATCACGTCGCTCGACCCGTCGACCGCCGGCACGGCAAACGGCTACGTGGCCAACGGTCGCGCCGCCGACACGGTGACCGTAATCGACGAGTACAGCGACGCGACGCTGGCCACGCGGGAGCCGCACTACACGACCGGCGGTGTCCCGTCGAATGACCCGATCGCGGCGTCGGGCGTCATCGCCGAGGGGAAGGGCCGCGTGTTCTGGGCCGACGCAAGCGACCCGAGCGGCGTCTACTACTCGCAGGAGCGCGCCGACGGGTACGCGATCGAGGCGACGCCCGAGTTGCGCCTGCAGGTCCCGCCCGCCGGCGGCGCGGTCACCGGCATCGCGGTCATGGATGACGCGGTGATGATCTTCAAGCGGTCGGCGATCTACATGGTCACCGGCGCGGGCCCGCTCGCCAACCCAGCGGCCGGCGGCGAGTGGTCCACGCCGGCGCTGATCACCTCCGACGTGGGGTGCGTCGACCAGCGGTCGCTCGCGACGATCCCGACCGGGTTGGTGTTCCAGTCGGCCAAGGGCATCTACCAGCTCGACCGCGGCCGGCAGGTGTCCTACGTCGGCGCGCCGGTCGAGGCGTACAACGCGCAGCGGATCGTCCGGGCCACGCTCGTGGAGGACACGACGCAGGTACGGTTCCTGACCGACAGCGGCTCGACGCTGCTCTACGACTACCTCTTCGGGCAGTGGAGCACCTTCACGAACCACGAGGGCATCGACTCGATCACCGCGCGGGGCCTCTACCACTACCTTCGCACCGACGGCCGCGTGTTCCGGCAGGCGACGACCTACGCCGACGACAACCTCCCGATCCCGATGGTCATCGAGACCGCGTGGATCCGCTTCGGCGAGGCGCGGCAGGGACTGCAGCGGATCTGGCACGCGCAGATCCTCGGCGAGCGCAAGTCAGCACATGAGTTGCGGGTGCAGTGGCAAACCGACTACGACGAACCAGGCAACTGGAGCGAGCCAGTCGTGTTCGACGCCACTTCCACCGACGGCAGCGTGTACGGCGACGGCTCCTACGGGTCGGGCGTCTACGGCGGCGACGCGCCGTCGCGCTACGAGTGGACGGCGCACGTCGGCCGCCGCTGCGAGGCGATCCGGTTCCGTTTCACCTTCCCGGAGCCGTCCGGCGCGTTCGGCGCGTGCGCGGAACTAACTGAGCTGCTGATCACCGGCGGCGTCAAGGGCAACCGCAACAAGCTACCCGCAGCAAGGATGGGGTGACCCATGGGCATCCTCAGTGGCATCGGCGGCGCGATCTCCGACTTCGGCTCGGCGGCCGGGCGCACGCTGTTCGGCGACAACCGCGCACGCAACGCCGCGATGGCCGAGCAGAACACCCGCCTCGAGGGCGGCGACATGCTCCGCGGCTACGCGCAGCAGCAGATGATGGGCGCGCAGGGGCGGCCGACGCCCCAGGCGCAGGCGCAGCAGCTCGGCCCGGCGACGCGCATCGA
>ERZ724505.1829-NODE-1829-length-11099-cov-4.990945_pt1 | contig 11099 bp, 7 predicted proteins | sample MGYA00376038_ERZ724505 | MGnify/ENA primary metagenome ERZ724505 (study PRJEB28724, sample SAMN07190884) | wastewater metagenome | isolation source: effluent of sewage treatment plant in Hong Hong | place: Hong Kong | collected 2016-03-17 ... | reverse complement strand
AGACCGCCCACGATGGCCGCGCCTGCGTACAACAGCGCGGCGGTCGTGAGTGGGCCGAGGCCTTGGCCCCAGTGCTGGACCAGCGCCGTGCTAGCGCCGAACAGGGCCGCCGCCAGCAAAGCCAGCAAGCCGCCCTTCAAGGCGGGCTGTTTCATCGTGTCGAGGCCTTCATGTGCTTTGAGTCTGAACCTTGGGCGAGGTTGTCGAGGCAAGCGCCTGATCTGACTTGTCCTGGTGTTTCAGCGAGTGGGCCCATCGGTACAGCACGGGCAGCACCAGCAAGGTCAGCGCCGTGGACGACAGGATGCCACCGATGACGACCGTGGCCAGAGGCCGCTGAACCTCGGCGCCGGTGCCGGTTGCCAAAGCCATGGGCACGAAACCCAGTGATGCCACCAGCGCCGTCATCAGCACCGGGCGCAGCCGGGTCAGCGCACCTTCGCGCACGGCGACGTCCAGCAGCATGCCGTTCTCCCGCAATGAGCGGATGAAGGCAATCATCACGAGGCCGTTCAGCACCGCGACCCCAGACAGTGCGATGAAGCCCACGCCTGCCGAGATCGACAGGGGAATGTCGCGCAGCCACAGCGCCACGATGCCGCCGGTCAACGCAAACGGAACGCCGGTGAACACCAGCAGCCCGTCCTTCACGTTGTTGAACATCGCAAACAGCAGCACGAAGACCAGCAGCAAGGCCACGGGCACGACGATCTGCAGGCGCTCGCTGGCCGACTGCAGTTGCTCGAAGGTGCCTCCCCAGCTCGTCCAGTAGCCGCTAGGCACCTTGACCTTGTCTTGCAACTGTGCCTGGGCATCGGCCACGAAGGAGCCAATGTCGCGGCCCCGCACGTTGGCGGTCACGACGACCCGGCGCTTGCCGCTCTCCCGGCTGATCTGGTTGGGACCCGGGGCAATCTCGAAGCTGGCCACATCACCGAGCTGCGCATAGGCCGTCGCGCTCCCTGGCAGCTTGATCGGCAGGCGCTTGAGTGCCTCGATGTCGCTGCGCACCGACTCCGGCAGGCGCACCAGGATGTCAAAGCGCCGGTCGCCTTGGAACAGCGCGCCGGCCTCACGCCCGCCGATGGCCGTGGCGGCCGTCTCCTGCACCTCGGCCATGCTGAGGCCCAGCCGTGCCAGCTTGGCCCGGTCGATCTGCACCGTCAGCATGTGCAGGCCGGTCGTCTGTTCCACCTTCACATCGGCGGCTCCCGGCACGCCCTGCAGAACCTTCGAGATCTGCTCGGCCGTGGACTCCATAACCGCCATGTCGTCGCCGAACACCTTCACCGCCACGTCGCTGCGGACGCCCGAGATCAGCTCGTTGAAACGCATCTGGATCGGCTGCGTGAACTCGTAGTTGTTGCCAGGAACCTTGCCAACGGCGGCTTGGAGGGCGGCGACCAGGGACTCGATGCTGCGGTCCGGGTCGGGCCACTCAGAGCGCGGCTTGAGCATCAGGAAGTTGTCGGCGACGCTGGGCGGCATGGGGTCCGTCGCGATTTCCGCGGTGCCCATCTTGGCGAACACCCGTTCGACCTCCGGGAACTGCTTGATGGTGCGTTCCAGCTCAAGTTGCATTTCGATGGCCTGCGTCAGGCTGGTGCCCGGGATGCGCAGGGCATGGAGGGCGATGTCGCCCTCGCTGAGGCTGGGGATGAACTCGCTGCCCATGCGCGTGACGAGCAGGCCACTCAGGACCACCGACACGCCCGTGAGCGTCAGCGTCAGTGGCTTGTTCAGCATCGCCCAGTCCAGCAGCGGCGCGTAGCCACGCTTGGCCCAGCCCATCAAGCGGCTCTCCTTTTCGCCAACGTTCTTGCCAATCAACAGTGCAACGGCGGCTGGAATGAAGGTGATGGACAGGATCATCGCGCCCACCAGCGCGGCCACCACCGTGAAGGCCATCGGGTGGAACATCTTTCCTTCGACGCCGGTGAGCGCGAATATCGGCAGGTAGACCACCATGATGATCAACTGCCCGAACAGCAGCGGCCTGCGGGCTTCCTGAGCGGCGGCGAAGACCTCGTGGAAGCGTTCATCCCGCGTCAGCTGTCGGCCGGCGATCGCCTGAGCGTGGGCCAGGCGGCGCACACAGTTCTCGACGATCACGACGGCGCCGTCGATGATGATGCCGAAGTCCAGCGCGCCCAGGCTCATCAGGTTGGCGCTGACCTTGTTGGCGACCATGCCGGTGAACGTGAAGAGCATGGCCAGCGGGATCACCGCCGCCGTGATGACGGCCGCGCGGATGTTGCCCAGGAAGAGGAACAGGATGGCGACGACCAGCAGCGCGCCCTCGACCAGGTTCTTCTTGACCGTCGCAATGGCCTTGTCGATCAGGATGGTGCGGTCATAAACCGTTTGAGCGATGACGCCCTGCGGCAGGCTGCGGTTGATGTCCTGCAGCTTCTTGTCGACGGCCTGCGACACCGTGCGGCTGTTCTCGCCCATCAGCATGAAGACGGTGCCCAGCACCACCTCGCGGCCGTTCTCAGTCGCCGCGCCGGTGCGCAGCTCCTTGCCCAGGACCACCTCGGCCAGGTCGCGCACACGGATGGGCACGCCCTGGGCGTTGCTGACGACGATGTCGGCAATGTCCTCGATACCGGCCAGCTGGCCCGGCGCACGGATCAGGTATTGCTCGCCTCGGCGCTCGATGTAGCCCGCACCCACATTGCCGTTGTTTCGCTCCAGCGCCTGCACGATGTCCGCCAGGCTCAGGCCGTGCGCCACGAGCTTGTCCGGCGACGGCGCGACCTGGTACTCCTTGGCGTAGCCACCGATGGTGTTGATCTCGGTGACACCGGGTACGTTGCGCAATTGCGGCTTGATGATCCAGTCCTGGATTTCGCGCAGATCCGTTGGCGTGTACGGCGTGCCGTCGGTCTTCAGCGCACCGTCCTTGGCTTCGACGGTCCACATGTAGATCTCGCCGAGGCCGGTGGCGATGGGCCCCAGCGTGGGTGTGAGTCCACCGGGCAGCTTGGCCCGGGCCTCTTGGATGCGCTCATTGACCAGTTGCCGCGCGAAGTAGATGTTGGTGCCGTCCTTGAAGACCACCGTCACCTGGGAGAGGCCGTAGCGCGACAGCGACCGGGTCTGCTCCAGGTTCGGCAGGCCGGCCATCGCCGTCTCGATGGGAAAGGTGACACGCTGCTCAGACTCCAGCGGTGAGTAGCCCGGGGCCTCGGTGTTGATCTGGACCTGGACATTGGTGATGTCCGGCACGGCGTCGATGGGCAGGCGCTGGTAGGTGAACACGCCCAGGGCGGCCATGCCCAAGACGGCGAGCAGGACCAGCCAGCGGTGCTCGATGGCGAAGCGAATGATTTTTTCAAACATGGGGATTCCGTTCGCGCTGTGTCAGACGGCGGCGTCGCCGCGTTCGCCGGCGCGGATGTGCATGACGCCCAGGTGGTGCGGCGGGACGATGGCGGTGATCTGCTTCATCGTTGGCACCTCAGTGGTCATGGCTCGCACCGGCCTTGCCGATGTCCGCCTTGATGAGAAAGCTGTTCTTGACGGCATAGCGCTCGCCGGCCGCCAAACCCTTGATCACCTCCACGTAGCGGCCGTCGCTGCGGCCCAGTTCCAGGGGGCGTGCCTCGAACTGCAGTCCGTAGCGCCCGAAGACCACCGACCAGTCGCGCAGGGACTGCACGGCGTCTGCGGCCACGGCCACCGGCACCTCGACCTCGGCCGAGGTCAGCTCCACCGTCACCGGAAGGCCCGGGCGCCAAAGTCCCTTGGGGTTGGGCAGCACCAGCCGTGCGGTGGCATTGCGGCTTTGCTCGCCCACCAGCGCACCGACGTAGGCCAGCCTGGTTTCGGCTTGCGCCTCGAAGGCTGCGGCCTTGACCTTGGCGGCATCACCCACCTTGAGCAGGTTCACGTCCTTGGCAGGCACTGTCAGCTCGATCCAGACGCTGGACAGATCGGCGACCTGGAAGATGGGCACGTCGTCCTTGAGCGCCTCGCCCACACTGATCTTCTTGTCCGTGATGACGCCGTCGATAGGCGAGCGGATCTCATAGCGGGTCAGGCCTTGAGTCGACTCCGCTGTGCCGGCGCCCAGGCTGGCGAGCTTTTGCCGAGCGGCCTCGACGGCGATTTCCGCTTCCTGGAAGGCCTGCCGCGCGGCCAGGTAGTCCTGCTCGGCGGAAATCTTGTCCTCCCACAGCTTCTTTTCACGCTCATGGGTGGTGCGGGCCAGCGCCATGCGTTTCTGCGCGGCGAGGAACTCACTGCGCTGGTCGGCCAGCGCCTGGCTGGTCATGACTGCAAGCACCTGGCCTCGGCGTACCCGGTCACCGGCATTCGCGAGCACGGACTCGACCAGCCCGGTCAGGCGTGGGGTCACGAAGACGCTGCGGTCCTGGTTCAGCTTGACCTCTCCCAGCAGTTGCAGGCTGCTGCGAATACGTGCCGGTCCGGCCGTGCCGATCTCGACCCCGTTTCGCTTGAGCTGCTCGTCGCTGACCTGCACTCGCGCCTCGACTTGCTCGAACTTGAACTCATAGGTCTGGCCGCCGGCCTGCGCCTTGACTGTCGCCGCAAAGGAGTGAGGTTCCTCGACGGTCGCCGAGCCCTTGAGGTAATCCTTCTCAGCGGCAAAGCTGAAGGTCTCGGGAGCGCGCCCCAGGCGGTCCAGCGTCACAACGACCGCCGCCTGGCTGGGCGGGACGGCCTTGCCGTCCCGGTAGAGGTACACGCGGAATTCGGGCTCCACGCCGGATTCGAAGATGCTCAATTCCAGGCCAAAGCTGCCCTGGGTGAACAGCTTGCCGCCATGCGGTCCCTTGGCGGGAGCCGTCGAGGCGGTGCCGGCTTCGTCATGCCCCTTGCCCCCCATGTGGTCGAGGTCGTGGTCGTCCTTGCCGTGAGCGGCTTCGGCGTGGTCATGCCCTTCGCCGGCCGGCTGGGCGCGATCCATGCGCAGGATCGCAATACCCAGCACGAGGCCGACGATCAGCACGGCCGCAATGACCCAGGTCGATTTCTTGTTCTTCATGTCCATGTTCATGGCTTACTCCAGGGAGTGACCGTCGGCGCCGGCGGTGTGGCCCAGCAGGCGGTCGAGTTCAGCGGCCGCGCGATAGGCATCTGCGGTGCTGCGAAGGATTTGCTGTTGCGTCTGGACCAGCGTGCGCTGGGCGTCGAGCACGTCGATGAAGGCGAACTTGCCCAACTCGTAGCCCTTCACCGCCGCCTCGTAGGCGGTCGTCGCGGTAGGCAAGGCCTCCCTGCGCAGCATCTGGGACTGTTCTCGCGACAGGCGCAGCTTCTCCAGTGACTGGCCGACTTCGGCCTGCAGGCGTGAGGTGGCCGCTGCCAGCGCTTCACGCGCCTGGTCCTCTCGCCGCAATGCCTCCAGCAGATTGCCCTGGTTGCGGTCCAGCAAGGGCAGCGGGATGGACAGACCGATCACTGCCTGCGTGCGGCCCATATCGGCGGCACGCTTGGCACCCAAGGTCACCGTCAAGTCCGGCACACGCTTGGCGCGTTCCCCCTCGCTGACGGCTTGACGACGGGCGATGTCCAGTCTGGCCAGGCGGACGGCCGGGGCTTCGGCCATCCATTCGCCCAAGCGCTGCTGGGCCGGCAGTTCCGGCAAAGCTTCGGCATTGCCCTCAGCCTGGGTGAACTCAATAGCGCCCTGACCCCAAAGCGCGCGCAGGCGCTGGCGAGCCAGCGAGAGTTCGCTGTTGGCCTGTGCCAGGTCGGCACGCGCGCCGGCTTCAGCCACCTGGGCCTTGGCCTGTTCCAGCGGCGGCACCTTCCCAGCCTGTAGGCGTCTGGTCGCGACACCCGATGTCTTGCTCGCAAGCTCCAGCGACATCTGGCTCAGCCGCACCTGCTCCTGGGCGCCCAGCAACGCAAAGAAGGCACTGGTGACTGCCGCACGCACCTCGGCCTGCCTGGCGAGCAGCGCCACGCCAGCCTGCTCCCGGGCGCTCGCGGCTGCGGCCAGGCGCGCCGAGCGCTTGCCGCCCAACTCGATGGCTTGAGACCACTGCACGGTGGTCGTGCGCGTGGCGCTGCGGGAGTCCTCGACCAGCACGCCCAACTCGGGATTGGGTCGCGCGCCAGCCTGGGTCTCGGCGCCTTCCAGCGCCTGCACCTCCAGCCGCGCCATCGCAAGCTCAGGGTTGTGGGCCAGGGCGAGGCGCAAGGCCTCGGCCAGCGTCAGGGAGCTGCCGACGGGTACGGCGTCAGCAGGTGGGGCGGTGAAAACGGTGGCTGGCTCGCCACCTGCCGCTCGCACCGGGAACATGGCAATACACAGCACCGCCAATGTCAGCGGCACCAACAAGCCTTGAAAACGGCTTCGCATCGAACTCTCCGGGTTGTTGGAACAACGGGGGGACGGTTCGGCGCAACGTCGGCTCGCCGCGCGAGCACAAAGGGATGGGGGTTAAGACGACGCGCCGAATCAGGCGCGCAGCCAATTGGGGCGGTCCAGCCCTTCAGGGATGAAGGTTTTGACCCGGCAGGCCAAGTCTGAGGAGGGCCCTTCATCGACGGACTCTGCAACCGCCAGCGCGGCTATCGCCGGCAGCGCAATCGGGCTGAGGTGGCAATGCCCGTGCTCAAGGTCGGCAGCAAAAAGCAGGCTCTTGGCGCCCGGTTTGTCCGCAGTCTCGGACGCAGCATGCGAATGCGCATGGTGGCCAAAATGCGCACCTTGCTGCTGTGTGACTTCCTCATGCTCGCAATAGTTGGCAGCTGCAGCCCAGGATGCCTGGAGCAGCAACAGCAATGCAAGCAAGAAGGCGACGCAGCGGCGCATAAGAAAAGTATATCGAGGGTATGCCTGGATCAGCGGTCGCCGCCGGCGCGCAGCAGCCGCAAGCCGTTGAAGACCACCAGCAGGCTCGCACCCATGTCCGCGAACACTGCCATCCACATGGTGGCGCTGCCGAACACTGCCAGGACGAAGAACACCGCCTTGATGCCCAGCGCAAGCGAGATGTTCTGCCAGAGCACCGCATAGGTCTTCTTGGACAGGCGGATAGTCTCCGGCACCCTGCGCAGGTCGTCGTTCATGATAAGCACGTCCGCCGCTTCCTTCGCCGTGTCGGTGCCGGCGCCACCCATCGAGAAGCCAAGTGCGGCCGCAGCGAGGCTGGGAGAGTCGTTGACGCCATCACCGACCATCCCGACCTCGCCCTCGGTGGCAAGCGCTTCAACCGCCTTCTGCTTGTCCTGCGGCAGCAGGTCGGCACGGACGTCGTCGATACCCACCTGCTTGGCAATGTTCTGCGCCGTGGACGGGTTATCTCCCGTCAGCATCACGGTCCGCACGCCCAGCGCCTTCAGTTCGGAGATGGCCTGCCTGCTGGACTCCTTGGTCGTGTCGGCAACGGCGAAGAGAGCCAGCACCTCTTGTGCGTTGGCCAGAACGGTGAGGGTCCGGCCTTGGGCCTCGTGCTCATGCATCAGCGCCTCAAACTCGGCCGAGCATTGGCCACGCTCGTGAATCCAGCGGTGGTTGCCCAGCACATAGTCCTGGCCGTCGACCGAGCCGTGGACGCCTCGCCCCAGTTCGGCGCCGAAGTTCTGGACCGTGGACGCCTCGCCCGCCAGGCCGGCGGCGATCGCCTTGGAGACCGGGTGGTCGGACCGTGCGGCGAGGCTGCGTGCAATGCGTACTACCTGATCTTCCGGCAGCGCCTGAGTCCGCATCAGCTGCGCCACGAGCTTGGGCTTGCCCTCGGTCAGCGTGCCGGTCTTGTCCAGCGCGACGATGCTCAGCTTGCGCGCCTGCTCCAGGTAGACCCCGCCCTTGATGAGGATGCCGCGACGCGCCGCGGCCGCGAGGCCGCTGACGACGGTGACCGGCGTGGAGATGACCAAGGCGCAGGGGCAAGCGATTACCAGCAGCACCAGCGCCTTGTAGATCCCGGTCAACCACGGCCAGCCCAAGACCAGCGGGGTTCCCAACGCCACAGCGAGCGCCAGCGCGAAGACAGCCGGCGTGTAGATGGCCGCAAAGCGGTCGACAAAGCGCTGGGTGGGAGCGCGCTGCGCCTGTGCAGCTTCGACGGCATGAATGATCCGCGCCAGGACAGTGTCGCTGGCAGGCTTGGTCACCTCGAACTCCAGCGACCCGCTCTGGTTGATCGTCCCGGCGAATACGTCGTCGCCTGGCGTCTTGTCGACGGGGATGCTTTCGCCTGTCACCGGGGACTGGTCAACGGCGCTTTGTCCTTCGGTCACCCGGCCATCGAGCGCGAAACGTTCACCGGGTTTGACCCGCGCGACGGCGCCTACGGCCACGGCCTTGGCTTCGACGGTGGCCCAGGAACCGTCGACCTGGCGCACCTCGACTTGTGGCGGCGACAGTTGCAGCAGACCAGTGATCGCGTTTCGCGCGCGCTCGACCGACCTGGCCTCGATAAGTTCGGCCAGCGAATAGAGCGCCATGACCATCGCCGCCTCGGGCCACTGGCCAATGGCAAAGGCGCCCGCAACGGCCACACTCATCAAGGCGTTGATGTTGAGCTGGCCCCGAAACAGCGAGGACAAGCCTTTGCGGAACACTGACAGGCCTGACAGCGCAATGGCAACCGCTGCGACAACCATGCCGAGTCCCCGCCATGGCAGGGTGTCGGGCGCCAGGAAGTGGACAAGCTCGGCACCGACGGCCACAGCCAGCGCCGCGATCAGTCGAATCAGTTCGGTGCGCTGAGATCTGGCCGTGTCCGCTGCAGCGGGCGGCGCTGAAAGTGTCTCGGTCTTGAATCCGGCTGCGTTGATGGCAGCGGTGACGGACTCCCAGGAGGATGGAGGCGCATCCACTCTCAGCGCCCGTCCAGCAAGATCAAACTGCAGGCGCTTCACTTCGGGAAAGCGCTCCAGCGCCTGGCGGATCTGCCCCTCTTCGGTGGGGCAGTCCATCGCCGGGATTCGCAACACCAGGCCGCCGGTGGCCAACGCCGCCACAGGGGCTGATGCAGTGGCGCAGGCACCGCCGCCGCACGCGGCCGGCCCGCAAGCGCTCACCGGAGCATGGTCGTGGTCATGTCCAGCGTGGTGGTCGTAATCCCCGTGATCGTGGCTGGCGTGGTCGTGATGAAGCTGGGGCATTTTGGGCTGCGTTTTTTCAGAGTGGTGCCATTTGACAACCTGTAGTGACTACAGAGTCAAGTCCCTACACTTTCGGAGATGTTTTGGAGATGAACATGAAGATTGGCGAGCTGTCGGCTGCTTCTTCGACGCCGATCGAGACGATCCGCTATTACGAGCGGGAAGGCCTGTTGCCACTGCCGGCGCGCTCGGGAGGCAACTTTCGCATCTACGAGCCGCCGCATCTGGAGCGCTTGCAATTCATCCGCTATTGCCGCAGCCTGGACATGTCGCTGGACGAGGTGCGCGTGCTGTTGCGCTTCAGGGACGATCCTTCCGGCGACTGCGGCGACGTGAACGCCTTGTTGGACGAGCACATCGGGCACGTCTCTAAGCGCGTCAAGGAACTGCGTTCGTTGGAGCGGCAGCTCAAGGAGCTTCGCCTTCGCTGTGGCACGGTACGAACCACCGAGCAGTGCGGCATCCTGGCCGGTCTTGCAGAGGCAGCGCAGGAGCCTGCCGCAGCGGGCAAGGAACACAGCCATCTGAGATCCGTTCACGGCTACTAGCCGTCGGGCCCACGCCGTCTTCACCGTCTTGCGCGTGCAGGCGGTAGCGGCGATTCATCCACTTGAAGATGACTTTGACCCAGCCTGCACCGCGCAAAAAGAAAAACTCGCCGGGCGAACCGGCGAGTTGGAACGGAGAACCGCTGTCATCACGATCCGCCGCCAGCTCAGGGAGGAAAAGCTGGGCGATCGCTCGCGCAACCGCAGCGAGATCATATGACGCGCAAGCGCGGCGATCCCCTAGGGTGATCCTTCAGCAGGGTCGATCTTTCACGTCGCAGCCTGAGTGCGCGCCAGGACGGATGGATCTGCCGCCGAACCGGCCGCCCGCAGGCGCCGTCTGTGCAACAGCCACCACGCCGCAGGGATGACGAACATGCTCAGCAGCGGTGCGCTGACCATGCCGCCCACCATGGGCGCGGCAATGCGGGTCATGACCTCGGAGCCCGTGCCATGACCGAACAGCACCGGCAGCAGGCCGGCCATGATGACGGCGACTGTCATGGCTTTGGGCCGCACGCGCTGGACGGCCCCCTCGCGGATGGCCGCCAGCAGCGTCTGCTCGTCGTCCGGCGCGCCGGCTGCTAGGCGGTGCTCGTGGGCGTGTTTCAGGTAGACCAGCATCACCACCCCGAACTCGGCCGCCACGCCCGATAGCGCGATGAAGCCGACTGCTGTCGCGACCGAGATCGCATGCCCCAGCGCCCAGATCAGCCAGAAACCCCCCACAAGCGAGAACGGCACCGCCGCCATGACGAGCAACGCGTCGCCCGCCGATCGGAACAGCAGGTAGAGCAGCACGAAGATGAGCACCAGCGTCAGCGGCACGACGAGTTTGAGCCGCTCGGTGGCGCGCTCCAGGTACTCGAACTGCCCCGACCAGGACACCGCGTAGCCGGTCGGCATCGCAACCTGCGCTGCCACAGCTTGCTGCATGTCCCGCACGACAGAGCGCAAATCGCGCCCTCGCACGTCAACATAGACCCAGCCCGACAAGCGCGCGTTCTCGCTTCGGACCATGGGCGGGCCGTCTTCGACATTGACGTGGGCCACATCCTGCAGCAGCACCGTCGCGCCGTCCGGCGTCACGAAGGGCAGCTGACGAAGCCGCTCCAACGAGTCGCGCAGCTCACGCGGGTAGCGCAAGTTGATGGGGAAGCGCTCGCGCCCTTGGATCACCTCGCCGACGTTGTCGCCGCCGATGGCCGAAGAGATGATGGCTTGGACGTCGGCCACGGCCAGGCCGTATCGAGCTGCCGCCAGCCGGTCCACGTCGACATCGATGTAGCGCCCGCCGGTGAGCCGCTCGGCAAGTGCCGAGGACACGCCTGGCACCGTCTTCACCACGGACTCGATGCTGGTCGTGAGCCGGTCCAGCGTGGCCAAGTCGGCGCCGGCGACCTTGATGCCCACCGGGCTCTTGATGCCGGTGGCCAGCATGTCGATGCGGTTGCGGAT
>ERZ724505.1825-NODE-1825-length-11112-cov-17.710410_pt1 | contig 11112 bp, 9 predicted proteins | sample MGYA00376038_ERZ724505 | MGnify/ENA primary metagenome ERZ724505 (study PRJEB28724, sample SAMN07190884) | wastewater metagenome | isolation source: effluent of sewage treatment plant in Hong Hong | place: Hong Kong | collected 2016-03-17 ... | reverse complement strand
CTGGTAGCCCTGCATCCCGGACAGCAGCCCTTGCGACAGCGCAGCGCCGAACCCACGATTGCCCTGCACGGGCGCGAGGAGCCCCGACGCGAGGCCGAGAATCATCGACGTGCGCGGATCGTCCATCGAAGTTCCGAGAAGGCTCATACCTCGTACCCCATAGCGATGCAGTAGATCTTCGTGCCGCTCGCCATCCCTGCGGACGACTGAATCTGCACGCTGCCGGTGGCCGGCGTGACGTGCAGCACGAGGCCCGATTGAGACGACGACGCCGTGACGATGGGCGCGGTAGCGAACGCGGATGCGAATGCAACCGTCACGCTCGTCGGATTGCCGGAACCGATCGTCACGACGAACGCCTGATCTTGCCCGGCGATGCTCGGCCCCGTACCGCCGCCCGCACTGATCGTCGGCGAGGCGGCATCAGCGTAGAAGGTTAGCTTCTGGAACTCCGGGATGCGGAACTTTGTTGGGAACGCATCGGCCCCGCCATTGAGCCGCACGCTTCCGCCGGCTCCGGTGTTGAACTGCACCGCCGCCGCGCTGGTCGAGGTCGTCGTCAGGTCGATGGATCGCGCAGCCGAAACACCGAAATCGCCGCCGTTGCCCGACTGCGTGCAGGAGAAGGTCACCTTGCCTTCGCGCGAGATACGGAACGTCTCGGTGCCGCGCGTGGACACCATCAGCGGCTCGGCGGTGCTGGATGCCAGCGACTCGACGCGGAACAGGAACTGCGATCCGCTGCCGCCCGTGGATGCCAGAGACTCCGTGAACAGAAGCGCGGTTTTCGCCGCCGTCGTCAGCCGCCACCGCCACGTCTGCGCGTAGTCGGCGGAATCCACCGTGCCCGCCGTTGCCGCATCGCCGATCGCATCCAGCGATACACCCGCCGCAACGGGCGTGCCGTTGGCTTTCGAGTAGCCGATGCAGCGCCAGTTGCCCGACCCGAGGGACAGCATGATGGCAACGTCGCCTGCCGCCGTCGTGACGTTCGCGCTGCCCGGCAGAATCAGCGACGTGCCGTTGTGCGTGAGCGTGAGCGCGCCCGAGAAGATCAACACCTTCTCGATGCCCGCCGACACCGTGCCGAGTCCGGTGATCGTCGTCGTACCCGTGACCGTCACGAACCGTTCGTTCACGCTCGCAAGGTTCGTCGTCGCCGCAGATGCGATCGTCCCCGCTGCCCATTGCGTGCGCACGACCGCTTGAATCTGCCGCAGGTTGTCGTCGAGGTTCGAGGAAATCGCCGTCGATCCGGTCGGCGCGTTACTGCCCGCCGTCGTGCTCCACGATGGGAGCGTCGTTGCTACGTCTGCCGGCACGTCAGAACCTCCATGCGCTGGGCAGAAGCGATCCGCTGTTGCCCGTGAGAAGTGAATACGTCTGCGCGCCCGCCAGTGCCCCGCCGAGCGCGCCCGCAACCGGGTTGGTGCCCGGCGTCTGCTGCGTGGTCGTGCGCTGCCCGTTGATCGCCGAGCCCAGCACGTTGCCGGCCTGCTGCATGTTCTGCCACGGGTACGCCTGCGCGTTCTGCCACTGGCCGTAATTCGCGTTCAGCGTGTCTTGCCACTGGTTGCGAACCTGCGTGCCAAACGCATTGAGCGCGTTAGCATCGGTGTACGCCTGATTCCCGAACGCCTGCGCCTGCGGGACGAGGCTCGACATGCGCCCCTGATTGGCGTTCCAGGCGTTCATGCTGTTGGCGATGTCGAGGTTCCCCTGATTCGCGTTGAACTGGCCCTGATTCGCGGCCAGTGACGCATTGCGCGCGAGATCCTGAGCGCCCAGAGACGCATTGAACTGGCCGAGGCCCTGCGTGAGCGACGCATTCCGGGCGAGATCCTGCGCGCCCAGGTTCGCGTTGAACTGCTGCGTTCCGAGCGCGTTTGCCGCGTCCTGGCTGAGTGCGCCGAGCCGAGCCGACTGGTTGCCGAACCCCTGCGCCTGGAACCCGGCGAGGTTGCGTGCAAGGTCTCCCGCTTGCAGGCTGGCGTTGAACTGGTTCAGCCCCTGCGTGCGGTTAAGGTCGGACTCACCAAGGCCCGCTTGCAGGTTGTAATCCTGCATCCGCATGTTGGTCGAGATCTTGCCAAGCTCTCCCGCAAGCGCGCGTTGCGACTCTGCGCGCGCTTGCTCGACGCCCGTGTTGCCGAACGACCCCGACGCCCGTTCGCGCGCATCGAACATCGGCGCGGTCGTCAGGTTGTAGTTGCGCACTGTGTCCTGTTGCGCTTGGTCGATGGCGCTTTGCAGGTACGGGTTGTTCAGCCCAAGCAGCGCGTTCCGGCCCGCGCTGGCCGCCGGCCCCGTCGTTGCGCCGACGTACGGGTTGTTCACGCCTGCGCCGATCTGATCGGCGATGCTGCCAACGCCTGCGATGCTGCCCGAGGACTGGCCGATGTAGCCGTTCGATGCGCCAGCACTGGTGCGCCCGAGGTAGTCGTTCGACGTGCGTTCCGTCTGCCCGGGCGTGTACGTCTGATTCCCCGACAGCAGCGATTGCAGATACGTCGAGCCGGCGGCGAACTCGGGCGACCCGTTGGCCGCACGATCGCGCGCCATCTGCGCAGCGTTCAGTTGATCGCCACTCAGGTCGGCCACCAGTTGGCCGCCATACGGCGTGTACTGCTGGTTCAGTTGATTGTTGGCCTTCGCCGCGAGGTTCTGCGCGAACGGCAATGCCCACTCCGGGATGGTCGAGGTCGCCGACGTGGTGCCCGGACCGGAGCCGGATGCACCCGCGAGCGCACCGCCGAGACTCGCCAGCGTCTTTGCGCCGCCAAGCGCGTCGAGGAACCCGCCCGCACCAGCAGCACCGCCGAGTCCAGCAGCACCGCCCGCGATCGTCGTTCCAACGGGCGCGAGACTGCCCGACAGCGACAGCGCACCACCGGCACCCATGCCGCCCGCGCCACCCGTCAGCGCAGCATCGGCTAGCGCCGTCTCGCCGAGGAACGACGTTCCGGAGCCGAGCGTGCCCATTGCCGCGCCGCCGCCCGTTCCCGCACCTGTTCCGATGCCGGCCCCTCCGATCGCATCCATCGCGGCATTCGTGCCCGCTGCCGCCGCATTGAATCCGCCGCCTGCACCCGCACCAGCAGCTCCACCGGCAAGGCTGCCATTCGCCAGCATGCCGATGCCACCGAACGCCGCAGCCATGAGCGCAGCCGCAACAGCAGGGTTTTCGGCGAGGTATCCGTCATGTCGGTCGGCCTGCTGGTAGTTGACGCTCTGGAGCGCACCGGACGGGTCGAATGTCCCGTAGTAGCCGCCAAACTGGCCGCCGCCCGCCGGATCGAAATTCGGCGTCAGTTGCCGCGCCCATCCGTCGCCATAGGGCGAGTACGTCGCACCCTGCGCGTCGGTGTAGCGATACAGTCCGTCGCCGAGTGCCTGCGTGTTGATGTTGCCCACGCCCTGCGCGTACAGGTCGCGCAGGTATGCGTCCACCTGGGCATTCGACATGCCCGTGAAATCGAGCGCCATGCGGCCCCCTTCAGATAAGCCAGTAGTCCGCGCCGTCAGAGAACACGCGGCGGGACTGATACGCCGTCGTGAGCGACGTAGATGCAGCGCCGTCGATGTTCCCGGCGCTGGTGTTGATCGTGACCGTGTGCGTAGTGTTGTTCCCACGCTTGATCGTGATGACCTTGCCGACCATCTTTGAGACAGCGGGCAACGTGATCGTGAATGGCGCGCTCGGCTTCGCAACAATCACGTGATCGTTCTCGCCCGCGCTGTACGTCGTCGTGACGGTGACGTGCAGTTGAAGCCGACCATCCGCCGCTTCCGTCAACGCCTGGATGTGCTCGGCGAACGTGTCGCGCAGCGCGCGCATGAACGTCTGATCGTCCACGCTCTGCGGCAGGCGAACGGCAGGCGAAACGCGCTTCATTCCAGGCTCGACGGAACAGCCGTCATCGTCACGGCGACCAACTCCACGTCGCCCGTGAAATCAAAGCGCCACTGGTGCCAGCGGCCATCCTGCAACACGTCGAACCGCCCGTCGTTGTCCTGCGCGGTCGGGCCGTTCGTGAACACGTCACCGCGTGCGTCCTCATACGACGGCGTGAGAATCGCAGTCGTCGGGCGCTTGCCCTGCCGGTAGTGCGGGCGCACACGCGAGACGAACGTGAACCGCTCCGGGTCGCCGATGTAGCCCGTCCTGCACCCGCTCGCGCCCGCCGGCCCCGTCAACGACTGGATGACGTGCGACGTGTTGAAGTAGGCCGGGACCGGACTGCCAGCCGACCAGAACGGGGAGTCGTAGGCGATCGACGGGAGGTCGTCATACGTCGAGTAAGACGAACCGAGCGCGTCATACGTCAGCCCCGCCGCCTGGAACTCAAGCGACACCTCGACATCGCGCGAAAGGTGGCCCCACCTCTTGCTGCGGTAGTCGTACACCAGCGCAGCGTCGAGCGCGCTCCCGCTCGTTGGGTAATGCCAGATGATGCGGCTGTTCAGCCGGTCATGCGTGGCGCGGATCTTGTACGCATACGTCTTGTCGAGGCGAGCGAAGAACCACTCGCGCACACCCGACGAGATCGACACAGGCTGCGTGCCGTCGAACCCGTAGATGTCTTCATCGCCGATGAAATACTGCGCGTACCCAACGCTCACAACCGACTCGTGCGAAACAGCGCCGATGTCGCTCGAAATCAGCGTCCAGCGCCACACCTCGGGCGGGCCGACGTAAGTGCCACGGTAGATGCTGCGCTTCTTGTACGCGATCACATCCGCACCGAGCCGACGCAGACCGAGAATCGCCCCCGGGGTGTCCACCAGCAGGCCGGTCGTGCACTGCGTCGTCACGCTGGGCGACCACGACGAATAGTCATTGATGGCAGAACACCACCACCGATGCGGCTGATCGCCGTATGACGTGCCAACGCCCGACCCTGTGTCATCGCAGTCGGCCAGCATCACGAAGCCGGATGCCGTCTCGACCACGCTGGCCTTCGGTGCCGTCACGTCGGCGAATGCGCCCGAGTTGCTGAACTGAAGGACGGTCGCTTTGTTGACCGCGAGCGACGTGTTGCCGAACTGCGCGAGCCGCCACGCAACGTCGCCCGTGCTGTACGCAGTACCACGCGAAACGTCGGTCCACGAGGTCGATGCAGACTCGTACAGCGCCGTAGTGGTCCCCGCAATCAGCCGCGTTGACCCGTCGAGCTTGAGCAACAGCGCCGCACCCGTGCAAGCCGCTCCTAGCGCCGGCTCAGTCGCCGACACGCCCGATGGGGCGGCCAGGTATCCGCGCACGCTCGGCACCATGTCGTCGCACTCGACCAGCACCTCCGGCGTGGATTCGTCGGCATCGGGCAGGAACGACAGCATCAGTCCGCCACCACGTCAGCCGCTTCCATCTTCACGTCGGCGATGGCCTTTGCGGCCGCCGCGCGCGCCTCATCGATCGCCGCGTCGACTTCCGCGAGGCGAGCGCGCAGCGTGTCACGCTCACGGCGCAACTCGTCCGTGCGCTGCTGCGCAGACTCAAGCGCCCGCGCGGCTCGCAGTAGCCCTTTAAGCGCCATCAGGTCGCCGCCCGCAGGTCACTCGCCGCGTTGACCCCGCCACCCTGGCCGGATGCGTAGGCCATCATGCGCTTGTGCGGGTCGACGTTGCCATACTGCTCGTTGATCGCCGCAATCGCGTTGGCGAAGAAGTCCTTCCACACCGGAATTCGCGTGTCGTTCACGAGGAACGGACTTGCCTCCAGCAGCGCGCCATACAGCAGCGCGTCCGGCGCGTTCAGCACGTACCAGTTCGACGGCGCGGAGTCCGAAAGCTCGGTCTCCTTCTTCCAGTAGGTGAGCGACAGATTGCCGCCCGCCGTCCAGGCCGGCGCAACGGTGATCGTGCTGCCGATCAGCGTATAGACCCACGGCACCGTGCCCGTCGGCACACGGTCGATGGTGTCAGGCGGGACGTACTGAAGTTCTGCCCCGGTCGTCGCGAATTTCACGTTCGCGAGTTCGATGAACCCGGTTGGCAGCGCCACCGACGAACCCGCAGCCGAGATCGTCACGGAACTGGTGGTCAGCAGCGCAGACACGCGCAGCGCACGCGCGATGCGCCACTCGGCCATCGAGATGAAGTCCGGGATGTTGCTGGTCAGGTCCGAGCGATGCAGGTACGCCGCCACGGACGTGCGCAGCGACGAGTAATCGGTGATCGCCATTAGTAGCCCCTGGAAATGTCGTAGTACGCATCCCAAGCCGGGATGTCACTGATGAGTTGCATCGGCCCGTGCCACCCGACCTTGGACAGTCGATCCAGCGCCGATTCGTATTGCCGCGCCCACATGTCGAGCGCCGCCGTATCACGCGAGAACGAGACCGACTCGATCAGCGCGCCATAGAGGTAGAGGTTCGGCGACTGATCCAGCAGCCAATTCGACGGGGCCGCATCCGACAGCGCCGGAATGCGCCGCTGATAGATCATCTCGACCGTGTATGCCGCGTCAGGCGTCGGATAGACGTGCAGCTCCTGCCCGCTGAACGCGCACACGTCAGGACGGCCCGCAGTGGTCGCCGTCGGGCGCACGTAGGACGCCGCCATGATCGGCAGCGCGCAGCGCCGATCACTCTCGATCAGCGACACGCTGATGGGCGTCATCAGATCGTCAGGCACTGCAATGACCGGATCGCCCGCCGTCAACGTCGCCGGCGACCGCTGCCACAGCGCGCGCATCGTCGTGAGGTCCGACTGCATGCGCCCCTCTGCGAGCGCGATGAAATCGGGAATCAGCGCGGTTGCGTCAGCCCGCTTGAGCCAGCGACCTACAGCGTCGCGCAGTTCGGAATACGTCGTGATTGCCATAGATGGACGGGCGAGGCCCAAAGGCCCCGCCCTGCCTCATCAGCCGTCGGCGTGCAGACGGGCCGCCAGTTGCGGGCGCAGCGTCTTGTAGCCGTACAGCACATCGACACGACACGGGAACGAACGATCGGAGATCGAGAAGTCACGCACCAGCGACATGCTGATGCCGTCGTACACCTCACGCGCCGCGAAATCGACGCCCTTCGGCAGCACGAGGTCGGCGGTCGCGAAGGTGAAGGCGTTTTTATGGAACACCAGATTCGGCGACATCAGTTCGCTCGCACCCGCCGCGACCTTGACCACCGCACCATCAGCCACGAAGCCGCCCGCCGTCACGTTCTGACGACCGCCGCTGGTGTAGATCGCAGGCGAAATCTTCAGATTGCCCGCGCCGCCAACGTAGTCCTCGGTCACCACGAACTGCTGGAGAGCACCAGTCGAGACTTTCGTCTCCGGATGCACGCGGAACGTGCCCGCGAACGTCACCACGTCGCCCGCCTTGAACGTGTTGGCACCCGTCTTGACCGTCACGGCGGACGTGCCGTTGGTCGTCTGGTTGCCGTTCACGGCATAGCCGGTCGTCTTGGCAGACGTGCCGGTCGTGTGCGGGACCAGCAGCGTGTTTTCGTACACGTTGCCGAAACCGGCGGTCATGCCGATTTTGCCCTCGCGGTACTGCTTGGCAATGTTCTCGGACGACTGGAACAGGCCTTTGGTGTCCGTCATGAACTTGACGGCCGCGTCGGTGCTCAGGATCGCAGTGCGCGAGTCCGGGGGCGCGAGGTTGTCGCCCAAGATCTTGCGCCCGCCCAGCAGGGACGACAGCGCGAACGCGGTGGCGTCCTGGTCATAGACGTTGTACACGTCCTTGTACATCGTGAGCGCGTCCGCTTCGATGTTCGCGGCCAGGACCGACATCGCCGGTTCCAGGATGCGGTCGGCGAAGTCATCAATCGACAGGGTGAGTTCCTGCGAAGTGAACGCGAGGTCCACGCCCTTGACGGACGCGACTTGCAGCGTGGTCGAAGCTTCCACCACGTCCTGAATCGGCGAGTCCATCGTGATCCCGCTGCGAACCTTGTACTCGTTCGGCAGGCGAATCTTCAGCGAGTCGCCGATCTTCGCGCCCGACTGAGCGAACGAGTCGTCGTACTGGCGGTTGATCGAGCCGATGAAATTCAGTTTCTGATGCAGGATCGCCAGCGCGCGGCGAGTGACGGCGGTTGCCGTCAGGATGCTGTTGGTCGGCATGATGCTTACCCTTTCTTGGAGCGATGAAAGCGGCGCATCCACTCGTCGATCGGAAGGTCGTCGTGCAGCCCGCCTCGCGGCGCTGCCTTGGACTTCAGAACGGGAATGGGTTTCACCGGCTCAGGGGCCGGCTTTTGCGTCGCGGTCTTGATCGCCTGACGACCGACCATCGCGTCTCGCATCAACCGAACGAACTTCGGGTTGAGCGACTGCGCGAGTTCCTCGACCGAATAGCCGTAGGTGTCGCGCACGAACTGCGATAGCTGGGCGGACCGCTCAGGCGTCCACGATTTCTCGTCCGCTCGCAATGCCTCTTCGGACTCCTGCAGCCGCCTGGCGATGTCTCGCTGCTGCTGCAATCCGCGCTGCTGCTGCGCTTCGGAGATGCGGCCCTGTAGCGCCTGGCGCGCTTGCATGGCCTGCTGGTACTCGATCCACTTCGCCTGAGTGGCGACGGGATCGGTCTGGTTCTCCTGCTGCCAGTTGATGCTTGCGTACCGCTGCAAGACACCATCAACCAACCGCAGGTTCGCAAGGTCGTTCAGATGCGCTTCCTCGACCTGCGCGCGTTGCTGGATTTCGGCCTCTTTGGCCTCCAGGGCGCGCCTCGTTTCGGCGACCTCTTGCGTCTTGCGCGTGTAGTCCTGCTGACGCATCAGCGCGTCTTTCAGTTCCTTGGGAACGGCGTACTTCTTGCCCTCCCAATCGACTTCCTCGACTTCGCTTTCGGCTTCAGCAGTCGCCGCCGTTTCGACTTCCGACTCGTCGTCGGCTTGGTCGTCGTGCGACTCGTTCACGTCCTCGATAGACGTGTCTTCGCTTGCGACTTCCACATCGGGATTGGTCGCGTTTTCTTCGCTCATGGAGCCTCAGAAATGAAAAAAGCCACCCGGAGGTGGCTTGTTGGCGGCGAGGTGCTAGGTCAGTTCGGCATTGCCGGCTGCTGGCCCTGCATCTCGGTGGGCGGCATCGGCGCAGGGCCGGTGCTGATCCCGTTGGGCGCGAGAAGTTCGCGCACCGTTTGTGCTGCAATCGCCGCGACTTGCTCGGGCGACATCGCCTGCGACTGCGCCACTTGCAGGCGCTTGGTCTCGGCGTTGTACTGATCGACCTTCAGCTTTTCGAGTTCGATCGACTTGTCTTGCTCGGCCTGTTGCAGCCGCTGCGCGAGTTGCGTCATCTGCTGCTGCATCTGCTGCATCTGCTGCTGTGCGGCCATCATCTGCGGGTTCTGGCCCTGCACCTGTGGCGGTAGCATTGCGGCCATGCGCTGCGCCACCTGATCCGCGTCAGGCCAGTCCTGCGCCTTGGCGATCAGGTCGCCCAGCAGCGGCCCGGCCTGCGGCACGCTGCGCACGAACTCAGTCATCCCGATGGCCGCCTCCTCACGCCGAGACGTGAACGACGGGCCAGCCTGCACGGTGAGGTCATATTTCCCCGCCGTCAGGTCGAACACGTGCACGATGCCATCCGGCATCTGCTGGGGCGCATTCACGCGCACCGGCTGACCCGTGCGTCCGTCCTCGCCAAGCACGCGCACCATGCGCTCGCCCGAGTACACATGCGGGATCAGGTCCAGCACGATCCGCCCGAGGTGGCGAATCGCGCGCGACAGGTTGTCGATAAAGTGGAAGGTGCTGATGTCGCCCTCGCGCTGCCGGGCCATGATCGCGCGACCGCTCGTCTCGTTGCTGCGCGCGCCAAGCGATGCGTCGTAGATGCCGAGGATCGACTTCATGTCGTCCTGCGCGTTTGCCGCTTCCTGCAACGACGCAGCGTCCGGGCCAGTGAACGGCACACGCTGCGGCGAGACGGAGCCGTCATACTCCAGATAGGCGTGCGAGCGAGTGTTGGCAGTCGCCCACTTCTCCGGGTCCGACTTGGCGAATCCACGCGGACCGATCCACGGCGCTTTCGGTGCAAGCGCGACCAGTTCGGACGACGACGTGCGCCAGAAGTTGAACATCCTTTGCGCGTCTTTCGCCTGATGGATCAGCGAGCGCAGATGCCGCTTGCCCTCGATCACGACATCTTCGCCATACACGGGCACGATCGGGATATAGCGGCCCGGGAAGTCGTTCGACTCCAGTTCCTCGGCACCGGACAGCAGGTGTTGGCGGACCTTGTGCGTCGTACTGTCTCGCTCTCCAACGACCTGCACGCCCATTGCGTACAGCACATCCGCACGCTTGGCGAACTCGTCCGCCGTCAGCGCCATGCCATTCGACAGGCGCAGCAGCTTGACCGGCACTTCCTCGCGCGTCCAGAACTCGGCGATGACGATGCGCTCACTGTCGCGCTCGCCAGCGTCAACAGCGTCGAACGAGGATTTCGCCGCGCCCTTGAAGCGCGCCTCGAACTCCTCCTCATCGAACTCCTCCAGCACGAATGCGGAGTTCCAATCCGAGGAGTCCGCCGCATCACTCGACGGGTCGCCGTAGATCGTGAGCGGGTCGGCAACGCGCTTAATCACGATGTCCTGGTCGAACACGTCATGTCGCGCGTACTCAGTCGCCACGCGCACGTAGCCGATGCCACCAGACACAGCCGTCTCAATCGCCGTGTCGTAGGCGATATCAGCATTGCTCGCGTACTCGATCTGACGAATCAGGCCCGAGATGATTTCAGCCGTGCGCACGTCGCCCGTGTCATCGACCGGGTGAATCTTGATGCTCGGCTTGTTCTGCCGCGCGTCGTTGACCACCTGCCGAATGAACGACGGCATCCGGTTGATGGTCATCACCGGCCTGCCTTCGCGTTCGCGCTGCTTGCGGATCTGCTCGGGCCATTGCTCGCCCAGGCGCGCGAAACGCATGTCCTCGACGTAGGCTTTCCGGTTCTCGGACTCGTGTTCCTGCGCGCGCTCGAAAGCCTCGCGCGCTTCGTGAATGATGTCCTTGTCGCTCATTGTGGGGTCCAGACAGTCGCGCCCGGCGATTGAGCCGACCACGATGCAGCAGAGACGGTTTGCGGCGTCCAGAGAGACGACGACGCGCCCGAATAGTTCAGCGTCGCCCACGTCGCATTGCGCCCGCG
>ERZ724505.1822-NODE-1822-length-11118-cov-4.456386_pt1 | contig 11118 bp, 9 predicted proteins | sample MGYA00376038_ERZ724505 | MGnify/ENA primary metagenome ERZ724505 (study PRJEB28724, sample SAMN07190884) | wastewater metagenome | isolation source: effluent of sewage treatment plant in Hong Hong | place: Hong Kong | collected 2016-03-17 ... | reverse complement strand
GGGCGGGAGACCATGGGGCCAGTAGTCCCCGCATACAACCGCGTAGCCGTGAGGCGCAAGCAACTCCAGAGCGGGTCCGTCGAGGCTCGACAGATCCCCCGACGGGGTGGCGCTGTACGGAAGGGACGGTTCCGGTGAAGAAGGCCAAGCTCGACCCCCTGAAGCCCAGCCGGGCGGACTACCGACTCATCCACAGGATCTTGGAGAGCACCTTCTCCGGTAAGGTCATCCACACCAACGAGGGCTACGAGATCGTGGTGGCGGTGTACCAACGGGCTGGTGGTTCGTGGGAGAAGTTGTTCATGGGGTCATCCGGCGACTTGAGTCTCCTCAAGACGGTTCTCAAGGTGGCCGTCAAGAAGGAGTTCATCCCCAGGGCTCCCGAGTGGCGGTGACCTTGTGAGTCGCCTTCGAGCCACCCTTTCGTCGTCCCCGTTGGACCGGGAGATCGCACAACGTGTCGATCAAGCCGAGAGGTCCATCCGGGGTGCCTTGAAGCTGTGTGAGAGCGAGACCGCTGCCACACCGGCGGGTCGCCGTCGAGTGGCCGCGACCCGCCGGGACCTTCTCCAGGCGCTGGGTGCCCTGTCGTCTGTGCGCCGCACGACACCTTCCTACGACACAACCGACCCTGACCTGACGGATACCCCGCTCAAGCCACGGGAGAAGCCCAAGCCCCCACCGCCCCCGCCTCCACCCGTGACGATGTCGGATCCTGGAGAGTGATGACCGATGCCCAGACTCAAGACCAATGAAGACGCCGTCGAGGTGAAGAAGATCGCGAACCGGACCAAGGGTGCGACCGTGGGGAAGCCCGCGCGCATCATGCTGGGGTCCATGCGTTCCAAGGTCGCGTACCCGGCAACGGGCGGCACCGTGGGAGGCACGGGCGGGAACTTCTACTCCCCCGAGCTCTCGACGGACTTCCTCGAACTCCCTCAGTCCCTGGACGAGAAGCGGAACTACTTCAGGTTCTTCTACCAGACGAATCCGTTCGTTGGACAGGCGGTGGACCTCCAGACGGAGCTCCCTCTGTCCAAGATCCGTCTCTCCACCCCGAAGGCCAAGGACCAGGAGCTCGCCCGGAAGTCTCTGGCGTTCTGCACCAAGTGGGCTCAGTCCATCGGTCTCCTCCACCGGCTCCTGGAGATCGTCCACGACTACAACCTCCTGGGCGAGGCGTTCGTGTTCTGCGAGGACACGTCTCCCGACATGCCCGAGGACATCACCCATGAGGTGCTCCGAGAGCTCGACGCCTCGGGGAACCCCGTCGAGAAGATCGTCCGCCGCGGGGACGCCGATGCCCGTGCCGAGAAGTGGCTCAAGCGCCACTACCGGGGCTGGACGGCGATCCGTGTGCTCCCGCCCGAGCAGATCCACATGGAGAGCTTTCCGTTCACGGACGAGAAGATGGTGGAGCTCATCCCGGACTCCAAGACCAAGGACATCGTCAGCCGTGCGGACATGGGGGACGAGCAGGCCCAGCGCATCGTCAAGTCCATGCCCGAGGGCGTGGTGGAAGCCATCCGGGAGGGGAGCAACATCCCCCTGAACACGGACCCCGATGCCGGGTCGTTCGTGTACTACATGTCCCGCAAGAAGTCCCAGTACGAGCCCCGCGGGCACTCGATGCTGGAGCGATGCCTGAACACCCTGGTGTACCGGGACAAGCTCCGTCAGGCTCAGACCAGCATCGCGTCGCGGCACATGACGCCCATCCGGGTGATCTCCGCGGCGGACATGTCCGCCGCCGACACCGACGCGCTGCGGGACCAAGTGGACATGGCCCTCCAGGACCCCGACTACTCCATCGTGACCAACTTCGAGGTCAACTGGAACGAGATGGGCTCGAACGGGCGGTTGCTCGAACTCTCGGGTGAGTACGAGATGACCGACCGGCAGATGTATGCCGGGCTTGGCGTCACCGAGTCGCTCCTGTCGGGGGAGAGCTCCTACAGCGGGGACCGCATCAACCTGGAGGTCATCAACACCCGGTTCATGCTCCTCCGTGAGGTCCTCCAGGACATGGTGGAGGACCGGATGCTCCGTCCGATGTGCCGCCGGATGGGGTTCATCGAGCTCGACGAGGACGGCAACGAAGTGGTGGTGTGCCCCTCGCTGTCGTTCACCCGTCTGGCCCTCCGGGACAACTCGGACACCTTCGACGCCCTGTTCAACCTGTACCAGAAGGGCTCGCTGGACATCGACGTGATCCTGGAGCTCCTGAACATCGACCCACACACGACCAAGGAGAAGCTCAAGCGTGACGCCCTCACGTTCAACGACTCCAAGTTCAACGACGTGCTGAGTGGGCTGTACGGAGAACTGGGTCGGATGCTGGCCGAGAACTCCAACGCGATCGAACTCGTCGCGAAGCAACTGGGCCTGGAATACAAGAAGAAGGAAGAGGAGGCCGAGGGCCGATTCTGACCCTATCCTCGGGGATGAGGTATGGACACCCTCCGTTCACGCCTCGTCCGTCTGGCCGCAGCCAACCCGGACCTCCGTCCCCGGTTGCTGCCCCTCCTGACGACCCGCGAAGCCGGGTTCAGCCTCCCCGACGCCCGGGGGGTGGTCAAGCAGTATGAGAACCCCCAGATGGGCCTGGGGGAACTTCGTCTATGGTCCAAGACCCTGAGCGTCGGTCTGGCCGCTGCGGGGAAGGGCACGGACGTGGAACTGAAGCTCCGTGCCCTGAAGGAGGCCGAGGAGGCGTTGGAAGCGGCGGTGGCGGCCCTGCAACCGGATGTCAAGAGGTACTTCCGGTCTCAGATCCCTCAACGCACAGACCCCCGCACCCTCTGAGTGCCGACCATGAACCTTCTCCCCATCATGCACCCCCTGTACAACCTCAGGGAGATTTGCAAACAGTGCGCGTTGCTGGAGGACCACCTCAACAACGAACGCAAGCGGTGCCATGACTGCATTCGCAAGCACTTCCTGACCATCGAGGCCCTGTTCGAGGAGGCCACCTCCCTCGACAACAAGGCCAAGTGGTCTGACAAGATCGACGGGAAGGCCGAGCTCGTACGCGAGCTCCAGGTTCGCTGGATCGACGGTGACGACCCCCGTGAGATCGCACAGGACATCCGTGCGCTCCGCAAGGACTTCGCCCCGGAGTGTTTCGACCTTCGGGAGATGACCGAGGAGTCCCGGATGGCCAGCACCCAGGTGGTCGAGAGGCTCATCGGTCGCGAGCGTCACGTCTGTGGCTCATCGAACCCGGTGCGCGACCTGAGGGAACTCCTGGAGGGGTTCCACGCACAGGCCATGGGGGGAGACGAAGAGCTCCGCACCCCCCAGAACCAGCAGGCCCTCGCCAATCTCATGGAGAGGGTGGACCAAGCCCTGACGGGGAAGGTCATGTCGGGTCGCCCGCCGTACAGCGACTACGCTCGCCGGGTGCTGGGGTTCGACGGCGTGGTGATGCACCTTGCCGACGGGGGGTACTCTCGCCTCATTGTGACGGTGGTGGAGCCCCCGTTCGTGCGGTTGGATGAGCGGTCCAGCCTCCCGGTGGCGGTCCAGAGCTGGAAGCTGTTGAGGGTTTGATGTCTCCTACCAAGCTGGCCATCTTCGACTTCGACGGGACCTTGTTCCGCAGCCCGACCCGTCCTGAGGGTTGGAGTGGTGCATGGTGGGGGAACCTGGATTCCCTCACCCGTCCGTTCGTCCCCGAGGTGCCCAGCGTGGACTGGTGGAACGAGACCGTGGTGGAGCGTGCCAAGCGAGACATCGCCAACGAGAACACCCTCACGGCGCTGGTCACGGCGCGGGTCCAGCACAGGTTCACCCTGCGTATCCGTGCGTTGCTCGAACAGGCCGGGTTGAAGTTCGACCATGTGTTCCTGAGCCCGGACGAGGATGACTCCAAGGTCTACAAGCTCAAGGTTCTCACCACCCTCATGACCGACAACCCGTCGGTGCGGAACGTGGACATCTGGGAGGACAGCGAAGAGAATCTCATGGTCATGTCCAACTACGTGGAGGGCCGCGGTCGGGCGGCGTTCCCACACCTCGTGACGGTGAGCGCCCACGCTCCTGAGATCGAGTACATGGCTGGGCGGGTAGCTGCCCGGTTCCGGGGGTCCCTGTGACAGTCGGACTGTTCTTCCCGCTTCCTGAGCATCTGGCCAAGGAGTTCCCCTCACTCGGTGAGCATGACGACTCCCCGTCTCACGTCACGTTCCTGTACGTGGGTGACGGCCCCGACCCCGAGGACATCCCCAGGTTCCTCGACGTGATCCGGGCCGAGGTCGGGAACTGGCCCTGGAGGATGACTGCGACGTTGATGGGGCTGGAGTATTTCCACAACCCCGAGCACACCGTGGCCTACGACCGGGTGAGTTTTTTCAACGACATGGTGCCCCTCCGGGTGTCACTTCTCCACGCCCTGGAGTCCAATGGGTTCCTGGTTGAGGACAGCCACCCGCTGGACTACAACCCCCACGCCACTCTCGCGTACCTCACCCCAGGGGACACGTACAAGGGTGACGTGCCTCGGGGGACGTGGACGTTCAACACCGTCGAGGTGTGGGGCCTGGGGGACGACCCGGTGGAGATCCCTGTGGGGAAGATGGCCGGGCGTGTGGCAATGGCTGTTCGCATCGCAGCCCGGTACAAGTCCAAGAAGAAGATCAAGACCAAGGACGGTGACGAGACCACGGTGTACGAGTACAGCGACCGTCAGGTCGCCAACCGCCACCGTGAGAAGGCCGAGCGGGTCGAGCACCTCCGCAAGCACATGTCGGATCTCCGGTCGCGGGTGAAGTCCGACCTGAAGTCGGACGATCCTGAGACACGGATGATCGCCCTTGCGGTGTCCCTCATGGACCACACCTGTGAGCGGGTCGGCAACGACGAGTCCGCGGACGAAGGGCACTTCGGAGTGACCGGGTGGCTGGTGGACCACGTCACCATCAAGGGTGACAAGGCCACTATCAAATACGTGGGGAAGTCCGGGGTGGACCACGAGAAAACCGTGGATGACGGCCCCACGGTCACCGCCCTGAAAGAACTCACCAAGGGGCGAAAGGGCACTGACGCCGTGTTCGACACGGAGGATGCCCGGGTCACGTCGGAGTGCGTGAACGACTACCTCGCGGAGTTCGACATCACGGCAAAGGACATCAGGGGGTTCCGGGCCAATGACGAGATGTGCAAGGCCCTCCGTGACGAGCGATCGAAGGGTCCCAAGAACCTCCCGAAGGGCCGAAAGGAGAAGGACGAGATCCTCAAGGCCGAGTTCAAGCGTGCCCTGGAGACCGTCGCAGAGGTCGTGGGCCACGAGGCAGCGACCCTTCGGTCGCAGTATCTCGTACCGGGCCTGGAGGACCAGTTCATCAAGGACGGGACGGTCCTGAAGTCCCTGAAGGTCGGGACCAAGACCAACAGCGAACGTGAGAACGAGGCCGTGGAGGCGCTGGTCAAGCCCTCCCCCAAGAAGAAGCCGCCGCGTCATGACCTCCGCCGGGAGCGTCTGGACCTGGACGACTCCGACACGGACACCTCCGACGATGACCTGTCCCTGAACTACAAGGACGCCGCGGTGCGGGTGGCGATGGCCGTGGGGGTCGCGCACAGGGTGCTCACGGCGGCTCAGAAGGACGAGGACGAGTTCCAGAAGTGGGTCGAGGGCAAGGAGTTCACCCACCCCAAGACCCACAACGAAGTGGCGTTCGGCTCCCTCCCCCTCGACGAACAGAAGCGAGTCCGCAAGAAGTGGACAAAGCGGGTCCGCAAGGACCCCGACGAGGAGATCCCTGTCGAGCACGATGAGCTCCCGTCGGACGACCTGGAGGATGACGGTGAGCACGATGACAGCCCCGAGGCGTCACGGGCCATGCGGGAGAGCGTCACCCGTGAGATCGGTTCTGCGGGCTCACCCCTCCCGAAATCCACGGCATCGAGCCTCGACAAGGTTCTCCAGGGTGCGTTGAATGGCCAGGACGAGGCGTTCGCGAAGAGTCTGGCAGAAGCCTACAAGGCCCAGGCCAAGTCCATCATGGACCGTGGTGCTGAGGACATGGCCAACGATGACCCCGTGAGCACCACGGTCCCGAAGGGCATGTACTCCGTGGACAGCGACGACGAGGGCGACGACGAGGAGTCATCCGAGGAGTTCGACCCGAAGAAGTCCGCGAAGCACATCAGCACCACCATGGCGGCAAGGGACAAGCTCTCGGCCGCGGTGGCTCAGGCCAAGAGCAAGGTCCAGGCGCTGACGGACGCCCCGGCCGGGAAGGGTGATGCCAAAGCCCTCAGGGAAGCCAACGCGGCACTCGACAAGGCGACCGCATCCCTCAAGTCCCACAACGAAGCCCTCACCAGGATGGTGGCCTACCACGCCGGGATGACTCACCTCATTGCCCACCTGTCGGACCCGACACGGTTGTCCAGGGGCACCTACGGGGGTCCCACCGACGAGGACAACACCACCTCAGAGGACAAGCTCCGGGCGACGGCGGTGTACGAGTACCAGAGCCTCCCCTCTCACGTTGTTGAGGAGCGCCGTGCCCGTGCGGAGTCCCGCCTGAGGGAGATCGAGAAGGAGATCGAGAAGCTCCCCCCGAGTCAGGTGCCGGGTGACGACACGGGCCACCCCTACCGGGAGCCCCACACCTCGGAGTTGTCCGAGAAGCTCCGCAAGGAGAAGGATGCCCTGGACAACGACATCCTCGCGGCGAGGTTCGTCGAGATCACCCGTGGTGCTGCCAAGGGGGAGTCTGACAAGACCTCGGAGCTCATCCGTCGGTTCAAGGGCAAGGGGATCAACGACCCCCACCTCCAGCACCTGTTGAGGCACGGGATGTCCGGGGAGGGGGGGCAGAAGGCTGTCCACAACCTCCTCCAGGGGATGGACGATGACGAGCTCGGGAAGTTCGTCGGGGACGAGGGGGCGGACATCCACGAGTTGCTCTCCAACCTGGACCCTCGGAAGACCTGGGCGGGCGCCGCCCGGAGAGACCTCCGCAAGGACCTCATCAACCGGATGCTCATCTCGGAGGGGTCGTTCGACAACGACGATGACGACGGGGAGAAGGGCATCACGGGGGTGGTGAACAACGCCAGGGCCGTGGGTCAGTCCATGGTCAACAACAACGTCCCCGAGGGAAAGGTTCGTCGGTGGTGGAACGGGCTCCGTGACATCCTCAAGAAGGACAAGCGGGTAGACCTCCCCGAGGCAACCGACAAGTACAAGCTCAAGGATCTGTTCCAGAAGCTCAACCCCAGGAACTTCTGGAAAGGGCGTGCTCCGAAAACCGCGGAGAGCTCGTACGGTCCACAGCCCTCCCGGGTAGCTACCCGTTATCTAGCTTATTCCAAGCTGGTTAGGTAGTGGGAGATCCCGCCGGGAGCCCCCAATTTCGGACCAGATCCCTACGGCAATCCCGGTCGGGACCACAGGAGAGACCACTCAAATGACCATCAAGAAGGCATCCAAGGCGGGCGTTCGGCGCGTGACCGCGAACATCGAGGCCCTCGCATCGCTGGTGCAGTACCACTACGCAAGCCTGGGCCTCCCCAAGGCCGCGGCGATCGACTTCGCCACTCGCTGCGACATGCTCGCAGACCACCTCGACAAGCGCCGCAACGCGGGCTACTTCGACCCCTCGGAGATCGCCGTCGAGGTCCCCGGCCCCGAGGTGTTCGACTCGAACAACCCGTTCATGGAGGGTCACTTCACCCAGGAGCGCTTCCGCGCCCTGGACGAGAAGCAGATGTCCGGTGAGCTCGCGGCCAACGCCGCGAAGCACGTCGCGGACCCGAAGCTCGCGAAGCTCGTCCACGCCGCGGCGTACAAGGCCGCGATGCAGTCGTTCTCGTCCCTGAAGTCGGCCAAGAAGGCCGAAGAGGGTGACGAGGCCGAGGAGTCCGAGGAGGTCGATGCCGCCGAGGACGAGGACGCCAAGGCCGAGAAGACGGCGATGATGGCCGAGCTCTACAACCGCATCAAGCGTGAGACCAAGACCGCCAAGCCCACCCCGAAGGCCGCGAAGAAGGCCGAGGAGGAGAGCGAGGCCGTCGAGGAGGAGGAGTCGGAGGAGGAGGCCAAGGAAGAGGCCGACGACGCCGAGGCCGAGGCCAAGAAGACCGCGAGCGTCTTCGGCCTGTTCCGCTGAACGGGGGTCTGTGATGACCACGTCCCGTCGGGGTAGCTACGTCGATTACCAAGCCCGTGCCACGGCGTTCCACGTCGGGGACCGGGTCTACCCGATTCTCAAGGGCAACCCGTCCAACGGTGGCACCGTTGTGGCGGTGTGGCCTGCGATCGGGATGGTGGACGTTCAGTACCCCCACGGGGCGACCCGTGCCCCGGTGGAGGATCTCCTCATCGACAGTGGGAGCGCCATCGACGCCAGCGTGGACGTGGCCTACGACAGCGTTCCGGGGGGGACTCACACGGTTCCCGTCTCCGGGGGTCCCCCGCCCCGGGACAAGGGAGTCTCCGCAGCCCGCGTGGCATCGGGGCACCTGAACAAGATGGCGGTGTACTGGGCGGCGAAGGGTCGCCAGTATCGACCCAGCAAGACCGAGATGCAGACCGGCCAGCTTTGCTGCCCCCGGTGCGAAGACGCCTACCTGCGGAAGACCCTCTACAAGATGGAGGAGGGAGCCCGGGTGAAGCTGTTCGTGTGCCCTGAGTGCCTCTTCATCGTCCGCCGTGATGACGTTCTCGGATTCGAGGAGTAACCCGTGGCATTTCTCCGGTACGCCAACGCAAGGACTGTCTCTCCCTACACCACTGGTCAGGGCTGGGACAAGGTCCGTGTGGCCGCGGCTCAGACCCGGATGGACCGCAGCCTCGTAGACCAAGCCTCCAAGATCCTCAACGAACAGTTCGACCCGGCCCGCTACCTGTTGTCCCACGCCACCATCGTGGCGTCCGTGGACACGGTGGACGTACCGAACGCGCGCCTGGGGGCAGCCACCGTGGGTGGCCGACTGGTCAACCGCAAGACCACCGCGTTCCGTATCAAGCCCGAGTGCGAGCAGTACATCAACAACAACTTCGACTCATGGTCGAGGGCGGTGCTGTTGAAGTCGTACCGGACGTTCATCGGGGCGCACAACTTCCTCGAACACGTCCAGATCGAGAACCTGTCCAAGGGCCGCATCCTGGATGCAGTCGCCCGGGACATCGGGGACTCGGTCTACATCGACATCCTCATCGCGACCGACCGCAAGCACCGGGAGCTCATCAAGGACATCGAGAGCGGGGAGCTCACCACCCTCTCCATGGGGTGCTCCATCGACGGGAGCACCTGTACACAGTGCGGTCACTGGGCGGCGGACGAGACCGAGTTCTGCGACCACATCAAGTACATGAAGGGCAACACCTTCTACGATGAGCGTGGCAACCGCTGCCGCATCGCAGAACTGTGTGGGGACGAGTCCCTGGACCCGACTGCGGGCGTGGTGTTCATCGAGGGTAGCTGGGTGAAGGTCCCGGCGTTCAAGGGTGCGGTTCGCCGCAACCTCATCACCCTGTCATCGGACGACAAGGCCAAGCTCGCCAAGAAGATCAACCGGGTGTACTCGTTCCCGGCCACGGTCCCCGCCGACGGTGCGTTCCTCAAGGCCGCGCGCGAGGTGTCCATCCGTGACCTTCGTGCCCCTGCCAGCATGGCAGTGATCGCCGGGGACGACCTGGACATGGGTATGGATATGGGAGAGGGCGACGAGGCCCCGAAGGCCCCCCCTCCCGCGTCGGACCCGTTGAAGGATCTGACGGACGAGATCAAGCGTACGGTCATGGACAAGGTCCGGGACAGTATCAAGGAGGACCTCGCCAAGGGGGATCTCGCCAAGGCTCTGGTCCCGGACTCATCTGCCCCGAACGACACCGTGGTCAAGCAGGCTCGGAAGAAGAAGGCTGAGTACCTCTCCGTGGTGACCAAGATCGTGCGGACCGCGAGCACGGACCTGGAGCTCATCCAGAAAATCGCCCGGCTGAACGCTCAGTGGTCGATTTTTCTTCCCGGAAGTCTCTATCAGACAGCCCTAAGGGTCGGGGGCTCCCACAAGTACGGGAGCCTTCAGTCGTTTCTCGGCAAGTGCCAAGGGCACCTGGGACGAGCTCCGACCGTTCCCGAGGCTCGGGCTCTGGTTCGTCTCGCCAAGTTGCTTTCAACCCGTCGGGTCGGCGTCTCGCCCAAGAAATCCTAACTCAGGAGAATCACCACAATGGCACGTCAGCGTCTCACCTGGGAGACCCCCTCCCGCAAGGCTTCCGCTCCCCCGGCCACCCCCGGCTACGAGGAGCCCTCCATCCACCCCGCCGCGTACCCCGACCCGGAGGCCGACGCCTACGAGAACGGTGACACGAGCTCCTGGGCGGAAGATCCCCACCCCGGTCCGTACCCGAACGGTGCGCCCCCGGCCCTCCCCGGCACGGACGCCCCCCAGGGTCACCCGGCGACGGACATGGCCCACTACTTCCCGAACGGCGTCGGCAAGCAGGCGAGCCGCCAGCTTCGCGCCGCCCTGGAGGCGAAGGCCGCGAAGTGCATCCGTCTCGCAGCCCGGATGCTGGGCAAGAACGCCAGCAACGACGCCATCGAGGATCAGGCCATCGACCTGATGACGCTCACCGAGCGCCAGATCCAGGCGACCCTGCGTCGCTTCGCGGAAGAGGGCGGCGACGGCAACACCGACCTCATCTCGTTCGAGAACATGACCCTCACCCCCCCGCGCACGGGCGGCGAGGACGACACCGAGGAGCTCCTCCAGGCGATGCTGGCCGAGGAGTCGGGCGAGGGCGGCGAGGACGACGAGGAAGCCCTGCTGGCCTCGATGATGGCCGAGGAGCAGAAGCGCCTCGCGTCGCTCAAGGCCAAGAAGCTGGCGGGCCAGAACGACCCGCGCGCCACCTACAAGGGCAAGAAGGCCGAGGAGCCCGTCGCCAAGGAGGCCAAGAAGGCCGACGAGGACGAGAGCGCCGAGGAGGACAAGTCCGAGGGTGACGAGGCATCGAAGAAGGCCGCTCACTTCCAGCGCCTCGCCGCGTACTGGACCAAGCTCGCCGCCAAGAAGGCCGACGAGGACGAGGCCGAGGAGCCCGCCAAGGACGAGAAGGCCGACAAGAAGGCCAAGAAGTCCGAGGAGGTCCCCCAG
>ERZ724505.1819-NODE-1819-length-11124-cov-16.351974_pt1 | contig 11124 bp, 11 predicted proteins | sample MGYA00376038_ERZ724505 | MGnify/ENA primary metagenome ERZ724505 (study PRJEB28724, sample SAMN07190884) | wastewater metagenome | isolation source: effluent of sewage treatment plant in Hong Hong | place: Hong Kong | collected 2016-03-17 ... | reverse complement strand
CGCCTGGAAACCGCCTACACCTGGCGTGACCCGCGCTTCTTCACTTACGACCGGGCGACGGGCCGCGAATTGCGACTGTTGGACGACACCGCGCCCGTGGATGGATTGCCGTTGCCGCCGTACCGGTTCGTGGTCCACGAACCGGCGATCAAGATGGGCCTCCCGATTCGCGGCGGGCTGGCGCGACTGGCCGCCATTGCGTCCATGGTCTCCATGCTCAACCTTTCGGACTGGTTGAGTCTGGCGGAGATTTTTGGATTGCCGATGCGACTGGGCCGCTATCCAGACCGCTACGCGATGAACAACAGCAAGGAAGCCGCCGATGCCATCAACGAATTGAAAAACGCCGTTTTCGATCTGGGCACCGACGCGGGGGCGGTACTTCCTGAGTCCCTGAAAATCGAATTTCAGTCCGCTGTTGCCGGTGTGGGCGGCGCAGACCTGTTCGGAGGGTTGGCGGAATATCTACAAAAACTGATCAGCAAAGCAGTGCTGGGCCGATCCGACGCGGCGGATGCGACGCCCGGGAAACTGGGCGGCGAAACAGCGCAAAGCGAGGTTCGTCGGGACATCCTGGAAAGCGACGCGGAAGAGTTGCAGGCCACGGTCAACGACCAACTGGTCCGCCCTTTCATTGACCTGAATTTTGGGCAACAAGCCCGTTACCCCACCATCAAATTGCTGGTCCCCGATCAGGAGGACTTGACCAGCTTGGTGACCATGCTCGAAAAAATGGTTCCGCTCGGCATGGAAGTGGAGCAGAGCGTGATCCGGGACAAGTGGGGGATACCAGACCCGGCGAAAGGGGCGAAATTACTGGGGGTTAAGGCGGACATTTCGCCGGTCATTCCGGCAACGAATCGCGCCGCGAATCGCGCGCAATCGCCCGCTGATACAGTGGGCGCTGCCACTGACCCCACTGCGCCGCTGGTGGATCGGATGGACGCGGAGGCGGAACCGCTCATCGATGCGCTGTTACATCCAGTTCGCGATCTGATGCAGAGCAGCGGAAGCCTGGAAGGGTTCCGGGACGCTCTGTTAGGGATGTACCCCAGCATCCCGCCGAATGCACTGGCGTCACTGATGGGCCAGGCGCTGGCCGTGGCCGAGGCGACGGGCCGATTTGAGGTGCAGCCATGACCGCGAAGCCGCCACCGCCGATCCCCGATCAGCCGCAGGTTTTTTGCCACCAGTGCCAGCGGTGGAAACCACGCGCCGCCATTGCTTCCGCCCGTTGGGTCCGCGACGGCCAGCGGGCGCTCTATTGCTGTCAGGCCTGCAAAGACAGCATGGACCGCCGCGCCAAAGGGCCGCGTCGTGGCGGTTAATCCAAACCAACTCTCGTTCGCTGAGGCGCTCGCCTTTTTCAAGGACAAGCTCAGCCTCCCGACCCAGAAATGGGATGACCTGCTCGGATCGGCGCACGACCGGGCGTTTGTCGTGGCGGGGGTGATGCTGGCGGATTTGCTGACCGATCTGCGCACGGCGGTCGATCAGGCGATTGCGGACGGGCAAACCTTGGAGTCATTCCGCAAGGACTTCGCAAAAATCGTCACCGACCGGGGATGGCTTAAAGACAAGAGCAGGCGCTATCTCGCCTGGCGTTCTCGCGTCATCTTCGAGACCAACCTGTTCACCAGCTACGCCGCCGGGCGTTACCAGCAGCTTAAAGACGTAGCGGATGCGCGCCCGTACTGGCGCTACCGCCATTCGGATGCCAGCGTCGTGCCTCGCCCCGCGCATGTGGCGTGGGATGGAATAATACTGCGCCACGATGATGCATGGTGGACGCATCGATGGCCTCCCTGTGGGTGGTCGTGCAAATGCTATGTCGAATCACTCTCCGAGCGAGAAATGAAAAAGTCCGGCCTGGCAGTCACGCCAACGGCGGACATCCCGTACAACGGGACGGTGACCGTGGTGGACAAAAAGACCGGCGAGGTCACCACCCTGCCCGAGGGGGTGGACCGAGGTTGGGATTACGCGCCAGGGGCGAGCGTTGCCGCGCCGCTGGCTGGACTGCTCAAAGACAAGGCGACGACATGGCCGCCGGAACTGACCGCCGCCGTGGCCGCGTTCCTGAAGCCAGTGCTGTCGGCGGAAACGTGGGTAGCGATTGCAACCGTATTGGGGATTGCTGCATGAAGACCGAAGCCGAAGTGAAGCAGCTTATTGCCGAGCATTGGAGCTACGTCGAGGGAATGATGGTTGCGCACAACATAACCCCGAATGATCTGAGGGTTGCCAAGTTTCATTATCTGACCGCGATGCTGCACGGCTGGAAACACGCAAAGGAAGATTCCGGCGAAGCTGTTTTTATCCCAGATGGGGCGGGGCAGACGACGGTCGATGGGACGAAGGTGGTTGGTGTATTCCCACAGGGATGACCACCCATGGCTTTGCTCGAAATCACGATTGACGACGCCGAGATCAAGGCGGGGATAAAAAATCTGGCGGATGCGCTGGGTGATCTGCGGCCATTTTTTTCGGATGTAGGCGAAACGCTGCTCAACAGCACCCGCGAGCGGTTTCGCAGCCAGACCGCGCCAGACGGAGAATCGTGGGCACCACTATCTCCGAGCTACGCGGCCCGGAAGAAGCGCAACCGCAACAAAATCCTCACTCTCTCTGGTGCGCTGCGCGGGACGCTCGCCAAGCAGGCTGACGCGAACAGCCTGCGGATCGGCACGCCGCTGGTGTACGGCGCAACGCACCAATTCGGCGCGGCGAAGGGCAGCTTTGGCGAGGTCGTCGCCCATATCAATGAGTACACCCGCCGCACCCGCAGCGGCAAAAGGGCTACGGTTCGGGCGCACACCCGCCGCATGGTGGTCCCTTGGGGCAACATCCCGGCCCGCCCTTTCCTCGGCCTGTCCGACGCCGACCGGAGCGGCCTGTTGGACGCGCTGGCGGAATACCTGACCAAGGGATAAACTTAGCAATCCACGGTGTGTCTCGTGGGATGTGTGCGTGAAACCAGGCGGGCGCTTTACTTTGTCAGGGGAAGGCGCTCGCCTTTATTTTTCCCTTGACATTAGGGTAGACAGGTATACTTATACTCGTTTATACCTATCTCAATGGCGAGCCATGCACCACGACCGCTCTTGCGAATTCGCCAGCGCCCGCAATCTGGCATTCGCCCGCTGTGTCGCCCTGGACATCACCGCCGGGGCGGTTCCCGATTGGATCGAATTGCTCCCCCCCGGCCCGATCATCAAAGGGCGCGACGGGCGGCGCTGGCTGTTACCAGATCCGCAACCCGTCATTGACGCCTTCGCGCAACTCGGTCGTCCGCTCGTCGTCGACTGGGAGCACGCCACCGAGACTCGCGCCCCGCAGGGCCTTGATGCCCCTGCATCAGGATGGATTGATCAAATCGAGATTCGGAGTGGCGGCCCGATCTGGGGGCGCGTGGCGTGGACCCCCCGCGCCATTGATCAGATTGCCGCCAAGGAATACCGATATATCTCTCCAGTTATTCAGTACCAGAGAGACACACTAGAAATCGTCGCCATTACCAGCGCGGCGCTGACCAATACCCCCAATTTGACGCTCACCGCCCTTAACCAACAGGGAACCCCCATGAATGATGACCTATTGGAGAGACTCCGCTATCTGCTTAATCTGCCGACCCTGGCTACGGTGGAGGAGATTCTCGCCGAAATGGACAAACTCCGAGACCAAGTCGCCGCCGCGCCCACCGATACCGCCGGTAATCGGCCATCGCTGTCCGCGCTGCTCGCCACCGCCCTGAACCGCACCGAGGTGCAGCCATTGGAAAAATTCGTGCCCCGCGCCGATTACGACGCGACGTTGATCCGCGCCACGAACGCGGAGCAGCAACTTCAGGCGCTGCGCGCCGAGCAGCGGAAAGAACAGGTGGATGCGCTGATCGCCAAGGCGCTGAGCGCCGGCCAAATCACCCCCGCCACGCAGGACTACTACCGGGCGATGTGCCAGACCGAAACCGGCGTCGCCGAATTCGAGAAGTTTCTGGCCTTGGCCCCGGTGGTGATCGGAGGTAACCCAAAACTGGACGGCAAGCCGCCCGGTACTGACGTGGCCATGAATGCCGAGATGCAACAGGTCTCGGCGATGTTCGGAAATAACATCGAAGACTTGAAGAAATATGGGGGACTGCAATGACCGCGCTGACCGCTGATCGGAATACGCACCGCCGTACTGGGGAGAGCTTTAGTTTTCCCGTTGCGGCTAGTGTCACCTGTTATGCCGGCGGTATCGCCGTACTCGACAGCGCCGGCAACTGCAAGCCCGCCGTCACCGCCACCGGCCTGATTGCGGTCGGGCGCTTCATCGAAACCGTCGCCAACGGCGCGGTCGCCGCCGCAGTGAATGTCAACGTGGAGCGCGGCATTTTCCGGTACGCCAACAGCGCCGACAGCGACGCCATCACCAAGGCGGAAGTCGGCGATGTTTGTTACCTGGTCGATGATCAGACCGTAGCCAAAACCCACGGCTCCAGCACCCGCAGTCCCGCCGGGCTGGTCGTCGAGGTCGATAGTGGTGGAGTCTGGGTGCAAATCGGCTGTGACTCCCTGCTATCCCCGGCCACGGCCCTGCTGGCCGCCAACAACCTGAGCGACGTGGGTGCTGCCGCCACGGCCAGGGCCAATCTCGGGGTCAACAAGCTGTGGGTGCCTATCGATGTCGTCACCCTGGTCGGGACCAACGTCTATTACGCGGTCGCGCCGATTGGCGGCACGATTACCAAGATTCGCAGCGTGATCGAGGGCGTGCTGACGACCGGAGACGCCACCCTGACCGGCAAGATCAATGGCGCGGCCATCACCAACGGCGTAATCACCATCACCCAAAGCGGCAGCGCCGCCGGGGACACCGACAGCGCCACTCCCAGCGCCGCCAATACCGTGGCCGCCGGCGACGCGATCAGCCTCACGGTCGGCGGCACCAACGCCACCGCCAGCCGGGCGCGCTGCCTGGTCGAAATCACCTACTAAGGAGCGCCCATGCTCGTCAATGCCTCTGCTCTTAGCGCGGTGTTCATTAACCTGCGCACCGACTTCAACCGCGCTTTCCAGGCCGCGCCCAGCCTATGGAACAAGGTCGCCATGCGCGTGCCCAGCGGCTCCAGCCAGAATGACTACAAATGGCTGGCCAACTTTCCGAAGATGCGCCAATGGATTGGCGACAAGCACATCAAGAACCTAGCCGCGTTCAGCTACACCATCGTCAACGACGACTGGGAAGTGACCATCGAAGTGGACCGCAACCACCTCGAAGACGACACGCTGGGTATTTACGCCCCGCAAGCGCAAATGGCCGGATTCAGCGCCGCCCAGCTGCCCGACGAGATCGTTTTCGCCCTCGTCAATGAGGCCACGACCAATAAGTGCTACGACGGCAAGGCGTTCTTCGCTAGCGATCACCCGGTCGGAAGTGGCTCGGTCAGCAATATCAACACCAACGCCTTGCAGGCCGACACCTTGGCCCATGCTGCCGCCAGCTATGGCGCGGCCCGCACCGCCATGAAGGGTTTTCTTGACGACGAAGGCCGCCCGCTGGGAGTAACCCCCAACGTGCTGCTGGTGCCTCTGGCACTAGAAGACACCGCCAACGCCCTGATGACCATGGAGCGACTGGAAGACGGAAAGAACAACCCCTATCGCGGAACCGCCGAGGTAGTGGTTTCGCCCTGGCTGACCGACAGCAACCAGTGGTTCTTGCTCGACTGCACTAAGCCGGTGCGACCGTTCATCTACCAGGAACGCAAGGCCCCGACCTTTGTGCAGCAAACCGATATGAACAACGATGCTGTGTTCAACCGCCGCGCGTACAAATACGGGGCGGAAGCGCGCGCGGCGGGAGGCTATGGGTTCTGGCAATTGGCCTATGCCAACAACCCAGGCTGATGTTGCTGATGTTGATGCCCTACGCCACCCAAGCCGATATTGACGCCCGCTATCCCGGCGAACTGGCGCAAGCCGGGCCGATGCGGGACGGGGCGCTCGATACCGAGGCGATTGCCCTGGCCTGCGCGCAGGCGACCGCCACGGTGGATCGCACGTTGAGGGCTATCGGCTGGGCCGTGCCGCTGGTGACGGTGCCGGATTGGGTGACGGACCTGGCGGTGGATTTGGCGCTGTACCTAGCCACTCCCTCTGCGCTGGCCAGCGCAGCCGATTTCACCGCCCGCCAGACCCGCTATCGAGCCGCGCTGGATACCCTCGAATCGATTCGACGGGGCGACGAACTGCCTGCACTCCCGGCGGACATGCCGACAGCAACGCGGGTTTACGTCGCCAGTAAGCCCCGGTTGTTCGGGCGCGGATCGCTCTGACCCATGTCTCTGTCTGACGCCCGCGCCGCTGTCGTCGAGACGCTCACGCCGTTGTTCCCCGTGTTTCAGGTGGAGGCGCACGGCGGGTCGTTCACCGAATCCGAGCTTGCCATGCTGCTCGGTCGCGCACCGTGCCTGCTGGTGGCGGTGCTGCGACTGCATGACTACGCCTCTATCGGGATGCACCGCTGGTCGGCGAGCGTGGATTGGGTGGCGGTGCTGCTGGCGAAAGACGGCGCTTCGCAACGGGCGGAACTGGCGCTGGAATCCGCGCACGCGCTGATTGCCTGCCTGCCAGGGCAGCGTTGGGGACTGGGAACCGCCGCCTGCAAGCCGCCCGACATGACTTCCATCGATGCCCAAAATCTCTACTCTGGACACGCGAACAACCTGAGTATTGCAGCGTGGGCGGTGTCCTGGACTCAAACCTTTACCTTTGAGGATGCCTCATGAGCAGCGGTTTGCTTGTTGCGATTGACCCCTACGTTGCGCGACTGGTTTCGGGCGCGAACGTCGGTTATTTCGGCCCGATCAACACCACGGCGCTGAAAATCACCCAGCCTGACCCTACTGTTGTTACCCGCGTCAGCTATTTGCGGGCTAGTTACGGGCAGGCGCTGGACTCGTATAGCCGCCCGAACCCGACGGAAATCGAGTTCACTATCGACGATATTGACCCTGACCTGTTGTCGTGGGCGCTGCTGGGCACACCAGCGACCTACGCGCAATCCGCGCAGAGCGACGCGGCCATTTCGTTTACCGCGCGGCATAACAAATGGGTGGCGCTTCCTTACAACTCGCTAACCGAACTGGTGATCAGCGGCAAGACGTTGCATACCGATTATGAGGCCGTCATGGACGCGGGCCTGGTTAAAGTCCTGTCCACGGGGACCATCGCGGACGGGGCGACGGTCACCGGCACGGTGGACGCCAGCGCGCGGGCCGGGAAGAGTATCGACGCGGGCACGGACACGGTGCTGCAACTGGCGATTCGCGGGGTGGCGGAAAACCTGTTCAAAGACGGCGAACGCTGGGATTTGGATGTGTGGCAGGCCAATGTGTCGCCCAGCGGCGCACTGGATTTCGTGTCGAAAGACCCGATCAGCCTGACCTTCAAGGGCACCTTGATCGTGCCTACCGGAAAGGCCGGGGCGTACCAGATTCGCCAGCACGTCGCTGGCTGATGATGGCTCGTCATGCCCAGCCCAAGCCTCGGCTCGATTGCGCTGCCAGCGGACCCGGTTTGGACCGATGAGTTCGACTGGACGCCGATTTCGCAGACCGAGGATTACGGGATCACGGGCGGTCTGCTAATCCAGCAGTCCATCAAACTTGCGGGCCGACCAATCACGCTGGACGTGCATTGGCTGTCCCGCGCCGAATTGCTGGCGCTCATTGCCATCGCGGACGCGGCGGATACGGATTACACCCTGACTATCCCGCAGGGCACCTACACCGTGATGTTCCGCCGCCCGCCCTACACCGTCACGTCGCATCGTCCGGTCTCCGACCCGGCGGATACCGAATGGTATGACGTAGTCCTGAACCTCATGATGGTGTAGCCATGGCCGATAAAAACCTCGCACTGCAACTGATCATTACCGCCAAGGACATGGCGGGAGATGCGTTGCGCTCCGCGCGAGACGGTGTTGGCGCGATTGGTGATGCGGTATCCCGCGCGCTGGACCCGCTGCGTTCTTTCGGCGCGCTGATGACCGCCGCGCTGGGTATCGGCGGCGCAAAAGAATTGCAGGATCGGGCGGACGCCTATACCCGCCTGACCAACAGCCTGAAAACCGCCACCAGTAATGAGGAGGCGTATCAGGCCGCGCTGAAAGCCGTCACCGAGATTGCCCAGCGCGCCAACTCCGACATCGAGACCACCGCGCAACTCTACGGGAAAGTCAACAAAAGCGCTGATGCGCTGGGGTTGAGCCAACAGCAAGTCGCGCGGCTAACCGAAAGCGTCGCCAAGGGGATGCAGCTTTCAGGGGCGTCGGCAGAAGCGGCGGATGGGGCGATCCTGCAACTGACGCAGGCGTTCGCGTCGGGCGCGTTGCGCGGTGAAGAGTTCAACTCGGTGATGGAAGCCAGTCCCGAACTTATGGCGTACATCGCCAAGGGGATCGGCGTTACTGTCGGCGAACTGCGGGCGCTGGCGGAACAGGGGGCGTTGACCAGCCGCACCGTTGCTACGGCCCTGCTCGATCAGGGCACCGCAATTGACCAGGCGTACGGCAAGGTCACCCAGACCGTCGCGCAAGCCTTTACCGCCCTAAATAACCAACTCATCCTGTACGTCGGGCAAGCCGCGCAAGCGAGCGGGATTACGGCGGGCATTTCCACGACGCTGAAGGCGCTCGCCGACAACATGGATGTGGTGGCCGCCGCGATTGGCGCGGGGCTGGTGACCGCGCTCACCAAATCCGCCGCCGCACTGGTGACGTACACCCAAGAGTCGCTGGCCGCCCGCGCCGCCGCGCGCGAACAGGCCATAGCCGAGGCGTCGCGCCAGGCGGAGATTCTGCGGACGGCGCAGGCACAGGTGGCCGCCACGCAAGGCGCGTACAACCGCGCGCTCGCGGAACAGCGGCTTGCGCAACAAACCGTGGCCGCCATGGAGGCGGAACTCGGTTATGGCGTCACCGAGGCGCAATTAGCCGCTGCCCGCGGGCAAGCCGCGAGCGCCGCGAACGCCGCCACCGCCGCCACACAGCGCTATGCCACCGCACAAGCGGAACTCAGTGCGGTCCAGGCGGCGGCGGGGACTAGCGCGGGGATATTGTCCCGCGCCATGGGGCTGTTGGCCGGCCCTGGCGGGCTGATCTTGCTGGCGGTGTCCGCGTTCGCCGCGCTGTTGCCGATGCTCTCGAAGTCGAAGACAGACACCGAGGCGCTGGCGGTCAGCACGGATCGGTACAGCGCATCGCTAAAGGAACTGAGCGCCGCGCAGATTCGCGCGGAAATGCTCAAGCTCAACGCGGCGATCACCGATCAGTCCCAAGCGGTGGCCGATGCCGCGAACAAAGTGGGCGAACTCGAAACTGGGCATCGTAGCCTTTACCAGGTTTTTCGGGACAGCCGCCCGGTCGCGGACCAACTGACCGAGGCGGAAGGGAACCTAGCCAATGAGCATCAGAAGCTTACCCAGCTTAAGCAGAACTTAGCCGCTGCTGCAACAGCGCTCCTGGATACGCATCGCCAGGAAGTCGATATGTCCGGGAAGCTGGCCGCGCAGTACGCGCAAACGCAGATTGCCATGGGGCAACTGGCGAGCACGGTCAAAGCGCTCGCCGAGCATCAAAACACGCTCTCTCAAGCGCAGCAAACCGGTCTGCAAGCGCAAATCGACCTCGCCAGGGCCAATGGTGACGCGCAAACCGTGGACCGCCTGACCCTGGCACTGGCGCAGCAAAAAGCCAGCGCCGCGCAAACTCAAGCCGCGCTGGACCAGGCCGCAGCGAATGCGGCGACCGCGAATTACGAATCCATCAGAAAGGCGTTCGATCTACTGCAACAGAAACTACCGAAAGACTATGAAGGGCTCGAAGTCGCGCGGCAGGACGCGACGTTGAAAGCGGCGCAAGCCGAGGCATCGAAAGCCGTCGCGGCGCAACTGCAAGACCAGGCGATGCGAGCGGCAGCGCTCAACACGGTGCAGTTGACGCAGGTTTCGCAGCTTGAGGCGCTGCTGAATGCCCAGAAAAACGATGCACAGTCCACGTTGGCCCTGGCGCAAGCGAAAGGAGATGAGTGGACCGCGCGCCAGAAGATTATTGAAGTCGCGGAAATCGAAGCGCGACTGGCGCAGCTATCCGCTGAAAAGAAAACCATTGAATTGCAGAGCACGACCGCCGTACTCCAGGCGATACAAGCCGAAGTTTCGGCGCGCTTGGCGGCTGGAGAAGCAATCAGCGACGAAGACCGCGCCAGGCTGAAAGCCGCAACGAACGCGATGAATGTGGCGGCCATTGAGGCGGAAGCCGCCGGCAGAATCGCGGAAGCGGAGACGCGCCGGGCGGAAGCGGTAAGACTGGGGGACGCCGCCAACCAACAAAGCGCCGACGGCTCAAGGCAAGCCACTGAATCCTTGCAGCAGCACGCGGACGCCGCCGACAAAGACGTGGCAAGCAGTCAGAGCCTGGCGCAAACCATTGCGTCCATGATCGACTATTGGCGACAGCAAACTTCCGCGCTATCCGCCGCCACGCAAGCCCTGTTTGAATGGGGCGCTGGCTTGTCGAAGATGGACCCCCGCTATGGACAGAATGCCATGAGCGGGCTGAGCGACGGCGCAAAAAAAGCCGCGCAAGAAATCAACGGGCTGACGATGTACGTGCGGGCCTTGGACGCACAAATCACGATGTCGGTGAACGACATCGCAAAAAACATGGACCTGACCGCGCGCGCCGGAGCAGAGGCGAAAATTGCCTATTACGAGCAGGTCCAAGCAGCGGAAGCGTTGATTGCGCGACTTAAGGATATTGGCTCGACCAGCGAAATCGCGCTGGGAGGCTTGGTTAAGCAGGCGCAAACCAGCAAGGACGCGATGTGGCTACTCAACGAGCAGGATTTGAGCAAGCTGCAATCCGCGATTGACGCGGCGACGGAGCGCCTCGCGAAGATGAAAAAGGAAACCGAGGACGCCAAGACGCGCCTGGCGGAACTCAATGCGGAACTGCTCTCGGCGGAAGGCGAGGACACGAAGGCGAAGCTGCTGGAGCAGCAAATCACCTATCAAAAGCAGCTGGCGGAAATCAAGGCGCAAATCGCGGAAGCGGAAGCGAGCGGCAACCGCGAACTGC
>ERZ724505.1816-NODE-1816-length-11144-cov-26.774010_pt1 | contig 11144 bp, 21 predicted proteins | sample MGYA00376038_ERZ724505 | MGnify/ENA primary metagenome ERZ724505 (study PRJEB28724, sample SAMN07190884) | wastewater metagenome | isolation source: effluent of sewage treatment plant in Hong Hong | place: Hong Kong | collected 2016-03-17 ... | reverse complement strand
CCCTTGTAATCGGTGAGCGTCGGCCGTATCGCGCCGTTCCACGCTTCCTCCAGATTGCGAGCCATCGCCGCCTCATCCACAATCGCCAGCCCGTAGCGCCGCCCGCGTCCGCCGTCCGGCTTTTCCAGAGTCCAGAAATCGAGAGCCGATCCGAATTGAAATTCCAGCCGTCGCTGTTGCAAATCGACTCTCGTTATCGCGCCGCGCATAGCGTTCTTGGCCGCTCGCCACGCCTCATCCAACAATTTGTAGGACGGCGCGAACCAGCCCACGTCAAAGCCATTGGCGAGTCCGCCAGGAGCGTTAGGAGCACCGTAGAACGCCAGCGCAAGCCCCATCGTTGTTTTCCCGAATCGCCGCCCGCACGCCACCGAATTGAAGCGCCCCGCGTTTTCGATAATCGCTATCTGTCCGGCGTGCAACATATCAATTTTGGCCGTTTCCAGATTGGCGAGTAAGTACCCGCCAATCGAATAGATCAAGCTGCACCGGCCCGCCTTTTTTGCCGGTTATTTCGATTGCCTTCAGCTTCGGTTGCGTGTACTGAATCAACTCGCACCAGATTTTCGCCCGCACGGCAAGCGGACAATCTTTTTCCATAGCCGTCTTTACAGCTTCCTCTACAATGTCAACGCCAAGCTTTTTCAGCTTGCGCGCGATGTCCGTTTTTGCCATCGATTAACGTCTCAACAACTCGAACGCCAGTGATGCTAGGCCGGTCGCCAACGTTGCAACAACGGCCAATAACAGCTTGATTCTATCCTTGTCTTCTTGCCGCGTGTGCGATGCGAGATTTTCTACCAGCATATCGAGCTTTCTGGTGAAACAAGCCGACAGTTCTTCGATCTTTTCGTAAATCTCGTGGATGGCGGATTCAATCTCGGTTGTCCGCTCCGCTCCAGATTGCGCTTGCGCTTGAAGGACGGCTATATCGCGGTCGTGTTGGTGCATCTGCCGACCCTGCTCTTTGACTGATTCCGCCAGTTCGGCAACGATTCGCTCAATATCCACATATCCGCCTCTGCGCTCGATGTCGCTCATTTGATCGCCCCGTCTCCAAGCAAAGCCCGACACTGACCGGCATAATCTCTCAGCAATCTATCTCGTTCTACAAGCGCCGTGTAAGTGTCATCCGACAAACAGGACAGCGCAGCAGACGGGATAGACGGCAGTTTAGACGGGTAAGCAGGGATTAGATAATCCGGCGCTGGGCGATAGATGTAGCTATGCGTCGAACAGCCGGGCAACACGAGCGCGGCGATTATCGCGGCCAGAGCAAAAAAAGCGATGGCCCTCATTTGAAATCATCTCGGTTCTTCGTATCGATAGGCGCTTTATTCGCCGCTTGCCGCTTCGCTTCTTCGACTCGCCTTTCCGCTTCAATCTTCCACTTGTCGGACGATTGCTGGTAATCGTCCATCTGTTTTTCAATCCTTTCGGCTTTTCTCTTCAATATGATAGCCCATATCCCAAGCGCCCCGACCACAGCCGCGCCGACCCACGATACAATTGTTTCAATCATCTTTCTTCCCCTGCTTGTCGCTCATAAGTATTCCGATTGCCGCATCTAGCGCGAACAGACCGGCGATAATGCTTTTTTCTAATTCGTCCGGTATTTCGTACCCGAAAATAAGGGCTATCGCGATAAATGCCCTTACGATGCCACGCTTGGTTGATGTCTCAGACCAGACAAACCGGAAATTCATTTTTATCGCCTCACAAGCTTTTCACTGATAAAATAGCGGTGTGATCGATATTCGTTCTGCCCAAATCGACCGCCCCGGCCTTGGTCGTGCTAACTCGATGCGTAACGGAAACTTGAGAAGACCCGCTAGACGGTTTCACCTCGACAGCATATACCGTCTGATATTCAACCCCGTCCAAAGTGATCGGCCCGACAGCGGTAGAAACGGTCTCTATGGTCCCGCCTGAAATGGTTGCCGAGTGCGCCGTTATCGTTTCTCCGGCCGTCAACCAATCGTCGTATACGAAATAAACCCAATCGGCTGAATCTTCGTCGATTGGGTCGTTTTTCAGTACGACAGGCCGTTTACCGTCGTGCGTATAGCTCATTATGTCGGGTCCGCTATTTCCACGTCAAAAGCGTTAACGGTCACGGTTCCGCCACTTGTCAACGCTTGGCTGGTGCAGGTGGTACACCAGATGTTCGTCCCGTCTGTCAGACAGACATGCGTTGCGGTTCCAGACGCGGAAATCGAAATGCTCGATTGCTGCAAAACGGTCAATTTACGGCCGTTGGTGTCGCCGTTAGCGATAGTGTAATCGCCGTTGCCAGCGCCCGCAGTCATCACCACGCTCGCCAACGAAACGGCCGCGATGCCCGCGTGATTGGCCGGCTCGGCGCTGGTGACATGGAGCGTGGTGCAGTTGTCCAACTGATTGAGGTACGCATCCAAAAAATGATCTTCGACTTTCTTAGCCATTGGCCGCAACCTTGGTTTTCACGTTTTCGGGATAGACGGTGACGCGCCGATTGGCGTCAACATCAGGCGATGGTTCGCGGCCAGAAATCTCGATAAAGCCAGCGCGGTAAATCGCGTCTACCTCGGCATCGCTCAGATCGGGATAATCGTCGGTTTCGATGGTGTTGCCGGCTCGCAATACCAGCCCGTTTCCGGTTCGGTACGGCAGTTGGGGAACGTCTTTGACGGTAATCAGCATTTAAAGCACCACGCGAGTAGATGGAGTTAGCAGAATAAAGCGGTCGGACTGCGATAGAAGAACGTATCGATCCGATTCGCCGATAACTATCGCCCGTCCGGTCGGGACAGTCAACAGGCCGGAAGACACGCCGGCAACATCAAATCGATTCGCTTGCAGCATGTCGGCCGCAAACAGCACATGCGCTTGAATCAAGCCGGCCGAATCCATCGCTTGAGAATGCAATAGATCGGCTGGCGTCAATCCAAAGCTCAAATCCAGCAACGCGCCGTCAAGCCGATTCGCTTGCAACAGATCGGCCGGGACAAGAATGAATCCTTGCAACAGCGTGAGCGCGTCAATCGTCTGAGAGTTCAGCAAATCGGCAGGTGACAGCAAATGCGCTTGCACGATTCCGGCCGAGTCCATCGCTTGAGAGTTGAGCAAGTCGGCAACCGACAGGCTACCGAGAACAGACAGCGTTGAGTTGTCAATCGCTTGCGTATTTCTCGCGTCTGCCGGGTTAATCACATTCGCTTGCAAGATTACCGGAGCATCGAGAATGACGGCGTGATCCATTCCGGCCGGAATAAGAACATGCGCTTGAACGAGCGTCGCGCCGTCAATCGTCTGAGTGTTCCGCGCATCGGCCGGCGTCAAAAGATGCGCTTGCAGCAACAGCGGCGCTTCAATCGCTTGCGCTGTCATCATGTCGGCCGGCGCGATATTCCCGGCTACCACCAGCGCCACGTTATCCAGAGTTTGAGCGTGCGTTATGTCGGCTATAGCCAGCGTGTGAGCCTGGATTAACGTAGTGGCATCAATAGCGTTGCCGTGCGACAGGTCGGATGGAGACAAAATCGATTGCTGGATTAGCGTAGTCGCGTCTATCGCTTGCGTGTTCATCGCGTCTGCTGGAGTCAGCGTATACGATTGCGTGATCGTCGCGGCTTCAATCGCTTGCGCGTTAGCCACATCGACAGGACTCAGAGAGTGCGATTGCACCAGCGTCGCCGCTTCAATAGATTGCGCGTGCGACATGTCGGCTGGCGATAGCGTGATTTCTCCGCCGGCCGTTCCTTTCACTTCAATCGCGATGATGGACCATTTCTGTCCGGTCGGCGCTGACATGCCGACGGTTTTCGAGCCAGCGGCTCCGGCGTCCGGGAAATACGCGATAGCCACGCCGTATTGCGCGCCATCGCCCGGATAATCCGTTAGCGCCGTAGGCGTGCCCGAAAAATTGTTCGTGAACGTCTGCGTTCCGCTTTTCGCGTTCCAGTCAGATACTATTACGACAATCGCGGAATTGGCCTGCGTGGTCGTGAGCGAAACTGACGGATTGCCGCTCGCGCCGGTTGCGACATTGCTCGCGCCCACGCCATCGCTGCCGGAAAACCTGACGACGTTACCGCCGAAATATTCGCCGATCCCGCTTGAAGAGGAAAAAGAAATCGTGATTGTTTCGCCCGCCGGCGCGGCATATGCCCATCCGTATGTATTGCAATAATTTTCTGTGACGCTAGATCGTTGCAGCGTCGCGGAACCAGCGCCGTTTTCCGTTATCGATAGCGTTTTCGGGTAATCGGCCGCAGCTGCAACCGCAACCAGCACATCGCCAGAGTTGATAGCGACCGCGCTCATCGCGGTTTTTGGCGTCGTGGTGCTGTTAAAAGCCGTGGCGTACTGATTGACGTAAGTCGGAGCGGCCATCGTCCTGCTCTCCCGATTAGCCCAAAACCCGCTTGGAATCGGCGGTAGCGTTTGCGATAGCGTGGCCCATCCGCTCGGAGGGCACGGAGCCAGAGGCGTTCCGCACTGATACCCGGCCGGAGGAATTGCCCTTGCTAGCGCCTGAATCACGTCGCCCGGCAAAATCGGCAAATCGAGCGTTGCCGTTGTCCCTGTCAGGCCGGGCTGGCATACATTCCCGTTGCCGCATAGCTCTACCGTTGTCCCGCTCGGCCAATCCGCCCCGTTGTTCCACGCAAACGAAACGGCCCGAGACATCGCGATGCTTGGGATTGCGATTATGATTAGTGCAACCAACTTGAGAGCGGCTGCGACTGTCGTTAATTGCTTCACTGTATGACTCATATCGCTCTTTTATCGCCTTTCTAAAATCGGGATCAGCGCAATACAGGCCATCGGCTTTTCCCCTGCAAGCCGACAGCGAGCGCCCGACAATGCGGGCGGCATCGCTATCAGCCATGGTTTTCCAAACCTTCATTAGCGCGGCCGTTTCCTTTTCACTCCACCGCTTGCCGGCCATTACGACCCGGTGCGGATGATCGTAGCGGAAAATCCGCTCGGCATCGGCGGGACGGTCGGAGGAACTGGCGAATCGCCTACCGCAATCCAGTGTGCCGCGAGAGAACAGTCCGGCGTGATTACCGCGCCGTTTTTGTTCTGCGGGCACATTTCAAGCAAAGCGCCAGGAGCGGCGGTATAGCTGTAGCTTCCGCCCGGAGTCGCCGAATCAGGGAGCGTCACATTAGCGCCGCCTCCAACTCGATATTTGGCACCATAAGTCGGGGTATCGGCCGGAAGCCATGTAGGCGCGTTCCAGCCGAAAGTCACCTGATAAGTATCGGCCATTGCGACAGAAGAAGCCGCCAAGAGAGCAGCGGCAAAAAATGCTTTATTCATAAGATTCTCCAAGTTGCAATTAAAAATTATCATATCAAACAAATCTATTTACCTATATAAATTTCTATAGTATGCCAGCCATTTTTTTTCTAAACTCACGCCGCTCTATAACCTTTTTCTTCACTCTGATATACCACTCTCTCTGCTCTTGATCCGCTTCCGTTTTCGCGTTCTGGACTGCGACCTCGACATGCCGCCACTGGCTTTTTTCGATTGCTATCCATCTTGTCGCCGCTTTCTCGCGCTCTTTCGGGAGCGCATAGGCCATGTTACGTAGCTGCATGGCTTTGATTGTCATGCCGAACTGCCTTATTTGGCAAATGTCCGCACGTTCTACCCCAAGGACTTCGGCCGCAATCTCTTTAGCTGTCGCGCCAGCTTTGCCGCGCTTTTTCATAGCGAAAAAAGCAGCTTGAAGCCTAGCATCAAGCTCGTCTTGAATCTTGTCAGAAAACGCCATAGTTTTAACTCCAATGCTTTTCAAGTTTCTCTAAAATCTTTCTGCGCTCCACTCTGCCAGCCATCGCCGGATTGATTTTCCGCGTCACACCGTCGAAATCTCCGCTATCGCAAAGCTGATTCAGATCGTGATCTATCCAATACCATGCGGCGGAATAAGCGGCACCTAATACGGTAGAAACAAAGTCAGGGTTAGGATTTTGTTCAACAGCATACCACTTAAAAAACCGCGCATAGTTTGCGACAAAAGTCAGCCCGATCCATCCTCTCCCCCTAAATCTCCAGCCGTCGCCGCTCGCCTCGTCTCCGTTTCCGTAGCGACCCGCGTAAACACGGTTAGCCAATTCGATTGGCCTATTAGTATATCTATTGGCTTCCGCTTCGGTTTTGAACCGAGTCGGCCAAACTGTACGAATGCGAGATGCATTGAAGTAATGCATGTTTTCTTCAAGCCGGCTAAACCCTTGACTCTCGTGAGCGCATTGCGCGATGAAATAGCGCAGTCGCGTCCCCGTCACCAGTTCAGCTTGCGGGGTGACAGCAACCAAAGCGTCAAACGTCCCCGGCTTTGCCTTCGGGAAAATCTTGTAAAACAGTTCTTCATTCATACCAAATTTCTCCAAAAGGCCATCTATTTTCTTCATTCCAAGAAACGCCGGCCGGTTCAGGCTGATAAAACCCGCAATGATCGGCGTTGTAAAAATCCTGTTGGTGCAAAGCGCAATGCGCCAACCATTCGTGCGGCCCTGTTCTTTCTCTCCTGAAATGCTGGCACAAATGACATGATTTATCGCTCATTCAGCGCTCCCGTTTTGTACGTGGCTTCGGATAGGGATAATATCGCCGTGTTCCATGCAGCAATGCGAGCCGTCTCTCTGGACAACCGGCCGCTTGCAGAAATGGCACACGTCGCGGGCAATTAAAGCGGCTGGGGTGCGGAATTCCGCAGCTTGCCCTGGCAGCCACAAAGAGGCTAGATAATCGTTCATTCGCCTAAATTCATCCTATATTGTCGTTGGGCGGATTCGATGCGGCGACAGGCGATGTCGAAATAGCCGGGATCGATTTCGATGCCGATGAATCGTTTTCCTTCTTGGACGGCCGCAACTCCGCTTGTTCCGGTTCCTAAAAATGGGTCAAGAATTGTGGTAGCAGGCAGGCGGCAAACAAAAGGACGAATGACTCCAATTGGTTTTTGAGATGGGTGTGCTGATGGTCCATTCTTATATTTCAGCACCCTTTCTTTAGCGCCAACCCCGGCCTGCGGCATATCGCAATCAATAACGCATGATTTAAACTCACCCATTCGCCCACAAGTTGCTTTATGCATTCTAGCCCAAACAGCAAATTCAGTGTCCATTCTTGGAATAGGGCGAGTCATTGACGGCGCGTTATTTTTTCTCCATGTAAAAACTGCGCTTATTTTTAGTGTTTCAGAGAGTTTTTGATGAACAGATCCAATATCCAGATAAGAGCAAAACGCAACAACATGATCGCATTTAATTAAGTTAATCCACTGGTTTGAAAAATCCCATTTCATGCCAATTGAACGAGGGCAGGAATATGAACCAAAATTGGAACTTCCCGCGATAGGAACCCTATCCATCCCCATTTGGTACGGCGGATCGGTAATGACAGCACCCACCTTAGGCAATGTCGGCAATATCTCCAGGCAGTCGCCGAGATACAGCGTCGCATCGCCTATGATGACGGGTTCGTTCATTTTATTAGCCTCAACAATATATATGAAACGGTAAATATAAATGAACAAGCGAACAGCCATAATATTATGCCAAAAGCTTTTTCGTTATCCACCCCACTGTTCTAAACATTAGAAGTTCAAAAAGGTCGTTAGGGTATTTAATCATCCAAACAAAAAACTGTATTGACATGATTATCATTAACGGAAATAAATAGGCTAGATATTCGTTCATTTATCCACATCCTATGCTAATCTTTAAACTCAATATTTATTAACCACGACATACGAATGACTATAGCTATAGCCAAACCGTTTTCAGTAAGCTTCCATCGTAAATGCTTGTTACGCTCGTAAATATCCGAAACAAGTCCGAGCGCTACCATAATCCCCAATTCATAACTTACTTCTTTACTATTTACACCAATACGATTAGAAATTTGTCTCGCTAGAGATTCAGGATGATATTCCAGATCGGATATTATTTTTAATCTAATTCTACTTCTCAAATTTTCATTCATTTTTCAGACTCTCCATTAGCCTGATATAGCTCGTTGCCGGTTTTATCGCATCGGCCGGTTTTTCTGCTAATCTGCACGGCGAAATATGGCGACGGCTCGACAATTAGCCAAATCCGATCTTTCTCTACACGCTCAACGCTACAATGATAGGATCGAAAAGAGGTGCGCAGCATCGCGCTATCGCCCACTTTAAGCCCTGCCAGCCATTCGGGATTTTGCATCTCTTATTCCCCGTCAAGTACCCGCGTCTTTGTTTTGAAGGGAACATTTAGCCGGCTCGCCATGCAAGACACTTGCCTTGCAGTTTTACCCCTCTTAATCTGCGTATCGCCGCGCGTTTTGTGTCTTTTCTTCATGGATTTTCCATCTTATTAGGTATAACGTCTCCGCACTGCGGGCATTTTTCCGGAACCGCCATCGGGTGAGCGTCACAGCAAAACGTGTGAACAGCCAATATGCGGTCGCAGTGCGGACATGGCTTTTCTGGATAGCCGGCCGGCCGCTGGAATTCGACGCTCGCCACGAATCGCCTCAATTGTTTTGCAGTGTGCCGATCCATATTTGAGCGCCTTGATTTTTGCCGTATCGCTTGAATGCAGCTATTTCGACTATCAAGCTATCGTCTCTAATAACGCCCGCGTCTACGAGCGCATCCTCGGTAGAGCGTATTAACTTGCTCAAATCCGGCTTGCGAGTGATATAGATCGGCGCGTCTTTTTTCAGCACGCCCGAGTTTTTGCCTGTTCCGTAATGGCTTTTTGGCCGAATGAACAGGAAAACAACCGACAAAACGACTGGGCCATCCGCCATTTCCCAACTGGATGCATCGGCCGCTTCTCGCGCGGCCCACTTGACGGCTTCGCGCCAAGGCTTGACGTGCTTTGAGGATTCCACCATCACGCCACGGCCCACATGTCGTTTTGATCCCTGCGGCGCTGGCAGGCCCGGCACCCAAATTCCGAGCCCGGCAACGGCCGCAACAGGACGCACCAGCCCGGCCAAAACACCAGCCGCCAGCGTCATGCCGCCTCCCATCCTCCCGCCATCCCATCCCGAGCCAAAAATTCGGCGATTTGAGGCGCTGAATCTTCCTTGGAATACCTAGGTAGCGGGTCGCACTGTAGCGCGTCTTGTAGAGGCTCGTTGGTGCCTTCTCGCACGTCTACCGTGGATGGTTCTTGCCCTGTAAATATCGCATAGCCGGTCGCCGTTGTTTCTTCGGTCGAAATTTCGGCCAGAGACAACACCGATTGCCCATGCCCGCTCTCATGCAGGACGAAACCCCGATTGCCGAGGTTCGCGATAACCTCGGCACTGATTTCATCGCCGCCGCGCCGTAGCGAAACCACGTCGCCTAATTTCAGGCTCGCCAGCCATTCGTTTCTCGTCATTCGGATTTCCTCGCCTTATCGCCCGGTGCTACCGAAGCCGTTTTCGCCGCGCGCCGTTTTTTCGGCAAACTCATAAGCGACGACTATGCTTTGATCGTAAGCCGGGACGATCAACAGTTGCGCTATCCTGTCGCTGCGATTAATTCTAAAAGGCACGTTTCCGTGATTGAACAGCAAAACCTTAACTTCGCCGCGATAATCCGAATCAATCACGCCGGCACCAGTATCGATCCCGCATTTCGCCGCAATGCCGGACCTCGGCCAAATCAAACCGACCTTATCGGGATCGATTGCCAATGCGATTCCGGTAGATACCAGCTTCCTTTCGCCGAATGATATTTGGCAATTTTCATCGGCGTACAAATCCCATCCCGCCGCAAATTCGCTGCCTTTTGTCGGGACGGTTGCAGTTTTGGTGAGCAGTTTGACTAGCAGTGTCATATCGCCAAATCCTTAATCGTGTTCATGCCGCTTGCTCCCCACGCCGGTTCGCCGCTTCTCGCTCGGCGATTTCGATTTGCCGCTGTCTCTCGGCATCTTCCGCCGCTTTCCGCCGCTCTCGTGCCGCCGCGCGCTCGGATTCGTCTGCGGCCATGCTGCGTCGAAGCATGGCCGCAATCTCCCGCAACACGCTCGCGGTTTTTGCTTCTTCCGTCCCGGCGTCCGGCCCTTCCAACAGCCCGGCAACTTGCTCGATGCTGTTCGGCGTTGGCCCCGCCAACAGCCCGGCGACGTGATCGCGACTAAGCCGGCCGGCGTTGATCGCCTCGGCTAGACGCTGGGCGCGCAACTGCGGGCACGTCCCGAGCGTCGGAGTCCACCGCGCCGGCTCGCGCCGTTGCCTCGCGTCCCGCACATGGGTTTCGTACACGGCGATGAAGCACCTCCGCGCGCCCACTTCGTCGCCTTCGTCCAGGATCGGCTGGCAACCATGCCACCCTTCGCGCATTTCGTGGGTTAGCGCCCCGGTTTCACGCTCGTCGCGAATCAGTCGCAACAGCAAACCCCACGCTTCGTCTGCGCTCGGCCTGCCGTCTGCGGCCTGCTGTCCGTCCAGATAGCGGTAAATATCCGCCGGCTTGGGCGGGTAAACCGACTCCCGCCTATGGCGTCGGAATGCGCTATCGAGCGCAGTTATCGGGTAGTCGGAGAACTCGTCTAGCCAGTCCGCCACGGTTTCGGGGTCGCCGGTTATGTCTTTGCCGGACATGCGAAACGATTTGATCAAAATCGCGACGAAGGCCGGTTTTTCAGTTGGTGACATGAGCGAATTCCCCCTCGATCACGGTTCTTTTTGCTCCGGCTAGGATTTGCTGGACTTCGGCTATTCGCGGGTCAGACGAAATCCGCGACTGTTTGGTAGCGCGCTGGCGTGGTGTTGGGATATTTCTCAGACCGGCCCAATCGTCGCGGATAGCGTTACGCAACGCAGCTTGCCAGTCCGCGTAGGCGTACCCCTTGGCGGTCGCTTTGCCCACGAAGCTTTCCAGGTGAGCGGCCAACGGTTCACGGTATCCGCGCTCGTCGGCCCATGCTTGCAGTTCGGGAGTGATCGAAAGATCGGCGGGGCAAGCTGTTTTCCGGGCGGGCGGGCGCGACGCCGAAGGCGGCGATACACTCCCTTCCTTTCCTATTCCCTTCCCTTCCTTTCCCTTCCCTTCCTGGGCATTTGGGATTTCCCCAGTGCTTCCCTGTTGCTTCCCAAGCGCTTCCCCAGTGCTTCCCTGTTGCTTCCCAAGCGCTTCCCCAGTGCTTCCCTGTTGC
>ERZ724505.1815-NODE-1815-length-11146-cov-4.459381_pt1 | contig 11146 bp, 14 predicted proteins | sample MGYA00376038_ERZ724505 | MGnify/ENA primary metagenome ERZ724505 (study PRJEB28724, sample SAMN07190884) | wastewater metagenome | isolation source: effluent of sewage treatment plant in Hong Hong | place: Hong Kong | collected 2016-03-17 ... | reverse complement strand
CCGCCGCCGATCAGGTCGACTTCGCGCTCGGCGCTGCTGCGGGCCGCTTCGCCGTAGAAAATGGCACCGGTGCGCAGCAGTTGGGCATCGCGAAACTCGGTGTGCAGCACGCGCTCGGCTGAGCCGACGGCAGTGACGACCCGTGCTTGCGTTACGGCGTCGAAGGCACTGCCGCCTGGCTCGGCCAGTATCAGCACCCAGTTCGTGTCGCCGTCGCGCACGCTGAGCAGACCGTCGCTGACCGAGAGTCGGGTCTGGGTGAGTGGCAGACGGCCGAGCCAGCGCTGCAGATAGCCGAAGGGATCGGTGCCGAGATCGGTGGTGATGCCGGTCTGGAAGGGCTGGTGCAGGCGGCGCAGCAGCACCGATTGCGCCGGGTAGTCCGCCTGCGTCAGCGCCTCGCGATCGGTGGGTGCCAGCAGGCCGGCGCGATAAGGGGCGTAGAACCCGGTTAGTGTTCGGGGGTCGATGCGCGGCGCCTCGACGACAACGCGGGAAAAGGCGCCGGCACCTTCGAGATGTGCAGCAAAGGCGCGTGCAGCGCGGCCGGCGGTGGCGGCGTCGCCATGGCCGACGAGAAACAGCACCCGGTTACCAAGCTGGTCGGCCATCGCTTTGACGGCGACTTCCGCCGTCGGATTCTTTTCGGTCGGCGGCAGTAGGGCCATCAGGTCGGTTTCGAGCGGCGCCGATCCGGCGAAACGCTGGGCGACTAGCGCCCCGGCGGCCAGCACTATAGTCATCCAGGCGATTGCCGCAAGTTGCCAGAGACGCATCAGCGCAGCCCGAAACGTTCACGCTCGGCCGGAGCCAAAGCGCGATCCTCGGTGGTGTTGCGGAAGACGAGGGTGCTGCTGTCACCGTTCGCTTCTTCGATGCGGATGCGTTCGACATGGCGGCCGCCGCTCATGCGAATCTCTCGCATCGCTTGCGCCAGCGGGCCGGTCTTCGGCGTCAGCAGTAGCCGCCACGCGTCGAGCGTACCCTCGGGCGTGACAGTGAAGTGCTCGGCCAGCGCATCGGTCTGTGCGCCGAGCAGCGCACGGAAAAGCGAGGCGACCTGCGTCAGCCCGGGGATGTCGCGGGCGGTGCGAACCTGCGCGATGCCATCCTCGCCGATCTCGACGATGCGGTCCTCGGCGAGGACGTAGGTGAGTTTTAATGGCGCCTCGATGGCCCAGATCACCCCTTGCCCGCGGGCGAACACCAGCTTGCCGCGCGTCTGCAGCGGCTTCCTGAATGCCGCCATCGATTTTTCCTGCGTGAAGTCGGCGCGCAGTACCGGCACCTGGTCGAGCCGCAGCGCCATGTGTGCCGCGAGTTCGGCGGTGGACGGTGCCGCCACGCTCCATAGCGGAAACAGCGTCAGGCAGAGAACGATCAGTCGGCGCATGCCTGTTCCACCCGCGCAATCAGGCAATCCGGCGAGACAAATTGCAGCTCGCCGCCGGCGATGTCGACGGCGACCTGCACCGTGTAGCCCTTGGTCAGCCGCTCTCCGCTCACCGCATCGCGAATCTCGTAGTCGAAGCGCAGCCGGTTTTCCCATTCGCGCAGCGTGGCGCGGGCCCTCAATTGTTGGCCGTAACGGGCCGGGCGTACGTACTTCAGGTAGCACTCGACCACCGGCCAGGCGTAGCCGGAATCCCGCATCTGCGGGTAGTCATAGTCGAGCCGGCGCAGCAGGGCGCAGCGTGCCAGCTCGAAGTATTTGACGTAGTGCCCGTGCCAGGCGACATCCATAACATCGACGTCGTGAAACGGCACCTCGATCAAGGCTTCGGCGGAGAGATCAGTCATCGAAATTCCAGTGCCGCTCGCGGATCAGTTCGGTGGTGCGGCGCAGGTCGCCTTCGAGCGGGCGATCCTCGTCAAGGAATTCGCTGTGCGCGCGAACGGCACCGACGAAACCAGCGCAGGCCGGTGTCAGCATCGGCGTTTCGCCGCGGAAGCGCAGTTCGGCTGCTTGGGTGGTCGCCAGCACCAGCGCGGCGGCGACCTGCTCGGTCAGTTCGAGCACGCGCAGGCAGTCGCGCGCGGCGATGGTACCCATGCTCACCTTGTCCTGGTTGTGACACTCGGTCGAGCGCGAGAAGACCGAGGCCGGCATGGTCAGCTTCAGCGCTTCGGCGGTCCACGCCGAGGCGCCGATCTGCACTGCTTTGAAGCCGTGATTGATTGGCGCACGCGGGCCGACAGTGCCCGAAAGATTCTGCGGCAGACCGTGGTTGTAGCGGCTGTCGACCAGCAGTGCGAGCTGGCGATCCATCAGGTCGGCGAGGTTGGCGACGGCGGTCTTGAGACCATCCATGGCGAAGGCGATGTGGCCTCCGTAGAAGTGGCCGCCGTGCAGCACCCAGCCTTCCTCGCCGTCGATGATCGGGTTGTCGTTGGCGCTGTTCAGTTCGTTCTCGACGTCGCGGCGAATCCACGACAGCGCATCGCGCGCGACACCGATGACATGCGGTGCACAGCGGATCGAATAGCGATCCTGCAGGCGTACGCTTTCGGCGTCGCTCGTTGCAGCATTGCCGCCGAGGTCGTCCCAGATCCAGCGTGCAGCTTCGATCTGGCCGGCATGCGGCTTGACGGCGAAGAGTCGTGGGTCGAAGTGTCCGGGGTTGCCGCGCATCGCCACCGATGCGAGTGCCGTGATGCGGCAGCAGAGGCGGCTCAGATAGTCGGCGCGGGCGACGGCGAGGCAGGCCAGACCGGTCATGACGGCGGTGCCGTTCATGATCGCCAGACCCTCCTTCGGTGCCAGCGTCAGCGGGGCGAGGCCGAGGGTCTTCCAGGCATCGGCAGCCGAAGCCAGTTCGCCGCGAAACAGCGCCTCGCGTTCGCCGACCAGCGTCGCAGCAACGTAGGACAGTGGCGTGAGGTCGCCGCTGGCACCGACCGAACCTTCTGCCGGAATGCATGGCAGAAGGTCGTGGTTGAGCAGGTCGACGAGACGTTCGAGCAATACGCGGCGCACGCCGGATGCACCCTGTGCCAGCGAGACAAGGCGAGCGACGAGCACGGCGCGCACGGCTTCCGGCGACAGATACTCGCCGAGGCCGCAGCCGTGATAGCGCGTCAGATGCAGTGGCAACTCGGCAATGAGCTCCGGCGGCACGGCGACGGTACAGGAGTCGCCGTAGCCTGTTGTCACACCATAGATCGTGCCGCCATCCGCCAGCAATCGTTCCAGATAGTTGGCTCCGGCATTGATGCGGCGCGTGAAGCGTGGGTCGTCCGAGAGAGTTACGCCGACGTTGCGGCTGGCGATCGCGACGACGTCGTCGATCGTAATGCGGGTATTGCCGACAACGCAGGCGGCAAGCGTAGTTTCTCGACAGTTCATGACAGTTTCCACAATTGAATCAGTGCTGCTCGACGGTGCTGCCCATGCGGGGCGGCGCCGGTCAAATACTTCCTTTTATCGCGCAATTTCACGGACGACACGCAGGCCGACCCGGCCGTGGGGGTCCACGAACTCGGGTTCGTACCGGCTACGGACGCCGCAGCGGACATAGTTCAGCTTTTGTGCCCACGAACCGCCGCGCATGACGCGCTTTTCCTCGCCGCCGGATTCGATACGCGGATTTTTTGCAACTCCGGAAGGGTACGGGGTAACGAACTTGTCCTGAACCCATTCCCAAACGTTGCCGGCCATGTCGTGGATGCCCAGCCCGTTAGGGCTTTTGCCGCCGACCGGGTGGGTTCGATCGCCAGCCGCGGCCTTGTCGAACCAGGCGATGTCATGTACGTATGCCGCGGAAACCCCACCGGGCCAAATCTCGTCCTTGCCGCCGCTGCGACAGGCGTATTCCCACTCGGCTTCGGTCGGCATCCGGAAAACACCCTTGCCTTCGGCATTGAGCTTCCGGATGAATTCCTGCGCGTCGTTCCAGGAAATCTGGTCGACCGGACAGTTGTCGCCACAAGCGGAAAACTTTGATGAGTTCATCCCCATCGCCACCTTCCATTGCGCTTGTGTTACCTCATATTTGCCGATATCAAAACTGTCTACGCACACTTCGTGTATCGGGCGCTCGTGTTTCTCATAACCGGCTGTGCCCATCTGGAAGCAGCCACCCGGGACGCGAACCATTTCAATGCCGGAGGCGACATTGCTCGTCTGCGCCGTCGCGGCGCTGGCAACGAAAGTGCACGTGGCAGTCAGCAGTACCAGTTTCCGTTTCATGTAAATTTCTCCCTCGGTTTGTTGCAAATCGAACCAACTGCTCAAGGCATCAGGGCAGCTTGACGACAGTGCCCTTGAAGGCGACGCCGGCCATCAGGCCGCCTGCGCCGCAGGTGTACTCCATTTCGCTGCTCTTCTCATGACTCTTGTAATTGCTGCGGATGTTGATGACGGCGTTGCCGCCTTCCTTGCGTGCGCGTTCCTGCAGTTCTAGCACGGCGCTGAGAAAGACCCATTCGCAGGCCTCCTTGTCGGATTTGTTGAAGGCGTTGGTCTTCTTGTTCGTCTTCCATTCGCCCAGAGTCTTTGCGGGCTTCGGATGCTTCTGCTGGCCGAAGTAGAGCTTCACGCCCTTGTCGAGCTTCGATTGAGCGGCGGGTGATTCGAGGGCCTCCTTGATTGGCAAGGTGAGATGTTCATCGCGGGCATGGGCGGCGGTTGTTGTCAGCAGCAGACAGGACATCGCTGGCAGTAGGAATTTCATTGGAGCCTCGGTTTCAGGGAAATTGTCTGGCACGAGCCGAATCGGCGCCCGCCCAGAAATCGAAAAAATTGAACCATTGGAAGGGTGCCCGCTGGCAAAGGACCGCAAGCCGGTCGGCGTAGCGCTGAGCGTAAACGGCAATGGCTGCTTCACGGCGCCCGCGCGGAAGTTCGATGCGCTCGGCGAATGGCTCGAAATGCACGCAGTAGCCGCGTTGCTCGTGGGCGCAGACGAACAGGAAGACCGGGCATTCGAGTAGCGCCGCAAGGATGAACGGGCCTTGAGGAAAGAGGGCCGGCGCCCCAAGGAAATCAGCCGTGACGACACGGCCGCTCTCGGCCGGTGGCGTGCGGTCGCCAACGATGACCAGCAATTCGCCGCGTTCGATCTTCTCGCGCAGCAGGATAGCGGTGTCCGGGCCAAGCTTGCTGATCTGCAGCAGGTTGACCTCGAAGCCGGGGCCGGCCGAAGCCAGTGCGGCATTGAAGCGCTGTGCATGGTCGGTGTAGACGACCGCGTTCACCCGAGCGATACCGTTCAGATGAGCCAGCGCGCGCATCATTTCGAGGTTGCCAAAATGAGCGCCGAGCAGCACGGCACCGCGGCCGGAGGCGAGCAGGGCTTCGAAGTCGCGTTGCCGGTCGAAAGTCAGCCCGGCGTGCGCGACACGGCCCGTCCATGCGGCAAGCTTGTCGAGGTTGGCGTCGGCAAAGGCGAGCATGTGACGGTAGGCATTGCCCCAGGTCGGCGCCGGGGCGTCCGGTTGCATCGCGTGCAGGCGGCGCAGATAATCGAGCGAGGCCTTGCGCGCCGCTTTGCCGCTCAGGAACAGCCAGCCGACGATCGGGCGCAGCAGCAGGCGGGCGAAGGTGTCGCCGAGCAGGCGATAGCTGAGGACGGTGAGGCGCAAACCTAGGGCGCTTCCGCGCTCCGCCTGGCGCGACCAGTGTTGCGCGTTGAGTCGCGGCGGGAATCGCTTGCGCCACAGCAGCAAGGGCAGCCGCAGCAGCATGCCGGCGCACAAGCGTGTATGCATCCACGAGATGCGCAGATTGTCCTGCCAGAGCCGGAAATGCGAGAGGCCGTTCTCGGGGTAGATCACGCGCGTCTGCAGGTTGATGACCGGCAAGCCCATCCAGAACAGACGGACGATGATTTCGGTATCGAAGTCCATGCGCGTCGGGATGCAGCAACGGTCGATCAGCGTCACGGTGGGGGAGAGCGGGTAGAGGCGGAAACCGCACATCGAATCGCCGATGGCAAACGACAGTGTTTCGACCCAGACCCAGAAATGCGTGACATAGCGGCCATAGCGCCGGCTGGCTGGTGCCGAGGCGTCGTACTGCGGCCGGCCGGCGATGATGGCTTGCGGATGGGCGCGGCTTGCTTCGACGAAGCGTGGCACGTCGGCGAGGTCGTGCTGGCCGTCGGCATCGACCTGCAGCGCGTGTGTGCAGCCGACAGCGAAGGCTTCGCGGAAGCCGTGCATGACCGCTGCACCCTTGCCGCTGTTCTGCGGCAGATGCGAGAGGCGTACCAGCGGCTGACTGGCGGCCAGCGCTTCAAGGACATCGCGTGTCGCCGCGTTCGAGCCGTCATTGACAATGAATATCGGCAGTCCGTATACGGCGAGCTTGCGGAGCACGCCGGCGATGGTGTCCTTGTGGTTGTAGATCGGGATAACGATGGCCGGTATATGCGTCATGCCGCGGCCTCCATTGCGAAGACGACCTGCCCGCTGGAAACGATCCGGGTTCCGCCGCTGAAACTGAAGTCGAGGCGTTGCTTGTCGGCCAGCCATGAAAGCCTGAGCGTGAGTGATGTGCCTGGACGAACCGGCGCCGAGAACTTGAGTGCACGCAGCGCCGAAAATCCCCTGGCCGGTATGCCCAGATGCTCTCTCGCGAAACGGATCGCCCAGTCGACCTGGACGACGCCGGGCAGGATGGGGTAACCGGGAAAATGTCCGGGGAAGTAATCGAGTGTCGATGCGGCAACAAGTTCGAGCACAAGGCCGTCTGTGTCTTGCGCGATGCTGCGGGGTTCCGGAATCAGACTCATGGTGCGGCCTCCAGCAATCGGGCAATCTCGGCCTGCGCCAGCTTGCCACGCTCATTGAAGGGCAATGCATCGACGAAGCGCCAGCGCCGCGGCAGCAATACGTTGTCGAAGCGTTGGCGCAGGTGCTCGCGCAGCGTGGCCACCATCGGATTACGATCGGCGTCCGAGTTGAGTGCGACGACGGCGCCGACGACTGTCCGGCCGGAGAGCGTCAGCGGCGCGACGGCGGCGGCGCCGACTTCCGGGTGCTCGCTCAGCCAGGCCTCCATTTCAGGTAGTGACAGTCGCTTTTCCTCGATCTTGACGATGCGGTCGAGCCGGCCGCGCAGAACGAAAGTACCGTCGGCATTGAACTCGACGGCATCCTCCATGCGCAGCGGCGCCTCGTCAGGGAGAAAAGGCGAACGCACCAGCAGCGCCCCATCGGTGTCGTTGGCGAGCTGCACCTGCGGCAGCGGTGCCCAGTGTAAGCCCTGATCTCGGCGACGCCAGGCGATGCCGCCACTTTCGGTGCTGCCATAGACTTCGATCGGTGCTGCTCCCCAGGCCTGCTGATAGAGGGCGGCCGTGTCGGCGCCGAGCGGCCCGCCCGAGGAGAAGGTCAGTAAGGGTTTGTGTGGCAGCGCGGCGAGATCGAGCAACTGATGCAGTCGGGACAGCTGCGCCGGTGAGGAGACCAGCGTGGCCGTTTCTGCCACGCGCAGCCGTTCCGCCAGCGCGGTCGGCTCGGCGATGGTCGTGTTGTCGAAAGGGCGGCCAGCCAGCAGCGGCCACAGCACGCGGAAGAGCAGGCCATAGATGTGGTGGTGCGGTGTGGTGGCAATGACGGTTGCAGCTGCGGCAAGACCACCCCAGCAGCGCTCCAATACATTACATTCGGCTTCGAGCTGACGCAGCGTCTTGTGCACGCACTTGGGCTCGCCGCTGCTGCCCGAGGTGTAGAGCTCGATCGTCTGCGGCGGCACATCGAGCGGTGCCGTCAGTTCGGCAAAGGCAGCCAGCGTCTGCGGCTGGAAGTTGGGTGGGATCACCGCGACATGATCGTTCGCCAGCGCAGCGAGCAGGTCGGCCGCGAATTCGAGCGGAGAAGTGCTGTCCAGCAGCACGCGCCGTCGTGTCGACGAAGCCGGTTGCCGGGCGGCGATGGCTGAGCGAAATTCACCCCAGGCGACACGACGTCCGCCATCGATGGCGACGGCCCGGTCATCCGGAAAGCTCAGGCTGCGGAACGAGAGCGCCATGACCGTTCACACCGTCCGGCTGCGAATGTGCTGACGCAGCAGCCATTCGCCAGCAAAGAGCAGGCCCATCAGCAGGTAGGCGAGGAAGCCGTTGTAGAACAGCCACGCTTCGCGCGAGGCGAACACGGTGGCAATCGACACACCGGCGTTGGCAACGAAAAAAGCGCACCACACCTGCGTCACGCGGCGCGTATAGCTCACTCCCGCAGGCGGCAGATTCGGTTCGGAGAGGCGGGCGATGCGCTCGATCACCGTCGGCGGGTGAACGAGGCTGCGGCCGAAAACCGAGAGCAGCGAGAGGCTGGCGAAGGCCGGGTAGAGCAGCAGGAGGGTTTCGCTGTTGCCGGCGACAATAGCCAGCGTATAGGCGCCCAGTGCGGCAAAGGCGAGGCGCTCGCCGAGTCTCAGGCCGGCAGCAAGGCGTCGCGCCGACTGCCATCGCCGCAACAGCAGCACTGCCCCGAGCAGCGCGCCGAAGACCCGCGGTTCGAAGTGCTGCAGGCCGAAATAGACGGCCAGCGGGTAGGCGAGCATCAGGCCCAGCGCCAGCGCGTTCAGCATCGTTCGCAACACCGGCGAGGCTTTCCAGCTCAGGCCGCCATCAGGCGGTGTACTGCGCCGATCACATCCGCGACCGAGCGGATGTCCTTGAAGTCTTGCGGCTGGATGCGTTTTCCGGTGAGCTTCTGCAACTGGATGGCGAGGTCGACGGCGTCGATGCTGTCGAGGTCGAGATCGGTGAACAGTTGCGTTTCCGGGGTGACGCGGGTCGGATCGATTTCGAACGTGTCGTGCAGGATGCTGCGCAGCTTGTCGAGAATTTCCTGGTCGTTCATGGTGTTTCTACTTAAGGTGGGTGGTTCAGGCGGCCTTGCCCTGGCTGCGCACGAGAGCGGCGAGCGATAGGACGTTGCGGAAGTGTTCGCGGGTGCGGCTATCGCCGGCTTCGAGTTCGATGCCGTACTTTTTCTTCAGTGCGATACCGAGTTCCAGTGCGTCGATCGAGTCGAGGCCGAGCCCTTCGCCGAACAGCGGTATGTCGCTGGCAATGTCGTCAGGACTCATGTCTTCGAGATTCAGCGCCTCGATGATGAGGTTCTTGATCTCCTGTTCAAGCGTATCCATAGCGTCTCAATTCACGGGAAAAAAAGTCTTCGAGTGTGTTGGTCAGGTGTCGTGCGCCAATGGCGCTTGTTTCAGCCGGGGCGGTTCCATTCGTTCCAGATGGCAGTGTTTCACAAACGTCCACGCCAAATGTGAACGGCTGCGCCGGCGCGAGCCACCACGGGCAGCGCTTGGTAAGTGTCGGCGGATCGCAGCTGATGAGGATCGGCGTCACAACGGCCCTGGCCTTGAGCGCCACGTGAGCTGCACCGCGCTGAAAACGCAATTTCTGGCCGGGCGTGGTGCGCGTGCCCTCCGGGAACAGCAGCAGGGTTTCGCCCTGTCGCAGTGCTTCGGCGCAAGCCTCGATGATGCCTTCGGGTGAGGCGTTGTTGATGTAGCCTGCGGCCCGCACGATGCCCCAGTAGAAAGGGTTTCGCCACAGTGCGCCCTTGACCACGCAGTTGGCCTGCGGCATGAGAGAGATGAGAACGACAACGTCGATGTAGGTCGGGTGGTTGGCCAGTACCAGCGTGCCTCGTGTTCGGGCGAGGCGGTCGAGTCCGCGGGTCTGCAGACGCATGCAACCGGTGGCAACAAGCGTACGGACAAGCAGACGGAAGCAGAAACCGATCACGTGGCGGGCCCGCGCGCGGCGAGCGGCGGTCGTGCCCGGTACGAGCATCAGCAGCGGCATCAGCACTGCCGACGTCAGTGTGCCGCCGATACCGAAGGCGACGAAGCTGAGGATCGTAATGACGCTGCGCCAGATGCGCCCGAGCAGCTTCACTGCAGGCTCCAGCGCCAGTGGTGACGCTCCCCTGCCCATTCACCGACGCCTCCTTTCAGGGCTTGTAAGCAGGCCGAGGCCTGCAGACTTGGCGACGTTTGTGTCGAAGTGTCGGGGTGAATCTCGGTATGCAGGCAGGTGGCGCCCTTGCTTTCGATCAACAGTCCTAGGGCAAATGTTGCTTCCGGGTCTCCCGGCTGGCGGCCGAGGGGATCGGGGGCCGGTGCGTCGGCATAGATATAAACGACTGGACGGTCTGGGTCGCGCCGAGCGCGCATGTGCGCTTCGAGCAGGCCATAGCCGAAACTCTCGCTGCCGGCAGCGATGGCCGTCGCAGGCGCGTGGTCATTATGTGCAATGGAAAAGATTCCAGCCGCCGAGTTCAGTACCGATAGGCTGAATAGCGTTGGTGACAACTCCTCGTCGTGCGCGAGGTTGCCAAGCAGCTCGACGGTTCGTTGAAGCTCACCGTGACGCGAGGCGAAGACGAAACTTACTGACGGGACCTCTCGTGCGCATGTGTTTGCAACATGCAGGGCACACTTGGCAAGCGGCGATAGACGTCGGCGCAGCAATGGTGCAATAAAGCTGAGGTTGGTTGACTCAACCCCCTCGCATGCAGCCCAGCAAGCCACAGAAACGTCCCAGCTAGTCATGTCGTGTGTGAGCAAGTCGAAGGCTAGAGCTTTAGAAGTTCAGCGCGAATCGCCTCTCGTAGATCGGAAACCCAGCGATTATAGAAGGGGTGAATTAGACGAACATTCGTCTCTGGGTCATTGGAAAACTTCATGTTTGTGCTATTCGCATAAGTGATCGAATAGCTTTTGTCAGAATACGAAATTTCAACAACGACGGTGTGCTTGCCGCGTACGTGAAGCATGGCCTGAAGGGCGTCGCCTTTAGATGAGCGAGATGTTTGCCAACTGCGCGATTGCGCGGCTGCCGTGATGGCATCCCTCACTTGGTTGACAGTCAGCGCACTTCCGCTGCTGGTGAAAACCGTATTGTCGGGAAAATCTACAATAGCGACGGGGTGCCGTGCGTGCGCTACTAGCGGCGCCATGAGCAATGCGACGATGGCAATGATTTGAGCGAATTTACTATTCATGCTGCCTCCCCTTGGATTGATGTTTTTTTGTCAACTTGTGAATTTTACATTGAGGGTGACAAAGTCGCACTATGACCAATAGCATAGGCGCCGGATAAGTGGATTGCTCTGCTAATGCTCTCATCTAGCTTCCTGCATGGTCATCTCGGATAACTGCAGTGATGCAGAA
>ERZ724505.1812-NODE-1812-length-11162-cov-39.476186_pt1 | contig 11162 bp, 13 predicted proteins | sample MGYA00376038_ERZ724505 | MGnify/ENA primary metagenome ERZ724505 (study PRJEB28724, sample SAMN07190884) | wastewater metagenome | isolation source: effluent of sewage treatment plant in Hong Hong | place: Hong Kong | collected 2016-03-17 ... | reverse complement strand
GGGCTGGAAGGTCGATTCGGACAAAATCCAACCCTAGATTGCAAATAGCCCAAATATCTTAGTTGCTGGAGCTTTGCTGCTTCAGATCAAAACTGGTTTTATTATAACTCCTGAGTTTCAAGCTCTTGGGTTAGCTTTTATTAACCTTGGTCTTCGCAAGATTACTAAGGAAGAAGTTGTTTGGTAAGTTTTATGGGGGTGGTGTAATTGATAGCACAGCGAACTCCAAATCCGCTTGTCAAGGTTTGAATCCTTGCCCCTGTGCCAGAATCCCACTACCTTAGGGACTGTTAAGTATCAGTAAAATACTCGTGTAATTACACTCTGGAGACGATAATTCCAGCCTGGATAAAGTGCCCAGGATTAATTCCATTGCGGGTGAGTATGTAGGTTGTACGCGGGGCTCATAACCCTGAAGGAACTGTTCAATTCAGTTACCCGCAACCAATAAAATATGGAGAGAATATGGCTACTTCTGACGTTCTTGGCAAGGTTAATACTATTGCACGTTCTTTTGCTCTTGATGTTGAACCAACCCTGTGGTTGTTTGAATTATTTGATGTAAATGGTTTTAGACTCTCTTTTGTTGAGAATCCCACCCCGGAAGTCACTTTCCCTCTTGTACCTCAAGGTGCAAAGTATACAATGAAAGTAACTCGCAATGGTATCACAGCTTCTCAGGAATTCACTGTACCAAGAACAATCAATGAAATTGATGTCCCTGTTTCTATTACAGTGACTTTTGGCTAATGAAAAGGTTCTTTTACTTACTTCTGTTCTATATTGGACTCAGGAAGAAGTTAGAAGTACCTTCTGAAATGAATATAGAGGTGATATAATGTTTAAACCTGGACAATCAGGTAATCCTAATGGGAGGCCAAAAGCTTTGGCTTCTCTTACGGAACCTAATCAAAAAGAAGTTAAAGAAAATGTAATTGATAATCGTCTTGCAAGACAGAGAAATCTGATGGAATTAGCTCGAAAGCTGAAACCCTTGCAAGCCAAAGCTATTAGTGAAGCAGCTAAGATCTTGGATGCTCCTTTGGCTACGGAGAATGGCAAGCTCAAAGCGGCTGCCATGATTATCAGTACTTACAAGTCGCTTATCTCTGAAATCTATGATCCTGCTTTTGATGAGAAACCAAAGCAAGAAGAGAAACCACAAGTACAACAACCAGTAGTTGTGGAAGAGATACAGAAGGAGCCTCCGAAGGAGGAGAAGAAGGTTGCTGTATTCAGTTTGAAGATGGTTGAGTGATGTTTTGGTATAGGATAGGGCGGCCACACGAAGATCGTACAGTTGAACCAAATACACAAAGGAAATGTGGTTTGTAGGAGTTGCAAGCTGGAAGCTCACTCTGCTCTTGTGAGAGAAGTAGGATTAAGTTTTCTCTCAAATAGTCAGGGGAGGTACAACTTGTACTCACTTCCTTGTGGTTGCAATAAGATTCTACGTGCAGATCACGCTGAACAGGGTGTATGGCAATGCCATAACTGCACAGATAACTACTATACCCTCCCATCTAGCCTTTACCTTTTGGAGATAACCTACAACGGTTTTACTTGGTTAAAGCTCGGTTTTGCGAAAAACATTGATGTAAGGGTTAGATCTTACGGCCTGCCTATGGGTTCACGTGTTAGTGTATTATTAAGTATACCTTTTGATAGAGGGTATGAGTGTATGTGTCTTGAAAAAGAAATCCACAAAGAGTATAAAGACTGGAGATTACCCCCAGTTAATATGAAAGAGTATCATAGATTTAATGGTCAAACAGAGTGTTACACTATAGTTATGAAACAAATCTTGATGTTGAGACTACGGAGGGTTAATAATGTCTGAACTTGTTTTCAGTCCTTGTTCTAAGGCTCAAAGTCAGTTCTTACTCTCCGACGCCTTTTTTACACTATACGGCGGCGCAGCATTCGCAGGAAAGAGCTTCTGTTTACTTGGAAGTATCCTTCCTTTAATTGAATACCCAGGTACTCGTGCAATGGTTATTCGAAAAACAACAAAACAATTGAGCGGTAGTGGCTCCTTATTTGATGCAGCCATTCACTTGTATAGTAAAATTGATCCAAAGCTGAAGATTAAAAGTAGAGACTTGACTTTGAAGTTTAGTACAGGAGCAGAACTACAGTTTACATACTTAGATAAGCCAGCCGATAGACAAAATATTCAGGGCAAGGAAATTTCTGCTTTACTCCTAGATGAAGCTCAACAGCTTACAGCAGATAATGTATTTTATGCGATGTCCAGAGTTAGATCAACTCGTGTACCCTATAAACTACAAGTAAGAGCAACTTGTAATCCAGATCCAGACAGTTTCTTGTTTGACTTTGTTAAATTCTCTCTTGATGATCAGCTTACCCCTGTGATGAAAGAGGAGTATCAGAAGAGATACTATTTCAGAAGCCCTGCCGGAATTCTTTGGTATGACACATTAGAAGAAGCAGAAGCCGCACACGGTAAAGGTAATGAAACTGGTGTCAAAAGTTTTTTGTTTGTTCCTGGAACAATTTACCAGAATCCTGTTGGTCTTGAGCAGAATAAAGAATATATTGCTACTCTAAAATCTCTTCCTACTGTAGAACGTAAGCGTCTGCTTGAGGGGGCTTGGGTACGTGAACAGAAGTCAGGTTATTTCAAAAGAGAATGGATTAAGTTTGTAGATTATCCAAACATGACTGCGCATAAGCGAGTAAGGTCTTGGGATTTGGCTTTTTCCGAGGTGAGTGACGTTACACCCGATGTTGACGCAACTGCTGGTGTCCTTATGTCTAAAGATACTTCCAGTGTATATACAATTGAAGACGCTATTCACGTTCAGAAAAGAGTACACGAGGTTGAGAAGTTGATTTTTGAAACCGCTCGCCTTGATGGTCCAGAGACTCATATTACTCTTCCACTTGATCCTGGCGCTACCGCTGGAGCATACTGCAAAGACTTAGCAAGAAGATTATCAGAAGCTGGGTACTATGTACGGTTAATCAGACCAGAAAAGAGTAAGTTAAAACGGTTCTTACCTTTTGCAAGTACCGCTCAAGCGGGGTATGTACAAATGGTTAGAGGGGAATGGAATAATCCAATGCTAGACGAAATGGAAGCAATGGATTTCACAAACAAAACCCACGACGATTATGGTGATTCCGTAAGTGATAATCATTATCATTTGAACAGAGGAATGACCCTCCCTGACCTTGCATTAGGTAATTCTGCTCAGACTATGACAGTTAATCCATTTCAGTTTGGATCTTTTGGATCTGGGGTAGGTTTATATACACCCCCTCTCCCCACAAATCTCCCGACTTTGAATTTTTAATTAAAGGAGCCCTATGGCTAAAAAACAAACAGAAACTTCAGTAGAAAAGGCTGTAGGGTTGGATACACCTGAAAGATTCAAATTATCTGAGATGGGTTACATTGGTTTGAACATCTTCAACGGTGTTACAAACGATGAACTAAAGAAGGAATTGAACTTCCCTCAAAACATCAAGACTTACAAACAAATGTCTGTGCATTCTAGCATCAATGCTGCTTTGACTATGTACGACAACTTTGTGAGTAAGGTTAATTGGATTGTTCGCCCTCCTTCAGATGCTACAGAAGAAGAGAAGAAACGGACTGAGTTTATTCGTGAGAATATGCAGGACATGGAACACACCTGGGGTGAGTTCATCAAGGATGTGATGTCCATGACTACTTTTGGTTTCAGCTTGCATGAAAAGGTTTATCGTCGTAGATATACTGCAAACGGTAGTAAATTTAATGATGGTTTGATTGGTTGGAAGAAGCTTCCTATTCGTTGTCAGGAGAGTATCAGTAAGTTTGGTTTTACACCAGACGGTAATGATATTTACTCTGTGACTCAGAATATGTCTTTGGTTGCTGATCCTTATGGACGGTATTTACAGAAGACGGAGAAGACTTTCCCTGCTTCTAAGATCCTCTTGTTCAGAACAGGTCGTCATAGAGGCGATCCTTACGGTAAGAGTCCTCTTAGAGATGCGTATCTTGCTTGGCGTTATCTAATGGCTATCGAAGAGATTGAAGCTAATGGTGTTGCTAAGGATCTGGCCGGACTTCCAGTTTTACGCATCCCGCCTCAGTACCTTGCCTCTGACGCTTCTGCTGAACAGAAGGCTACAAAGGCTTACTACGAGTCTTGTATGGCTAACCTACAGGTTAATCAGCAATCCGGTATGATTCTACCTCAGGCTTTTGATCCTGATACACGCCAACCTCTCTTTGATATTCAGCTTCTATCTCTTTCTGGTACAAAAGGCTTTGATACTGTCAAAGTTAAAGAATACTACAAGAATCTAATCCTGACAAGCTTATTCGCTGACATCCTTACAATGGGTCAAAGTACTACAGGTTCTTTTGCTCTAGGGCAGATTAAGAATAGTCTGACTGGAACCATCATTGAAGGGTTCTGCAATACGATCAAGGATCGTTTGAATGCTGATCTAATTCGTCAGACGTATGAACTCAATGGTTGGGATGCTTCCAGAGCTTGTACTATCGACTACGAAAACATTGATTCTATTGATGCTGAAACATTCTCCAAGGCTGTTCAAAGAATGGCAAGTGTAGGTTTCTTGACTAAGGATCTTGATACTGTCAATAAAATTCGTGAAGTAATCGGAACTGATGCTTTACCTGAAGGGTTTGATTTTGAATCTCTCCTAACGGACAATACTTCTCGTGCTTCAGATGGAATGACAACCCCAGGAGAAGGTACTTCTACAAACGTATCTGGTCAAGATACTTCTTCTAATAATTTAGACAATACTGCTTAAGTAAGGATTAACATGACTGTCAGTGAATATAGAATTGACCTGGGTGGTAATGTTTCTTTGGAAACCACATCGGGGAATGGAACATATAACTTAGCTGATGTAGCTATTTTACAGCGTAATGCCCAAAACAATATTTCCGGCATTACAGATTGGTCTGGGAATACTCTCAGTACTCTTGGTGGCCCTGTCCGTGTTGTTTGTAGTACTGTTGACCAGATTATTGCAGCTAATACTGCCGCTGTTGCAAATAGTGTTCACACTGTAATTGAGCTTGTTCCGGGTCAGACGTATAATGTACCTGTTGGGACTACTGTTACGATTGACTCAGCTTGGGTTGAGGTTGAAGGTAATTACTCAATCTTGAGCTGTGCAGCCTGGGGCGCTACTACTGGAATAATGCTTCATGTGTACGGGGGTAATTCAGGTATTCATGACTATACTAAATATAGCCGTGGCAAGCGTACATTACGAAACCTGATGCTTTTGAATGATCCTACAAAGTATTTTGGTACAGATAATGGGCCAGATCTCTTGAAATTCGATGTACCTGAAGCAACTGGTTTATGGCCTTATTCTAATAGGTGTTACATTGATCAAGTTATTTGTGTTGGTGGTAGACGTAATGTAATTTTTGGGAGTGATTCTTACTTCATCAAATTCAGAGGGTGTGAGTTTGTAAGAGCATATCAGTGTTTTGATACAACTGCCGTTGCTTTTGATTTCGCAGAACAAATCGAGTTTGAGACTTGCCTATTTGCTGAAAATGGGGTGGTTTGGGGTCCATCTGCTAAGGGGCAGATTTATAATGTACGTGGTGGTTCTATTGACTACAATCGTAGAATCTGTAATACAAGTAACGGTACTCGTGTAAATTTCCATAATAAGGTACACATTGAATGGTCATACGGTGCAAACAATGGGGAGACAAATGAGCCGTTCTACATGTCTTCTGCTGATGGGTATATTGGTGGAAGTGTTGCAATGATCTATACAGGCGGTACTGACCCTAAGTACACTAGTATTGCTGCCACTACAAACAATACCAATCAAATGAATTTTGAAATTATGTCAGGTACAAACCTGAAGAGAATTTCAAATCGCAAGTCTCTTGATGCTTTCCATAGAAACATTGGTGCTATTAACTCCCAAGTCTCTGTTAAGATCTGGGCACCTCAATCCAAGGCTGCGGATATTCCGGCAATGGCTACCGTGTCAGAGTCAAATGGCTCCTACGGAATGATTCGCGGTGGTATATCTTCTCCTATGGCCGGTCTTGGGCACATCATTGGTAAGTCTGGTACAGCTAACGCTGTTGTTGAAAGAACTGCAACAACGAATTCTGTTAACAGGAAGACTGTATCATCTGAAGCTGGAAGTGGTGCCCAGCCTATGTTGGAGTTTTCAAACTCTGCCCCAGGAACTGCTGCTAAGTACTATATCTGCTTCCCTAAGTACGAACGTGGTCGTAAGGTCAGTTGGTCTTTCTTTGTGAATACTTTTGCGGTTACTTCTGGCAGTTTTACAATTAAAGAACGTCGTAATGGTCCTGCTGCTGTATTGGCTGACGGTACTAATGTGACCTTTGCAAACCCCTCTGATGGTGTTAACTATCACGGTACAACTGTAACGCTAACATCTGCTAACAGTGCCAACGCAGACGATTGGAACAGGTACGACGCTTCTGATACAGCCGGAACTGCTGCTGGCGGGATGATTACCCAGGTCAGACATGATATGACATTCATGGATGTGGTTGAACTAGATCTGACAAACTGCACTGGCTTCGTTTATTTATCATTTATCGGCTGCGGCCCGATTGGAGCACAATTATAATGCAAGAAATTACTCTAGCAAAAACACCTTTGTTCTACAGCATGGGAGATGAGAAGTGGACAACCTCAGATGGTACAGTGTATTCAGGTATACTGGGGAGCTTCATGATTTTTGAGGAAGGTAAGGATAAACCAGAAGGTCAACCTTACCCCATGATGCTTTATTCGGTTGATGCTGCTACAGGGCACTTGAAAGAAGCACTTGACTCTGGTTTTGAATTAGTTTGCTTGGATCTGCGTCCAGGCTGGCATCACCTCAGAAAAGTCAAATAACACTGAAGTCATGAAAAGCAATAAAATCATGTAAGAATTTAGCCTCTTTAGCTGAGGAAGTTAGATCTCGGCATGATTTTAGTTTAGAGTGCTTCAGTTTATTCTGTCCTGTGATATTCATTAATTCAAGTCTGATAGGGTTGTTACCTTCAACTTTGATAAATACTCCAAGTCTAGTATTTAGACTATCAAGGTGTTTCAGAGTTGGAAGGAGAACATCTCCAAACCTCAGACTTGATTTATCTGATGCTTCTAGCACTTCACCATCCCAGAACTTTGTCTTAGTTTTGTAGTAAGTCAAATCGAGATACTGATCTGTTTTGGTAAAGGAAATGAATACTTTTGGATCTTGATGCATAACTTCTCCTGTTGTTAGGTTCTTAGACTCTAGCAGAGGTTGAACTGTTTGTCAAGCATTTCTTTAGATTTACTAGACATTTTGAATATAGCATGGTATAATTACAAATTATTTGGGTGCATTATGGAAATTAAAACTATTCCGGTGATTAAATCCCTGAATGAAGAAAAACGTCTTGCAACATTCGTAGTATTGGAACCACAGGAAGATGATGGTTTAACTACTGACTTGCATGGTGACACATATACTGCTGAAGCTGTTGAATTAGCTTGCCATAATTTCAATACAACTTGTAGAAAAGCTAATATTTTCCATATGTTAGATACTAGCTCTTTCGAATTTGTTGAGAGTTATATCCTACCTGTTGATGCTGAAGTTAATGGAGTACCTGTTAAGAAGGGTACTTGGTTAGCTGTTGTAAAAGCTCATGAGGATTGGATCTGGGAAGGTATCAAGGATGGTACTTTTGATGGTTTATCTGTGCAGTGCGTGGCTGTGTATGAAGATATTGAATAAGGGGATTTATGCAAGATGATACTACAGTTGCTAAAAAGAAAGCAACTAGAAAATTAAAGTCCTTTGATTTCTCTGGGGATGATTCTGCTGTAGCTTTAGTTGGTCCTGCTGTTGGTGGTGCCGCTAATGCTAAGAAGACAGTTCTCTTTAAGAGCATCAAAGGTCGTTCAGAAGACTTTATCAAGAAAGCACAAGGGGTGCAAGTCACAATGGAATTACCTGAGTTTCTGACTCGGTTTTTCAACTTGTATGGTTCTGATGCTGAAGTCTTAGCTCGTCTGATGGGTTATGTCGAAGACGATTCCCAAGACGATATGGACCAAACCTATGAAGAGTGGATTCAAGAACGTGTTGATGCTATCAAGCTTTTGGACACTCTTGAAGAAAGTACTAATCTTGCAAAGTCTTTGGTGGCTTTGACAGATGAAGAACATCTTTCTGTATTGAAGGCTCAGGAATATCTTGAACCTTTCATTCTGAAGGCTGCAAGTAAGATTGAACCAACTGGTTCTACTAATAAGAAGGAAACGGAAATGACCCAACAGGTTGAAACTGTAGAAAAGAGCCAGTTTGATAATATTCAAAAGGCCCTTGGTGAAAAGGAAGTTGCTCTGCAAAAAGCTCTGGAAGAAATTGAATCTTTCAAGGCTGAAAAGAAGGAAGCAATTAAGAAGGCTCGTCTTGATCAAGTCAAGGCTGCTGTAAAGAATGATGAAACCGCTACAGTGCTGTTTAAGGCTCTGGGTCTGGTCGAATCTGACGAAGATTTTGTTGCTGTAGTGAAGGCTCTGGCTGATCTGCAAGCACTTGTTGAGAAGTCTGCTCTGTTCCAAGAACAAGGTGCTTCTGGTGATGCTGGTGAAGAGCCAGTTCAAGAGTCCAAGGTTGCAAAGGCTGTGAAGGCCCGTATTGCTGCTGGTAAGTAATTTTAGATTATATTAGGAGAAAAATATGGCTGTAACTATTGGTACAGATACCTATCGCAAGGGTCATGTTGTTAAGCATGAATATGAGCCCGGTCTGGCTTATTGCGTTGATAACGTGACTGCTCTGGAAGCTGGTGCTAAGACTTATGTTGTTGGTACGGTGTTGGGTAAGATCACTGCTTCTGGCAAGTTCAAGATCTGTGAAGCAACCGCTGTTGACGGTTCGCAGAATGCTGCTGCTGTGGTTGTGGAAGATAAGGCTGTTGCCGCTACGACTGATACCCCTGTGCTGGCTCTGGTTCGTGGTCCTGCAATGGTCGCTAAACAAAACCTGACCCTGGGTTCTACTATTGACACCGATCCTGAGAAGACTGCTGTCTATGACAGCCTGAAGGCTCTAGGCATTCTGGTTCAAGATGTAATCTAATAAGGAGAATAATAAATGACTACTTCTCGTAGCTTTTCTAATCAGTTTGAAGTTACTGATTATACACAAGAACTGAACCTGATTCCTAACACCTGGGGTCTGATTAACGAACTGGGTATCTTCTCTGAAGAAGGTATTACTCAGAATACCGTTACTCTGGAATCCAAGGCTGGTACTGTTGCTGTTGTGAATGACCAGAAGCGTGGTACTCGTGCTCAGGTTGGTAAGGATGAAGTTGCAACTATCCGTGCTTTTGTGACTACCCACCACCCTTATGATGATGCACTGTTTGCATCCGAATTACAAGGTCGTCGTGCTTATGGTACACAAGATCAGCCAGATACGGAAGCTAACGCCATCGCCGCCAAACTGGCTCGCATTCGCATGGCTCATTCCCAAACCCTGGAACTGGCCCGCATGAGTACCATTGTTAATGGTACACAATGGGCACCTAACGGTACTGTTTCTGAAAACTTCTATACTACATTTGGTATTACCCGTAAAGAAGTGGACTGTGTTCTTGGTACTGCCACGACTGAAGTCGGCGAAAAGATCCAAGAAGCTGTTGCGCATATTCAGGACAATATCCTGTCCGGTGAAAACGTAAACGGTTTTGTGGTACTATGTGGTACTAACTTCTTCAATAAGCTGATTCGTCAAGCTAACGTGAAGGAAGCTTACAAGTTCTACGCATCGACTCAAGAAGGTCAACGTAATGGTTATCGTAGCGGTCGTTATCGTATCTTCGATTATCAGAGTGTTCGCTTCATTGAATATCGTGGCTCTATTGGTGGTAACACTCTGATTGGTACTGATGAAGCCCGTATGGTTCCTCTGGGGACTGTTGACACCTTCAAGACTCTGTTCAGCCCTGCTCAAAAGTTTGATCTGGTGAATACTGTTGGTGAACCTTCGTATGTCTGGACTTACCGTGATTCCAAGAATACAAAGATTGAAGTTGAGTCGGAATCTAATTTCCTCAACCTTCTGAGACGGCCCGCAAGTATTGTTCGTTTATTCTCATCGAATTAATTAGAACTTTTCTCCGAATTTACTTGACTTCCAGGGGTCGCAAGGGCATAATTGCTGCTTGTTTGTAAATTCGGAGGATAATTTGATTAGTAATGAAATTGGTAATAAGTACGATAAGCTTCTGATATTGTCCGAGGTTGAGTCTAAGGTGTATGGGCACCGACAGTATAGGTGTTTATGTGATTGTGGTAAAGAACACATTGTCACAAGAAACAACATTCTGCGAGGAATCTCTAAACAGTGCAAATCATGCTCTCAGTCTCAGAAAACTGCCACCAACACCACTGTAAATGTTAAAGGTAATAGGTTAACTTACAACAGTTGGAGATCAATGTTGTTGAGGTGTAATGAGATTGATCGCTATAAGCATGTTAAAATATGCGACGAATGGAGAGAGCCCATAACAGGTTTTCTGAAGTTCCTTGAAGAAATGGGCCCTCGACCAGCTAAGGAGTACACTTTAGATCGTATAGATTCCAAAGGACATTACCACAAAGAAAATTGTCGCTGGGCAACTGTTGGGGTTCAAAACCACAATAAAGGTAAAAAGCGCACTGCAAAAACATCTAGCTTTATTGGAGTCAGTCTTGGTAAAGCTATGTGGTCTATGCAGTTCATGTATTCCGGTGTAAAGTTTCATGAAACGTTTTACAATGAGATTGATGCTGCTATTTACTACGACAATCTAAGTGAAATCTATTACGGTGACAGACCTAATAAAACTCAGTACAAGTTCATTCTACCAGACGAAAAGGTCGTTGGGAGCGTTAATTTGACCCGAGCTAATACGTACAGAGTTAGACTCACAGTACCGTCTGGTGAAAGAAAAAACATCGGTCATTTTCAAAATGAGCTTCTTGCAAATTTTGTATTAGCCAATGAAATAACGAAATACTATTACTGATTTCTAGCCCTCTTCGGAGGGCTTTTCTTAGAGTATTAATTTAGTGCTCTAAGGAAAGAAAGGTTTATATGGCACTAACAGACATTCAAAAAGT
>ERZ724505.1811-NODE-1811-length-11175-cov-9.045773_pt1 | contig 11175 bp, 25 predicted proteins | sample MGYA00376038_ERZ724505 | MGnify/ENA primary metagenome ERZ724505 (study PRJEB28724, sample SAMN07190884) | wastewater metagenome | isolation source: effluent of sewage treatment plant in Hong Hong | place: Hong Kong | collected 2016-03-17 ... | reverse complement strand
GGTAGCACCATGGGTAGCATCATGGGTAGCACCATAGGTAGCACCATAGGTAGCACCATAGGTAGCACCATGGGTAGCACCATGGGTAGCACCATCGGTAGCACCATCGGTAGCATCACAGGTAGCATTACGGGTAACACCATAGGTAGCATCATTGGTAGCACCATCGGTAGCACCATGGGTAGCATCATGGGTAGCACCATAGGTAGCACCATGGGTAGCATCATGGGTAGCACCATAGGTAGCACCATAGGTAGCATCATTGGTAGCACCATCGGTAGCACCATCGGTAGCATCATTGGTAGCACCATCGGTAGCACCACGGGTAGCACCATGGGTAGCATTACGGGTAGCACCATTGGTAGCACCCATTGTGCTACCAATTACTTCCCAATATGCTGCCGCCCATCCACAAACAATCGCTCCCTCAATAGTAGACCTACATCGAACTACATTAATATCCGTATCTAGATTTGCTGCTTTATACATTCCTAAAACAGAATCTTTAGTTTTATCAAAATCAATAGGATCACAAGATAAAATCCTGCCAATCCACATTTTATTGTATTCTGGAATTTTCTTTTTGGATGCTAAAGACAATTTCCATTGCTTTTTCATGAATTAGTCCCTTGCTCGGCGTGCTTCGCGTTCAACCACAGAAAAAACTCGTTGATACGTAATACCATAGCATGTGTTTTTGTCGTCAATCTTAGAAAGAATAACCGTACCATGCTTACCGGTACCTCTATGAACAATTTGAGGATTTCCGGAAACAACCACAATTTTAGGACCAATAAATGAACTTTCATTCCATTCATTAGGAACATAAACTTCCACTTTATCATTTTTTCCTAAAACAAGAAAGTGTTTTGCTCCGTCATCTGGTCCCGGAACCAACTTGAATTCACTACCAATTTTATCAACTTTAGTATATCCTTTAATAATTTTCTTAGTCAAAGCAATATTAACATCACCTTGAGCAATAACATCTCCTAAGACAGATGCTTCTGAAAACTTCGCAGGATTGCCAGGCTTTACCGTGGCTTTACCAGCCAAGATGTTCGTTGCGTGTTCCTTCACTTTTTCAATACCAAGAACCTTAGTAACCATAAAATTCTCCTTTAAAGAATTATCCGAACAATAGACCCGGTTGGAATCGGACCAACGACCCGTCCCTTATAAAGGAACCGCTCTTCCACTGAGCTACGAGTCCAAATTACTTACTTACTTAATCCAATGAATAACATATTGGACAAAAACAAAAATAGAAACAAAAACTATTGTATACGCAATTTCGTGGAGGTATAAATCTTTTTCTACTGTGGTTAATGACCTTTTAAACACAATATAAAGGATCCGTTGAAAGATACACAGACACGCAAACAAAATAAGCCAAAAAAGATCTACCATTAGCATCTTGTTTCTCCGTATAAGTAAACAATCGCGCAAAGAATTATAGACACAAACCACTCTCAAGTCAAGACTTAAGAATTAAATATCTTCAAACCTCACAACTTTAGAAAAGTATTGCCCGGTTCCATCCCAACCATCACGGAAAGCAATCTGATACAATTCAGACTTTGCCTTTGAAAGAACAAAGTTATCTTCTACATCCAAAGGAACAATGTAGTCATAAAAATCCACATTATTTTGCTCACACCATTCAACAAATTTTACACAATCTTTTTCTGGATTGGGGCACGAATCGTTTGCATCTGTAATCCATAACCGAAACTTGCGCATATTAGTTCCTTTGAAGATACCACTTATCTCCAATTTGCACAGAATTCCAATAATTAGAAGTAACCGTAACATCTACCTTTGTTGTACCTTCTGTCACTTCTACAGTAAAACTTTCCGAACAATAAACCATATTAGTTACAGGAACTTTACCGACCATTGTAGTAACTGGAATATAGTAAGAATCATGGTGATGTTTATTGGTAATAATTCCTGTCTTAGGAATGGAAGGTTTTGCGATTTCTTCGTAAACTCCATATACCACAAGACCAAAAACACCAATAATCAGAAAAATTATACCATACGTACACCATTTCAAAAATCTATCTGACATGTACCTGTCTCCTTCCTCGACTGCGGCGCCCTTACCGCTTCAACTTCAAAGCCACATAGGCTTCAGGGGTGTTTCGAGCGGACGCCAGTTCTCCATAATTAAACGAAAGAGCCAAAGTATTAACAAAAAGTATCGCACCTGCCACAAGCAATACTAAGACCATTGATGCACCAAACAAATCTGAAATCTTTTCTTTGTTTTCATGGATCTTATAAACCACTCCTAACACCACAAGAAGAAACAAAGAAAATCCAATAAAAGCCAGATTATTGCCAATAGCAATTACAGGTTGATCCAAAATCTGACGACTGAGTTCCACAGAAACATTATTCATTTACAATTCTCCTTTAATGAAACCTTGAAAACACCGCATCACTTAAACCAGACACAACGATTTCTTGCCACCACCAAACAGGATAGTCTCCTGCAACCTCTGTAATCTGCCCAGTTTTACAAAGGTGTTTAACTTTATCACAATTAGAATTCCACTCTTTTTTAGAGTTACTATTCCGCATCATAGTAATGATTTCAATTTTTGTCATTTGTATTTCCAATCAATGTGTTTGCCATAAACCTTGTAAAAATCCTCGTTCGAAACATAGAACAGCCTGGAAATTTCTTCCCGGACCGACTCAGAAAAGCTCTTATGGTCATATTCTGAACCATAATAAGCATTGACAATCTGTTGCCCGATTCGTAAATCAGGATTCTTCTCGTATTCCGCAACCTGTTGAATACTTATCTTGAAATCTAGCATGATTATTCCTACGGACCCATTTCGGATGCTTGTACCCAAGTGTATCACAACCAATACAGACGATAAATTCATCCTCGTAATCTTCGAAATCACACCGAAGATCATCAATTGTAGCAATCCACATTTTATATTTACGATTCGTGTTTGTCCTTAAAACAAATCCAGATTATTGATACCGTCAAACAATGCTTGCATCTTGTTAGGATTCAAAAAATCGTCATTGGTAAGATCCGCAACCAATTCCCGCAACTTTAAGAGATCCGAAACATTGACAACTTCACCAGGAATACTACCAGTAGAAATACCAGTACAAAACTGATCGCACTCACCAGAATTTTCCATTTCCTCCAAGGCTTCCCGAATTTCCTCATTGTCCCTATCAGAACAACCTTGAATGTAAATGGTTGCCGAATTTGCATCACCAAAAGTATCATCATTCAAAACCACATAAGCATCGCGTTCCATTGTATTCTTCCTTATGTTAGAGGTTTGTTAGCCAACCATTAAACCCTATGCAAAGTAGACTTCACCTTAAACAACAATTCCAATCTTTCTACGATCCTTTCCGCGTCTTTCTTATAGTGAAATTTGTGCGGAAAGTAAGACTGTGAATAATCCGTCTTCGAAATATCCAGATTATTGACCAACTTAACAATCCACATGATTGAATTCCTTAGTCTTTATCTAAGATAAGCCACCAAGCCACACGAAGAAACGCTACAAGAATAATCACACCAACAACAAATTCAACTACCTTATTAATTACTTCTGTCATGCTTCCTCCTCTTCATCTTCGCCAGGATCCAAAGAATCAACAGTTTCTTCCATAGTACACATACTGGAACCAAGATATTCATGATTTTTAACCAGATTCATCTTGATATTGCCGTACCAGTAATACTTTGCTCTGTCTTTGATGCCCCCTCTAGGAATCAAAGAAAAAGCCTCTTCCAACAACAAAACCATTTCATTATGAATTTCTACCAGCCTGGAATGATCTACGTCGTCCATTTGAGAAATCCTTTTAAATACTCTGACAGGTACAATCCCTCTTACAATTGCAGTAGAAAGGAATCTCCCTACACTTACCATTGTCATCATAAGTGTACCAGTAATACACAAGTTCCTGCATCTTATTTTCCAGATCCCTGTTCTTCAATTGAAGATTGCGAATTTCTTCCTTGTTTTTATCAAATTCCTTACGAAGAACAAGCATATCCGAAATACGCTTATCTTGTTCTTCCTTAGATAAACTTTCAAAAATCATGATTATTCCTTTTCAAAAACCTTCATTTCCACACTGGGGAACCTGATAGAAAGCGAGTATAGAGACAACCATTAACGAAGACCGTTAGCGATATCAGTAATCTGCTTCAAATACTTGCTGGTAGTCAATTTACGAGCTTTATCCAGATATTTGCCGGTCAACGGTTTTCCAGCCTTGATCCAAGTCCCGCAATAGCATCCCCAACGAGCATCAAAACCACTAAAACCTTTACCGTTATGAACATTCGTGGTTCCAGATGCTTTTTCGCTACTAGTCTGGCGTTCATATAGCGCCAAAATAGCGCGATTTACCCAAATATCATTCTTCAACAGATTTTCACGAACTTCCTCTTTTGTCCAGATTTTTCGAGTGGTTTCCATTGCAAAATCCTTAAAGGAACACGGAAAATGAGAACTTCTACGACATATGATTATAGAACTTCACCACAAAAAAGTCAAGAATTATGCGTAAAAAATCTTCAAGCCACACGAATCCAACCACGATTTGTCGAAGTTTGCCATACATCATGAGTACCATTGGTCAAATAAATGGTAATTTGATTTACCTTTTCTTCAACGGTATTAATATCATGAATGGAATAAGCATAATAATCCTCAATAGATTTTGGTAGTTTATGAAAAATAGCCTTAGGTTTCTTTTCCTGTTGCTTATCTATTAATTTCCAGTTACCATCAATGAATTTCCATGTAGATTTTGAATTATCCTTATAATGAACCGTAATTTCGGGTGACACAACATTGGGGTTATCACCCGTAATATAGTCAATTTTAATAATGGAATCTAAACAATTGGCGTCATTGTAATATTTGACAATCGGATTTGGCAACACAGACAAATCAACCTTATTTTCTTTCTTTTCCACTACCTTATATTCAACGGTAACCAATCCAGCACTAATCAATTCCTCGATCTCAGCCTTTTCCGTTAGATTTTCGATCTGGAACTGGTTTCCAGATTTAATTAGATCCAAAACCGCCTTTTGACGATCATTCATGGTTTCTGATGTAATATTCTTCACTGGTAATTCTCCTTTGGAATTTTGTTCATTAACTTTATACCAATCAAATCCTTCGACCCATCTATCAACTTCACCGGATTGAAGGACCACATGGTATTCCGTTCTGGATTTCTTCATAATATAACGAACATTCTGTAGTTTGTATACGTATTTGGTACCAATAGCAGAAGGTAATTCATTTATGGAATATACCACCTTATAATCACCTTGGTACTGAGGATCAAATACCGCTACATGTTCACCAGTAATATCCTTATAGGTACAAATATACCTAAAATAAACTGTATTTCCTTCTTTTTCGTATTGGCAATCTTGAAGGATTTTTCCATTAAGATACCTATTTACATATTCATTAATAGTATACTTATATTTTCCTTCCAAATCTTTCCAAAATACAACCTCACGTTTAGGAGTAGATTTAGAATCGGAACTTTCCAAATTATTAAAAACAACCGGTTCAATTTTCATTGTGAAATTCCTTTTACCACATAATGGACTTTAATGTCTGACTATACACCATTTCCAGATTTTCGCGGAACTTAATCTTTAATCCGCGACTTGCACTTTGGTATTCTAAATCAGAACGAATGGTATTCTTTACCATAAAGTTTAGGCATTCTTCGTGTGTATTATTATATCCAGGAACAGACGTATACTCTTTAGGTGAAAGGTTCTCTGGATGAACCCAATAGGTTTCTTTAGTATTTGGATGAATCTTCCAATCAACACCATTGCTGTCACGGAAAATAATACTGCGAATCATTTGGTGGTTCTCCAGATCCAGTTTATGTAATGACTCTACGCTATAGTATTATAGACACATGCCAGACGCAAATCAAGTCTGTACATATTATTTTATACTAATGGATGTTAGTGCCCACTAACATGGTGACATCGAGAATTTTGGAATATGTCTAGAATTAGGTGTTCTTATTAAACTGGATATTACTTCTATTCCTTTATCCAATTTAACACTTGTCGCTCCGCTCCAAGTCAGTCGGCTGGCGCCTCCTGGAACCTCTGGTTTCGGTAAGGTAATTAGGAGGTTTGGTTAAGGTATTTAATACAGGTTAATATTCACCGTTATTATCTACATATCCTTAACCACTCGATCTCGACATTGGTTACATAGAACATTATAGAAATTAAAGATTCGTGGCAATAGCGAATACAGATGATTGTAGGGGTGTAGTTAGGGAAAGTCAAGGGAATTCCGTAAAATTAGCGAAAAATTATATAAGTCCTTGTGAGGTCAAGGGTTACAATTTTCTTTATGAAAACGTTTTCATGGTGTTGACATGGTGCTGGTACGTGCATAAAATACCGCGATCGAGGAGTTAGTGGTTACTAACTTGGTATAAAACAAAAAATCCCGGTGAGAGTCTTCATGGTGGGTTGGTTTCACCAAGAATGTACTCACCGGGAAGTTATCTGACACTTAGGCTTGGAAGAGCCTCATCACTCAGATAATCTAAATTGCTACCAGGATGGATACTGTGCCCCGTAGCAAACCTTACTTCTTTTTGGTCCCGAGTGGATATACCCCACGGGTGGGTTTCAGGTTATATCCCCAATGACCAGTTTGACTCGCGTGAGAGGTTGGTCATCCACCGATGATGTCATCATTTAGTGTTGTCCCTTAAGGGTTTGGAGTGTAAATCCGCGACTTACACTCACTGGAACAGGGACGGTTTATGTATTCCAGATTTCACGGGAAGAGATTAGGGTCTAATTGAGAATTATGCTACTTGAGAATTATGCTACTTCATTGGTGGCCTCCTTTGTAAACACCACTGAAAACTCATACATTCACATTCTTGACACAGTATTCTAGCACGTTGCCAGATTTATGTCAAGTCGCTGAGAGAAAAAATCTTTAGAAAATCAAAGAAAAGGTACCAGCCTTGAAGAAAACAAGTGCAAACAAGAATATTCCGGTGACGGCACCAAACATATAGGTATTCGTAGATTCCGGATATTTTTCGGAAGCAGTCTTGAATGATTTGGTGAGGGAACTAAAACAGCCAATTGCAACCAAAATCAATGCCGTCGCCTGCCAATAGACCATTTCCGTACTCCTTGTGTAAAGAAAACATCTCATCTTGGATTCGAACCAAGTTAGCGGGTCTTATACCCCGCTATCTCCATTAGATCATGAGCATCACCATATGATCTAGACTCTATGGTGGACCTGAATGTTTATACTCTTCGGTCAGGAGAGGAAAAAAGGAATTGATAGGTTTACCAATTCCTTTGAGTGTTGCGCTTACTAGGAAGAATATTCGGGTCATGACTCCCAAAAAGGTGCACCATTCTTCCGTTCGGCTTTTGAAAACCTCACCCCATAGTCTTTCATATGGGTTACGTGAGGGGAATAATCAAAATGGATCTGCGTGCCTTGCAGGAAACCACAGATGGTCTTTACTTGCGCCGCTTACCTCGACGCTGCCTATCTCGCTTTCTGGACTCAACAATCAGTTCTTTCAGAGCAGGATTGGTCTCCAGCCCCATCATCTGATTATAGGCAGCGTCACAAGTGTCGCGCCAATCTGCATGAGAAGTCAATTGGTGCTGCCGGAGATCTGAAGAAATCTTCTTGTCAGACATCGCCCGATCCTCTTCGTAGATTTTTTCCATAAAATCGTAGAAATCGCCTTCATCCATCGAGTCATACTTGTCCCGATAATCGCTCAGGTTGTACAACCGGTCACGAAACCGAATCTTTCCCTTTGCAAGAAGAATTTCCATCTGCTTTGAAGTTTTTGAAACGGGAACTTCGACGAAAGTGAAACGAGGCATGGTCAGTTTCCTTGAAAAGAGATTTCGTTCGACGCAGTATTCTAGACACTCACCAGTCAGTTGTCAAGTTCGTAGACAGAAAAATCTGAAAAGTTGTCAAGAAAACACTTGAATGGTCTTGGTTTCTAACTCACCAAGACATTGAAACATACATTCTTGGTATGTAATACCATAGGACACATGAAAATGACCAAAATACCATTCTTTTGGTTGATGCGACTCAAACATGGTTTCCAAAAGAGTATTTGTCAGATTTCTCTTGGATTTTCCGGAATGTCCTCCAGCATGAAGCAATTCGGGGTAAAGAAAGAACGGAGCATCATGAGAAAGCACAATTTTTGGTTTGGTCTTTCGATAAAGTTCCAAACAATCATCCATTTCCTGAATATTCAGTTGTTCGTTGTACCACCAAGTTGCTCCAGGAATTCTATGATCTTTGTCAACGGACTCCGCTCCAGAAACATGAAAGATTTCTGTTACAGAATCATATCCATACCTTCCGAGAAATCCAGAATAATACTTACACAAATCTGGATTATCATGATTTCCATGAATGAATTGAAAATGGTTCGGAAACAAAGGATCATCACCAAACCCAATTCCAATATCTCCCAAAGCAATCATTCGATTTTTGGTGACATCCAAAATTTTGTAAAGTTTTTGAAACTTGCCGTGAATGTCACCAACCAAAGTGATGTATTGCATGATCTGTCCTTGTCCAGCAGCGAGATCGAGGAAGAGGTTAGCCTTTCCGATGGTTTCGAAGGGTACGCCCCTTCTTGCCCAGCAGCCGATGAATGGGTTTCACAAAATCCGAATCTTTTCTCCCGTTGAACCGAAATCCAAACGAAATGGATCGCCCTTTCCGATCCCGATTGATGCAGCAGGGGCAGATTCGCCCGCGGTATCCTGCGGCGGAAACACGAGAAATGCGATTTTCAGGACCGATTTCCATGAATACCTCCTAAAAATCTGGAAATTTTTTCATTGTTCCAGATTTGTGTGTCAGTTTTCCACGACGAAGTAAGCAGTATAACTTCCATCCCAACCATCACGATAACTTCCATGCCAACCATCACGGAAGGCTTCCGCATACAGGTATTTTTCGGCAAACTTTTCAACTTCAGATTCAGGAACCCATTCGGGAACCGTGATTTCGTATGTAGAGGCAGGAACTTTCATGTCATCGTTTTGGAGATTTTGCTCACAGAAACCAATCACTTCATCGCAATTCATTGAGTTGACAGAATCGGGAAGATCATCATTTTCAACAATCCACATTTTCCAGTTGCGGTTCATCAGTCTGCTCCTTGTGACTGTCCCATTTCCGGTTCAGAATCCACGTATTCCCAATTTAGAATCCACGTTTCCCATTGGGTCCAATCCCAATTGAATTGATTTCGAGAAACGTACCAATTCCACATGACCAGACTCCTCGATGTCGCCACTTACCGTCTCGGAGCATACGCTGACAGATGAATTTCCACAAGAAAATCGCCAGTTGTCGATCGAGAAAACCGAATTTCCCGAATCTGATCTTCGGAAAAATGAAATTGTGCGAGTTGAGGACCTTTTCCTTCTAGCCCACAAATTACCTTGGTTGGAACACAGAATGATGAATTTCCGACACACCATTCCAGAGGAGTATCCACAGTGAAAACTCCCTGAAAAATCCGAACTTTCAACGGTTCCTTGTAGGAATGTTTCAGAATATTCAGAATTTCCGCAGCAGGAAGCATCTTAGACTCCTATCCTTGAAGTTTCAAGAATTTCCGCGATGGTTGCAAACACATGAGGAATTGAACAGAATCCAGCAGGAATGAAAATCTTGATTTTCCAACTCCTGGAATCGTATGAAACTCTTGAATCACCAATGTAATTCTTGAGTTTTTCTAAAACTTCAGCCGTTTGAGAACCAGGATTCATCGAAAAAGTGATTTCCATTACCAGACTCCTCGATGTCGCCACTTTGACTCAGAGAGTTCCCTCATTCAATTTCAGATCAATGTCATCCAGTTTTTTCAGATAATCTTCCTTTGAAGATTTCTGAGGAACCACAAGATTTTCTTCGATTGCAAATTTCCTTGTGGAAATCAGATTTGAAATCACAAGTCGAAATTCCAAATCCGAACAAATTTCCGCAAATTTCATCACGGCGGTGTATTTCGGATCGCTGATCGACTTGATTGATTCGACATCTTTCCATTTGGGATATTCGCTCATGGTTCGATTCCTTCGACTTACTCAATTCTAGACACTCGCCACTGAAAAGTCAAGATTTTTTCGAGAAAAAAACAGAGGGATTTTTCAATCCCTCCGAATTGTTGAAGAATCAGTCAGAATCAGGCGTTCGCATCGACTTGCGATTCGTCGGGCGTGACGACGGGCGCGGGGACTTGCGGACTCTTCAGGAGATTCGTGATTGCGCTTTGGACTGCGGCGCGCCCTCGCCCGTTCGGGTTGTTCGCACGATTCGCGGCGGCGAGTTGAGCGAGGTTCGCACGATTCGCCACTTCGGTGTTGTATTCGGCAATCTTTTCCCAGGGAATCTGGAACGTCGCGGGAGCAATCTTGGCGGTCTTGTCATTCAGGAGCCAGGTCGGTGGGCAGAGTTGGGTGCCCGTCGGGGTCTTGGCGTTCGCAGGAATCGCAGGGTTGCCCTGCCAGCCAAACCTGCCCGTGCCCCGATACCCATTGGGCGGGCAGCAGGTGTTGTGCCAGCCGTACAGGTCTTGACGGGTGAGGATCTTGGGCTGCCCCCAGACGATCGTAGTATCATCGTCGATGGAGACAGTAGAAGTCACGACGCCCGTGGGAGAGGCGTGACGGAACGTGATGGAGCCTTCAGTCTCGGATTCGACGATCCCTTCGACCCCGTTCACAGTGACGACGCCCATTTCAGTGAAATACGCTTTCATCGAGAGAAGAGAACCAGCGGCAATCTTGAGAGATGAAAAACTCATGAATATTCTCCAGATTCTTGTCACTCTTGAGTCGAGTCTCACTCACTTTGAGTTGGATTCTCGCTCGCGTGACAGAGAAGTATAGACTCTCTATCGTCTAACGTCAAGTGTCTATTAGCACAATTCTACGTTTCAGAAAATATCGTAGAAAACGTTTTCACGGACTTGACTGTAACAGTTACGGGGCATAGAATACCGAAATCGATGAAAACGTTTTCATGAAGATTTTTGTAAGATTTCCCTTGACTTTTCGAGTCAATAGAAAAATAAATGAAA
>ERZ724505.1810-NODE-1810-length-11177-cov-4.981838_pt1 | contig 11177 bp, 7 predicted proteins | sample MGYA00376038_ERZ724505 | MGnify/ENA primary metagenome ERZ724505 (study PRJEB28724, sample SAMN07190884) | wastewater metagenome | isolation source: effluent of sewage treatment plant in Hong Hong | place: Hong Kong | collected 2016-03-17 ... | reverse complement strand
ATTGGCAACCCAAAGGCGCCGTGGCGCTGAATCCTGAACGGGTGGAAATGCCACGCAGGCTGGCCGCCTAAAATACGGATTACGCGACAACTACGTTGACAAACACCGACCCTCTGCTGGCGTTCTGCCTCAGCAGCGGCCTGCACGATAGCTTCCGCTTGTTTTCGGTCGGCGGGTGGCTGAAAGGTGCCCGCCCTGATCTCAGAAATAACACGGTCACGGTCAAGCTCAGCCGCACGCTGGGTATCGTGGCGGCGCTGGTAATTGACGACTCGCCCGTCTGCCAGTTTACGGGTGACGTTCGTCTCGAATTTAATGATTTCGCGCCCCGTCGATTTGCACCGGGTCAAGACTTTAAAGACATTCGGAATACGAGTTTTTTCGCGCAACATATTGCTGACTCCAATATTTCGGAGTCTCGTATATGCACCGTGGTTTGGCAGTATAAAGGACGCTTAAAGGAATGAGACTTTTACCACCCTTGCCGCAGCATCAAAGCGCTAGAGCAAAAAATGCTGTATCGCGCTCTAGTAGCGCCTTAGAGGATGGTGCCCGGAACCGGAATCGAACCGGTACGGCCGTTAAGCCGAGGGATTTTAAGTCCCTTGTGTCTACCTATTTCACCATCCGGGCGGGGATGTGGGCGGCATGCGCTGGAAGGCACACGAGCGCGAGATTACTGCAGGGCCGCGTATTCTAGCGCAAATCAGAACAGTTGCGCCTTGCAACCCGAGTGGGCGCAAAAGAAAAAAGCTGCGCGAGCGCCAATGCCAGTCAATCAAGAATTTGGAATGGTGGCCGTTTCATGGAAAAACGCCGCATCCATTTGATGGATTGCGGCGTTTTTTGTCTTAACTGCCAAGCAGCACGCGTGCTAGCGCGGTTTTTTATCTGGAGGCGCGTGCCGGAGTCGAACCGACCTACACGGATTTGCAATCCGGTGCATAACCGCTTTGCTAACGCGCCGTATTCTTTATCCCTGCCTGTCGGCCGGAATTAAAAAGGGAAAGCTGATTGCTTTCCCTCTCTGAAACTGGAGCGGGAAACGAGACTCGAACTCGCGACCCCAACCTTGGCAAGGTTGTGCTCTACCAACTGAGCTATTCCCGCATTATTTCTCGATCTTTGGGCAACTGGAGCGGGAAACGAGACTCGAACTCGCGACCCCAACCTTGGCAAGGTTGTGCTCTACCAACTGAGCTATTCCCGCTTTGTCACGACTGCTTTGCTGCGTTGCATCGATCAGAGAGCCGCCATTATAGCGGCGAAAAAACCCGTGTCAACAGCCTGCAATCAATTTGCGTGATCTTTTAATTGCGGCCACGCCATGCGCAAGTAATAAATCATTGACCACAAAGTCAAAACGGCTGCAATCCACATGAGTTTCTCACCGATGAATGCGGCGTCAATTACCTGCAGAACACGATCAAAGTACAACAACAACACGATTGCGACCATTTGCGCAGCGGTTTTCAGCTTGCCGATAAACGAAACTGCAACGCTACGGCTGGCGCCAAGCTGTGCCATCCACTCGCGCAGCGCGGAAATGGTGATCTCGCGCCCGATAATGACCACGGCAATCCACGATTCGGTGCGATTCAGGTGCACCAGCACAATCAGTGCCGCGGCCACCATCAGTTTGTCGGCAACCGGATCGAGAAATGCGCCGAATGCCGAGGTTTGCCCCAGAGCCCGCGCCAGATAGCCGTCGAGCCAGTCGGTAGCGGCGGCGGCGGCGAAGATGGCGGCGCCGAGGATATTCTTGTCCGTCGCGCTCAGCAGCGATTGCGGCGCATAGAATACGCCGACGAATAGCGGTATCAGCAGGATGCGCAACCAGGTAAGGAATATCGGCAAATTGAAGGGCATGTCGTTGTCGCTATGTTTTTAAGTATGTTTTGTCGTGCCCGGCAATGTGCTAATGCAGGGCGCGGTAAATCTGTTCTGCCAGTTGCGGGCTGATGCCCTCGACCTGACTCAATGCATCAACGCCGGCCTGCTGTACGCCCTTGATGCCGCCAAAATGAGTCAACAGCCGCTGGCGGCGTTTCGGGCCGACGCCGGGGATGTCTTCCAGCGATGAGCTGACGCGCGCCTTGGCGCGTTTGTGCCGATGGCCGCTGATGGCAAAACGGTGCGCTTCATCGCGAATCTGCTGGATCAGATGCAGGCCGGGATGATCAGTCGGCAATTGTAACGTCTTTTGTTGTTGCGGAATAATCAGGGTCTCCAAGCCGGGCTTGCGCTCTTCACCCTTGGCCACGCCAACGATCGGCAGACTGCTGAGGCCAACCTCGGCCATCACCTCCAGCGCGATTCCCACCTGCCCCAGGCCGCCATCGATCAACACCAGATCCGGTAGCACGCCCTCACCTTCTGCCAGCTTCTGGTAACGCCGCGTCAGCACGTCGCGCATCGCGGCAAAATCGTCGCCAGGTGTAATTCCGCTGATGTTGTAGCGCCGGTATTCGCCCGGCTGCATCGCCAGACGGTCGTAAATCACGCAGGAGGCGACGGTGGCCTCGCCCATGGTATGACTGATGTCGAAGCACTCGATGCGCTGGATGCCATTTCCCAGCCCCAGGCAACCCTGCAGCGCTTCCAGCCGCGCCGCCTGGGTGGCCTGCATGCCAAGCCGTTGGCCAAGCGCAATTTCGGCATTCTTGGTGGCCATTTCCAGCCATACGCGGCGTTCACCGATGGTGTTGGTGTTGACGTAAACCTTGCGGCCGGCCTGCTCCGACAACAATGCCTGCATGGTCACGGCATCGGGCAATTCGGCAACGATGATCTGCTGCGGAATGCTGCGCTCCAGATAATGCTGCAACAGAAACGCCTCGACGGCGTCGGCTGGCCCGTATTCGTCGGCGTTGGCCGGAAAAAAACTCTTGTCACCGAGATGGCGACCACCGCGGACCATGACCAGATTGACACACACCAGGCCATCGCGTGCGACGCAAGCGACCACATCGGCATCGAGTTGGGAAGTATTGCTGCTGACAAACTGCTTTTCGCGAATCTTGTTCAGGCTGGATATCTGGTCGCGCAGCACCGCCGCACGCTCATATTCGAATGTGGCGGCCAACTCGCGCATACGGGCATCCAGCTCCGCCAACAACTCGCTGTCCTTGCCCTGCAGAAACATTACAGCCTTACGTACATCGTCGCGATAGTCCGCCTCGCCGATCAGATTGACGCACGGCCCGGTACAGCGCTTGATCTGGTACAGCAAACAAGGGCGCGAGCGGTTCTGGAACACACTGTCCTCGCAGGTACGCAGCCGGAACACCTTCTGCAGCAGTTGCATGGTTTCGCGCACGGCAAAGCCACTGGGAAATGGCCCGAAATACTGGTTGACACGATCCAGCGCGCCGCGGAAAAACGCCAGCCGGGCGATGCGATGACCACTGAGCATGATGTAGGGGTAGCTCTTGTCGTCGCGGAACAGAATGTTGTAACGCGGATTTAGTGCCTTGATCAGATTGTTTTCCAGCAGAAACGCTTCGCTTTCCGAGCGCACTACCGTGGTTTCGATACCGACAATCTGTGCCACCATCAGCTTGATGCGCGGCGACAGATCGCTTTTCTGGAAATACGAGGAAACCCGCTTTTTCAGATCATTGGCTTTGCCGACATACAACACCACCCCGCCTTCGCCTAGCATCCGGTACACACCGGGCAGATTGGGCAGCAAAGCCAGTACCGGTTTCGGGTCAAATGCGGGCGCGGTGCTCATGAATGACGCTGCAGCTCGTCACGACACTGCCGCACCACCGCCTCGAACATTTCGGTAGTCAGACGCCGCGTTTGCGTGTTGTAACGGCTGCAATGATAGCTGTCGTACAACACACGGCCGTGCTCCAGCTTGTTGCGTGCGCCATGGGCAAACGCAAACGTGTTGCGTTTGTGCCTCAGCGCCTGCAATACCGCTTGGTGGGCTATGGTTCCTAGTGCCAATATTACCGTCCCGTGCGGCAGCGCACTTAATTCGCTGGCCAGATAGTGGTTACAGGTACGAATCTCGGCGGTTTCAGGTTTGTTCTGTGGCGGCAGACATTTGACGGCATTGGTGATGCGGCAGTCATGCAACACCAGACCATCGTCGCTGGCAATGGACTCGGGGCGGCTGCCGAATCCGAATTTGTGCAGAGTCTGATACAACAGAATGCCGGCATAATCGCCGGTAAACGGCCGACCGGAGCGATTGGCACCATGCATGCCGGGCGCCAGACCGACGATCACCAGGCGTGCACCAGCATCGCCGAACGGCGGCACCGGACGGCAGAAGTAATCCGGGTGCAGCTGCTTGACCGTATCGAGGAACTCAGCCAGGCGCGGACACTGGCGGCAATCGGCAGAATAGGCGGACGGACTGGTAGCGCTCATGGATCTTGTCTTTACAGTGAAAACGGCAGGGTATTCCCTGCCGTCTGGTGCTCCGGATCAAACCGACAGGCTTATTGCAGCTTGCTCAGGTTCTTGTTGTTGACTTCGACCTTGTACTGCGTGGTTACACGCCCCAAGTACGCCTTGGCCTCAGATTCCATACGACTGCGCTCGAGCAGTTGCTGCAACTGTGCACGGCGCTCATTCGGCAATGCGTCAGCAGTCACCTTCTCGACCCGGTACAGCGTATAACCCGAACCATTGTCGTAACCGGCATATGCCGGCAACTTGGCGGCCGGCGCCTTGAATACCGCACGCATGGCTTCCGGCGCCCAGCCCGGATTGTTCATCCGGCTCACCGACACCGCATCCTTCCAGCCCAGCTCTACCGGCTTGCCATCCTGCAGGTCTGCCAGCTTGGCCTGGCCATCCTTGAGCGCCAGCTTCTGCGCCTGTTCGGCACTCAGTTTGGCACTGATTTCCGCTTCCGCCGCAGCAAACGGGCGCAACGACTCCGGACGATGTTCGATCACCCGCGCAGCGATCAGTGTGCCGCTCCCTACATCGACCGGCTCGCTATTGTGCTTTTTCTTCAGTACATCATCCGAAAACAATGCCTCCAACAATTTCGGATTATTCAACTGTGCATCGGCAGCCTTGCCGCGCGACAGCCAGTCGCTCTGACGAACGGTCAGACCAAATTCCTTGGCCGCCGGTTGCAGGCTATCCGCCTGCTGGTACAGCAGATCGGAGAATTTGTCGGTTACACCCTGCATTTGCTGCGTCGCTTTCTGATTGCGCAGCTGCGTTTCGATCTGCGGCCTGACGTCGTCAAAGCCCTTGGTCTTGATATCGTCCAGCAACAGAATATGAAAACCAAACTGGGTTTCCACCAAGCCGCGGATTTCGCCCTTCTGCATCGCAAACATCGCAGCATCGAACGGCTTGACCATCACTCCGCGGCCGACAAAACCGAGATCGCCGCCATTCGCCGCCGAGCCCGGGTCCTGCGAATGCTGCCTGGCCAGTTCGGCAAACTTGCCCGGATTCTGCTTCGCCTGTTGCAGCAACTCTTCTGCCTTGGCCTTGACCTTCGCCTTGTCGGCGGCACTGGCGCCGGCATCGACCGTCAGCAAGATATGCCGTGCCTTGCGTTCCTCGCCGGCCAACTGGGCTTTGTGCTCGTCGAAGTATTTTTTCACCTCGGCTTCGTCCAGCGTCACTTTCTGTGCCAGATCCTGCTGCGACAAGGCCAGATATTCGATCCGCACCTGCTCCGGCTGCTTGAATTCAGCCTGATGCGAGTCGTAGTACTGCTTGGCAGCATTGGCCGGCAGCTGTACTTGTGCCCGGTATTGTTCCGGCACCAGCGTGGCAACGGCGACGCTGCGCTGCTCGGCAAACAGACCGGAGAAACGATCGATTGCGCTCTGCGGCACGAAACCGGTACCAAAAGTGGAAAGCGCCATCTGCTGCACCAGCAGATCCTGGCGCACGCGCGATTCGAGCAGAGTCGAGGCTAGATGCTGCGATTCGAGATAATGCTGGTAAAGCTTGGGGCTGAACTTGCCGTTTTCCTGGAATGCCGGCTCGGCGGCTAACCGCTCTGCCAGTTGCGCGTCGCTCACCGCCAGGCCGAGATGGCGGGCATGTGCCACACGCAGACGCTCGGCAATCAGCTCCTCCAGAACCTGGCGTTGTGCATCGGGCGTAGTCTGGCGCTCGTTCAGGCGGCGCATCAGGTCGCCGCGGCGAATATGCTCGCCATCGACCTTGGCCAGATCGTCCGGGCTGTCGCTATCGCTGTAGGAAGATACGCCGAAACCGACGAATGACAGGGAAATCAGTCCCAGCAGGACCTTGAGGGCAGTATTGTATTTTTCGGTAAATGCGAACATGGTGTTGTCTAGTTATCCGGCACCGCACGGTTGCGGCGAAACATCAGCCCGACATTCTAACCGAAGGCCGGCCAGAATAGACAGCACCAAGCAAGGCGCAAAAACAAAAAAGGTGAGCACAAGGCTCACCTTTTTCATGTCTGGCGGAGCGGACGGGACTCGAACCCGCGACCCCCGGCGTGACAGGCCGGTATTCTAACCAACTGAACTACCGCTCCGGATTTGGTGGGCGCTGACGGAGTCGAACCGCCGACATTCTGCTTGTAAGGCAGACGCTCTACCAACTGAGCTAAGCGCCCGGAACTGCTTGCTGCGCGATGTATTGTGCAGCGAAGTCGGCATTATAGAGATTTTTCGGAGTTTGCCAAGCCCTTTTTTCAGGGCCCGGCAAAAAAGATGGCATCTCAGCCTTGCACAGCTTCTTTGAGGGATTTGCCGGCACGGAATTTCGGCAGGCTTGCAGCAGCGATCTTGATGGTTTTGCCAGTACGCGGATTGCGACCATTGCGTGCAGCACGCTTGCCAACGTAGAAGGTACCGAAACCAACCAACGTTACCATGTCGCCCTTTTGCAATGCTTCTTTCACAGCTTCCAGCGCACCGTCCAATGCACGGCCTGCGGCAGCCTTCGAAATATCGGCTTGACCGGCAATCGCATCGATGAGTTCAGATTTATTCACAAGATCCCCTTCCATCATTTATCGGTTTAACACAAACGGCCTACAGACCCGTTATAGCAATCGATTTTTTGCAATGTCAAGAAAATACCAGTCGCATCAATGTTTCAAAGCCGCGCCAGTAGCGGATTCTTCGCTTGTCGAGGGGATAACGGCAGCCTCCTGACCATCGGTCACCGGAATCGGCTGTCGCTCCAGCGCCAAGGCAAGCACCTGATCTATCCACTTGACCGCATGTATATTCAGCTTTTGCTTGATGTTGTCCGGGATATCCACCAGATCCTTGACATTACCGTCCGGAATCAACACATCCTTGATGCCGCCGCGATGCGCCGCCAGCAACTTCTCCTTCAACCCGCCGATCGGCAATACCTCGCCGCGTAACGTGATCTCGCCGGTCATCGCCACGTCGCAACGCACCGGAATACCGGTCAGTATCGACACCATGGCAGTGCTGATGGCAATACCGGCACTCGGGCCATCCTTGGGCGTCGCGCCTTCGGGCAGGTGAATATGGATATCGTTTTTCTGGTAGAAATCGTCTGCAATCCCCAGCGCTTTGGCACGCGAGCGGACCACCGACAGCGCCGCCTGGATCGACTCCTGCATCACCTCGCCGAGCTTGCCGGTAGTAGTCATCTTGCCCTTGCCTGGCAATGCCACGGCCTCGATGGTGAGCAACTCGCCACCGACCTCGGTCCAGGCCAGGCCGGTTACCTGGCCTACCTGATTCTGCTGTTCGGCAATTCCGTAGGTGTATTTGCGCACACCAAGATATTTGTCGAGATTGCGCGCGGTAACCGATACCCCCTTGGTCTTGTCCTTGTCACGTTTCAACAACAAATTCTTGACCACTTTACGCGCAATCTTGGCGATTTCGCGGTCGAGGCTGCGCACACCCGATTCGCGCGTGTAATAACGCACGATATCGCGCACTGCACTTTCGGCAACGTGCAGTTCGCCTTCCAGCAAACCATTGGCCTTGATCTGCTTCGGCACCAGATAGCGCTCGGCGATATTGACCTTTTCGTCTTCGGTGTAACCGGCGAGACGAATGATTTCCATGCGGTCAAGCAACGGCGCCGGAATGTTCAGCGAGTTGGCGGTGGCAACGAACATCACATCCGACAGATCGTATTCCACCTCGATATAGTGATCGACAAAACTGAAATTCTGTTCCGGATCGAGCACTTCAAGCAGTGCCGAACTCGGGTCGCCACGCGAATCGGCGCCCATCTTGTCGACCTCATCCAGCAGGAACAGCGGGTTGCGCACGCCGACACGCGTCATGTTCTGCAGAATCTTGCCCGGCATCGAGCCGATATAAGTACGGCGATGGCCGCGGATTTCCGCTTCGTCGCGCACGCCGCCCAGCGCCATGCGCACGAACTTGCGATTGGTGGAACGCGCAATCGACTGCCCCAGCGAGGTCTTGCCGACCCCCGGAGGCCCTACCAGGCACAGGATCGGGCCTTTCAGCTTGTCCACCCGCTGCTGTACTGCCAAGTATTCGAGAATGCGTTCCTTGACCTTTTCCAGGCCGTAGTGCTCGGAGTCGAGAATCTTCTCGGCGGCAGCCAGATCCTTGCTGATTTTCGAGCGTTTTTTCCATGGCAGGCCGACGATGGTCTCGATGTAATTGCGCACCACGGTCGCTTCGGCCGACATCGGCGACATCAGCTTGAGCTTTTTCAGCTCGGCCTCGGCCTTGGCCTTGGCTTCCTTGGTCATGCCGGCAGCCTTGATCTTTTTCTCCAGCTCGTCGAGCTCGGCGCCCTCCTCGATTTCACCCAGCTCTTTCTGGATCGCCTTGACCTGCTCGTTCAGATAATACTCGCGCTGGCTTTTCTCCATCTGCCGCTTGACCCGGCCACGGATGCGCTTTTCCACCTGCAGAATGTCGATTTCCGACTCCAGCTGCCCCAGCAGATGATCGAGCCGCAGCTTCAGATCGAACATCTCCAGCACTTCCTGCTTCTGCTCCAGTTTCAGTGGCAAATGCGCGGCAATGGTGTCGGCCAGACGGCCGGCGTTATCGATGCCGGCCAGCGAAGTCAGAATTTCCGGCGGGATTTTCTTGTTCAGTTTCACGTAGGCGTCGAACTGCGCGATCAGCGCACGGCGCATCGCTTCGACTTCGTGATTGGCATCCGGATCGCCCGGCAAGGCGCGTGCCTCGGCGTTGAAATAGCCGTTGTCGGCCAGGACTTCGACCACTTCGGCACGCTGCACGCCCTCAACCAGCACTTTTACCGTACCGTCGGGCAGCTTCAGCATCTGCAACACGGTTGCAACCGTGCCGACTGCATACAAATCTTCAGTGGACGGCTCATCCTTGGCGGCTGATTTCTGTGCCACCAGCAGAATTTGCTTGCCATCCTCCATTGCCGTCTCCAGCGCCTTGATCGACTTCGGGCGCCCGACAAACAAGGGAATAACCATATGAGGAAACACCACGACATCCCGCAACGGGAGCAATGGCAGTGAAATAGTTTCAGCTGGAGCTTGAGGTCGATCAGCCATTGTCAACTTTCCTGATAGTCGGACGCACGGAGGCATCCGGTTAGGCAGTCTGCCGCACAGCTGCGGGAAACTGCGAGAATCTGCGTATACGATGCATCTGCATGGCCCGCATCGGCCACTTTAAAGCTAAATGGCGCTGGATCAGTCATTATCAAGGCCACAGACACGGGTATTTACGGTTAAAAGTAGCTTCTGGAGGCTGTTTTACCGTGTTTGGCGTGGCAAATCAGCAAAAACAGGCGCACAAAGGCAATGACACACTAAATGGATATTAGTGCATTGATGATATGACGGCAGAAAAAAACATCCGCCCGGCTGGGCGGATGTTCGGCAGCGCTTAGCTGGAGGTGCCTCCCGACACCTTGGCGGCATCGGAATAGATCAGCAACGGTGGCGAATCGTTGGCAATGGTGTTTTCGTCCACCACCACTTTTTCGACATTTTCCAGACTCGGCAGCTCGTACATGGTATCGAGCAACGCGTGCTCCAGAATCGAGCGCAGACCACGCGCGCCGGTCTTGCGTGCCAAGGCCTTGCGCGCAATCGCCAGCAAGGCATCCTCGCGGATGTCCAGCTCTGCACCTTCGAGCTCGAACAGTTTCTGGTATTGCTTGACCAGCGCGTTTTTCGGCTCGGTAAGGATGGTGACCAATGCGGCATCGTCCAGCTCTTCCAGCGTTGCGACTACTGGCAGGCGGCCGACAAACTCCGGAATCAGGCCGAACTTGATCAGATCTTCCGGCTCGGCATCGCGCAGCGTCTGGCCCACGGCCACGCTGTCGTCTTTGCTGTAGACCTCGGCGCCAAAGCCGATACCGCCTTTGCGCGAGCGATTGCGGATGACTTTTTCCAGACCGTCGAACGCACCGCCGCAGATGAACAGGATATTGGTGGTATCGACCTGCACAAACTCCTGGTTCGGGTGCTTGCGGCCACCTTGCGGCGGCACCGATGCCACGGTACCTTCGATCAGCTTCAGCAATGCCTGCTGCACGCCTTCGCCCGATACATCGCGGGTGATCGACGGATTGTCGGATTTGCGCGAAATCTTGTCGATTTCATCAATGTAGACAATGCCGCGCTGCGCTTTTTCGACTTCGTAATCGCACTTCTGCAGCAGCTTCTGAATGATGTTTTCGACGTCTTCACCGACATAGCCGGCTTCGGTCAGCGTGGTGGCATCGGCCATCACGAACGGCACATTCAGCAGCCGCGCCAGTGTTTGCGCCAGCAAGGTCTTGCCGGAGCCGGTCGGGCCGATCAGCAGGATATTGCTTTTTGCCAGTTCGACGTCACTGTTGCGATCCTGCTGCGCCAGTCGTTTGTAGTGGTTGTAAACCGCCACGGCGAGAATCTTTTTCGCCGATTCCTGGCCAATTACATACTGGTCGAGAATGCTGCGGATTTCCGCCGGCGCCGGCAAACGGTCTTCACCGCTGCGGTGCGGCTGCTGCGCCTGGGTTTCTTCACGAATGATATCGTTGCACAACTCGATACATTCGTCGCAGATGAAGACCTGCGGCCCCGCAATCAGCTTGCGGACCTCGTTCTGGCTCTTGCCACAGAACGAGCAATACAACATTTTTTCGTTGCTTTCGGACATGGCCGTTCTCCATCCAGATTCTAATTGCCATATCGCAGTCTAACTGCGTAGTTAACGATGAAACACGCCGGGGCTTGCCCGGCGCGCTTT
>ERZ724505.1809-NODE-1809-length-11182-cov-4.977442_pt1 | contig 11182 bp, 9 predicted proteins | sample MGYA00376038_ERZ724505 | MGnify/ENA primary metagenome ERZ724505 (study PRJEB28724, sample SAMN07190884) | wastewater metagenome | isolation source: effluent of sewage treatment plant in Hong Hong | place: Hong Kong | collected 2016-03-17 ... | reverse complement strand
CATTGTTCTGGGCTGAGAATAGAACGGTTTAAGTCTAAGTTACCACCGTAGCCGTTAAGCCGACCAGTGCTGGAGTACTGGCGGATAACCGAACCGAGTAGTTGCGGTTCGTCACGATAGCCTGTTGGAGCTGAGTTTGGATAAGCTGCGACCCACAAGCCACAATCTTCTTCTCTAGCTACGCCAGGTATATCATGAGCTTGCATTGGGCTTGCTGAACCATAGATAAGCGGTGGTACCTGAGTGCGCTCCTTGATTCGTTTAACGAATGTTCTGACCCACTCCCTGCCACGACTAACAGCATTAGCTTCCCAGTCAAGAACTAGGATAGCTTCGCCGATATATCCTTGAACATTATTAACGAAAAAGTCAGCTTCAGCGTTCGCATCCAACCCACTGGCAAAATGGTACACGCCAACTTTCTTGCCACGAGCTTTCGCTTTTTGGTATTGCGTATCACACTTAGGGGAAACATAACTTGTTCCCTCGGTAGCTTTAATAATAGCGAAATCATAATCAACCAAATCGGTTATGTTATCTGGTTGCCATCCGCTTACATCTATACCGTTCATAATATTACTCCCTATTCATTACTTGTTCGTGCTCAACCGTTTGGGTTGTCACTCGCTGTACCTTAACATTCGATACGGCGTTTAATATTTCCTTGGTGTGAGAGTTCGTGATTCTTTCAAACTCTGTCGGGATATTTTCAAGCGCTCTCAGACTTGCGGCAATATCTTTTAGCGGCAGTTCTTTGTAAACTTTTATCTGCCCCTGCAAGTCCGATATTGCTTTCTCGTTGTCAATGTGTTTCTGATAAAGTCTTTTGTTTTCAGTAGACATATCTTCTATACGAAGTTGCAGGGCAGTGATTAACTTACCCTGCTCTTCGATTGTTTGTTTGGGAATCCGTGAACGAACATAGACTATAGCTATGGCAATAACCGCTATTGCCTCCCCAAGGGTTAAGAAAATTCTATACTCATCCACTTTCAATTACCCTATAGTTTGCCGAGCTTTTTTAGTTTTTCTAAAATTTCAGCGTCAGTTTTCTTCTCGTAGTTTTCTTTGGTAACTGGTACGGTCAAACCCCCGACAAAGCGTACTGCTTCATGCGGAGTCTTGCCGTCAAAAATATCAACGGTCTTACCGTTAACACGCTTAAAGCCCATACCCTCTTCCTGTAAAGATTGTTTTTGAGTTACGACTTCCTCATCTATACCAGACTCGTCATCAACATCGTCTGGTGAAGCGCCTGGGTCAACGACTTCGTCTTTTTCTGGGGCTGTTTCTACCGTTTCGGCTTGAGCCTGTTCATCAGCAACAGGGCTAACAACGGCATCATCAGCAAGATTGGTTTTAACATCTTCTGGGACCTCCGAACTTTTAACGAATTTACCATCCAGCTTGTAGCGAGCTATACCCCTAGCATCAACTACTCTTTCATAATCTGACATATTATTCTCCTTAAGGTTTATACTCTTGAGTATAACCTTTATCGGCTGCTCTTTTCAAGGTTTCGCTGTCTCTGTTTTATGCTTCTTGAAGAAAGAGTTATCTTGGATGCCTCGTACTGGTCTATCAAGTCTTGGTTCATATATTTGCCGTACTTCTTTGCGAATGGCGTAAATGATTCTTTTAGATACTGGTTATAGGTGTCAGCCGTCTTCCTAGCCTCTTCGTAGTTTCCAGCTGCAATCATTTCATTTATATGTTTTGATGCACCATTTTTATTCCTTTGAACATCTTTCATTATGGAGTAGAATTGGTTTTCGACTTGTCGGCTATCAGATCCAACCACAGCTTCTCCAGTCTGCTTTAGTGGGTTGTCGGATAATAGCTGACCAGTGGTTGACTGTCGTAGATGCTGGGCTTTTAATGGAGATCCACCAACTAGGCTGGCTAAGAACTGGTCAATCTTGGGGGTAGTGACTTCGCCCTTGTCGTTTGTTTTAACTTGCATCTCGTTAGGAAGTTTGCTTTTAGTCTCAGATACAATAGGTGAATCGTAATAAAAGTTCTTGTTTGCTGCTAGCTCAGCTGGGGTTTTAAGCGGTTGTGGCAAAAGGCTCCCAACAGTTCTGCTTAAATTAAACTTTCCATCTTTCTGAACATCTATTGGTAGCACACTAGCACCAGTCTTGACTATCTTTTGTCCAACAGATTGGTCGGTTTGCTCACCAGCTATACCATCAATTATCGCTTGGGTTATGTTCCCAAAGAACTTATCTGGTTCGTTCTTAGGGATCTTAAGCACTTGCGTAAAATTGCCCTCTGAATCCTGTTCGTCACCGAGTATTAGTATGAAGTTATTATCTTTTGTATCTTGAGAAATTTGGTCGTACACATCACCGAACTGACCTCTGTTCCATATATACAAACCAACCATTGGTATTGCTACATTTGATACGGTAGCTAGAGCTGCTCTTTTTGGGTCACGCTTAATAGCAGAGATAACATTCTTGTTACCCTGCATTCTGGTATTCAAGAACAACAGATAGTCATTTAATACACGACCCTCTTTACCAAAACGGCTAAAATCAACGGTTACATTGCGAGCGGCATTCGCAGCTTCAGCAATATCACCAGTCTTGTTATAAGCTGCTCTAGCCTCAGCCAGTCTTGGGGCGTATTCTAAGGCACGACCAGCACCCTCGACCTTTCCATAAATCCTACCGAGTATGTGTGTGGCTTCTTTGAGCAAATCTTTAGGGCTATGTATCTCTGGACCAGAAACGCTCCTCTGAATGTTTTTGGCTACATTCTGGGCGTTTCTATAATCATTGTATATACCAGCCCCACCACCGCCAGCCTTGCGTATCTCTTGAGCAAATTCAGTATCTCTTAGAGCATCATAAAAACCACGAGCCCATCTCTTGGCGTATGGCAGTACAGTTATGTATTCTCCAATAGAAACATACTTTGATGTATATGCTGTTTGTCTAGCATCACGGATAGGGTTCTTAATGAACTGAAACGGTAGACTAAGAGTCGTGACTGATGCACGGATCGGCTTAGAGAAGAACCTAGAGAATTTACCAGCGGTGTCTCTTTGTGCTTGGTTCATACCAGCCCAAGCTTCAGCAATCTCTTTTGGCAACGCTATGCGTTCAGTGACCCCGTTCTTCTGACGGCTCACAGCCTTATAACCCTCTGGAACATCAGCATCTTGCAATCGTTTCATCTCTTCGGAGTTAGACTTTATACCAGTAACAACATCATCAAACTCAGCCTTAATGCCATGAAGCTCATCTACTAATTGGGCAAGCTTAGGATCACGATTTGCAATCTTCTTGCGTATAGCTGCGAGTTGTTTGTTGTCTCCCTCTACTAAATTTCTTAAGAATCGGCTAGTGTCCTGTGGACCTAGTTTGTTGTTTGTAGTCTTGCTAGTCGGTACCTTACCGCCAAAACCATCAACATTAAATTTAGGCATTTCTTTACCGCCCTCTTTAAGGGAAGTTTTGAGACCTTGCTTATTAAGATTATTGATTTCAGTCTGTAATTTGCGGATCATGCCAGCCTGAGTCTTCGCAAACCTATCCAGCTTACCAGCTACCTTACGCATCTCTCTGTTGTCATAGGCTAAATCGAACCTAGCCAACACATCTTCAGCGTTCCTGAGTGGTTTAACCACATCTGGCATAACATCTTGTAGTGCCTTGGCTGCATCAAATTGCTTAGACTTACTGACTCGCTCTAATATTTTTTGAGTAGTTCCTACTAATGATTCAATAGGATCTTGGATCATATACTTCTCATCGCTCTCAATACCCTTGACGGCTCTTAAGATGTTTTCCTTAGACACATTGCTAGATGATTTAGAGAACACACCAGGATTATCTAGCATATATTCAACAACATTGCGCTTTGAAAAGAAGTTGGGGTTGGCTTTTTTAATCATGCCATAAGCTTCTTCTGTCAGATCTCCAGTATCAACTAATAAGCGTAGCATCCTATCGGAATGCTCCTGCACGGCTTTAATACCTTGCTCTACGGCTTGTTTTTGTTGTGGACTAAATGCTTGATCATAGTGCCTTAATACTGCGTTGGCTAGGTTGATAGTGTCTGCGTTATGCAAATCAGCCTTATCTAATAGCTGGCGAGCCTCACCAACCTTGCGAACAGCATCTAATGTATCTGGCTTAAGCTGCCCAAGGGCATCGGCTGTCGGCTGTATGTAAGCTTTCATCTCTTCTTCTATGCCGTATCGTTGCTGTAATATTTTGGCTGGGTCTTCTGATGCTAATAAATCTTTGCCAGTTCGTTCTTTATAAATTTTATTGAATACATCAAGTGGGGCGTTCTCGTTGAAGAACCCCTCATAGAGCCTATCTTTCCAGCTTTTCTTGGTCTTCATCTGCTCTATCTCATCGGTAGTTTTCATACGCTCACCAAATTCTTGGTAAGCTTTTTGTGCATCAGTGTCAGCTATTCCAGCTGACGGAGTGGGGGGAGCTGTCTTTGGAGGTGTTGGGTCGGTAGCGTTAACAAAATCATCTACCTTGTTTATATTAACCTGATTACCAGTTGGGGTATCTACTGCTTTAGTAGCATCGACAGCAGTTCCAACAGCACTTTTATCTGAAGACATCCACCCAGCAGTGTTTAATATTTTAGTTACAGCTTTCTCATCATTACTCTTAGCTATGAGTGGGGCTATCTCGTCTATAACATTATCGCTAATGGTGCCAACTTTTTTTAATATGGTCTTAACTGCATCATCTCCGCCCTCTTTAACGAGTTGCTCAACGATTTCTTTACCACCAGTTTTTACACCCTTACCAGCAGTACCAAAACCAGGAACATCTAAAGCAGCATTGGTAAGAGTTCCAGCAAAAGCTAAAGCGGGGGACCATCCAGCTTCATTCTTAAGCCCCTCGTATCTATTCTGATATGCCTGTATAGGCTCATTGCCAAATATTTGACGATCAATAATATTAGTAGATTGGCGACCCTTATCATTCGCCTTGTCTTTTTCTTCTATTTGAGCTGTCAATTTTTCTAGTTGGCTGTTATCTTTAACATCGACCTCAGCCATGGTTTTCTTGTCACGAAAAATATTACCAAATAACCAAGGATCTGTGGTATCGCTAAAGGTTAGTTTGCCATCTTTGAACTTATTAGCAAGCACTGGGTCATTCTTAATAAAATTCTCACGATCTTCTGGGCGCATCTCTTTGAGCTGTCTAATAACCTCTAGCTGACTATCTTTCTTAAAGTCTTGCTGTTTCTCCTCAGCCGATGCTATAGCAGTAACCGCTGGTTTGACAATCATCTCACGACCAAGCCCAGCTACGGCACCAACAGTGTCTTTGCCACGCTCAATACCCCACTTGCCAACATCACCAGCAGTGTCCATAGTATCGTCCAAAAAACCAAAGATAGAGTTTTTAACGCCCCCAGCTTGACGGCGTTTCTGCTCCTCTTCTTGGTTCATTCGGAGCTCTTTGATGAAGTCCCAAAAAGCCATGACTATTCTCCAGCCATAGAACTTAGTCGGGACATGTTTCCACTACCAGAGCTGGTGGCTCCAGTAGACCTAAATACAGGGTTGCCCATATTACTTAAGCTCTGTTGGTAGGTACCACGACCATACATGTGTGGGTATCTCCTCATTAATTCTTCGGCTAATGATTGAGGTGTCATCCCTTTGTTGAATAAGTCTGGATAGTCAGCTTTAAGGTTGGCAGAATCTCCAGCGAATAGTCTTTGGCTGACATCATTTAACTGACTCCAGTCGTAGATGTACTGCTGGTCTATTGGATTCTCTGAATCTTTTAGGATGTCTGCACGGCGCATACCAGTCCGTTTTGCGTATGTGTCAATATCAATCTCTTTCCCGTCTGGGTCATAGAAAGCAAAACCACCATCATCCTTGCGTAGTTTCTGGTATTTACTTGGGTCCATCTTATCTTGCAATGCTTGAATCTGTTGCTTACGAGCGGCCTCACGGCGTTTTTCTTCATCATCAGCCACCTGAGACGCAACAACTCCCATCCCCTGACCAGCCTTGCTAACACCACCAAGAGCAAACTTGCTACGCATAGCGTTAGCAATCTCTGGGATATAACTTGACGGAGCTGCTTGTCCAACTCCATTTAATACTGCTTGTGAAAATTGTTGTATTTGGTCCATTATGCGTATACCTGTCTGTTATATGCTATATCTTTTGCGCCATAACCGCTACCAGCTAACCCAGCTAAGAATTGTTCAATGCCAAGCTGTCTCTGATTCTCTGCATCAGCGTAAACAGCTGACATTCGTTCAGCTTCGTTGGACATCCTAAAGTTAGTTTCATCAAAGGCAAGGTCTTCTATGTAAGCATCTAAATCAAATTGAGCGGCTTTCGTCTTGCTAGTTGCCAACCTATTAGCTTGCTCATCACCTCTTGCTAAATCCTCAAAAGTTCGAGTCTTAAATAGTTGTTTAGCTTCTCGTTGACCTTGAAATTCATCAAGCTGGCGTTGGCTGGTAACATTGCGGAGACGAACCATATCTGAAGTCTGTTGTTTACCCATGCCAGTGGTAGCTGCGCCAGAGGCTGCAAGTTGCTCTGCGACTTGCCTATAGTTAGCATCAAAGCTTTGACCCTCATCTGTCTGGAATTGTGATTCTTTGGTGTTAATTGTGTCAACCGCCATTTGGGTATCTTCAGCGGTACGGGTTCTGTTAATGGCGTTAGTAGATAATGTGTCGGCAAGTTCCTGAGCCGTCTGTTCTTTCGTAAGGTTAAACTCACCCTGTTTGCGTACTCGCTTAGCCTGATTCTGCTCTAAGAAATTGTTTAATTTTTTCTCATACAAAGGGTTGACTGCTCGTTCAGCGGCGCTCTGAGCATTACGCCAGTTTGCCATAACATCAAATTTAGCAAGCTTTGGTTGCTGTGCCATCTGATTATTCAGCGCTCTGATTTGAGCCTGTAGGTCAGCCATATACTTAGCGTTATCGTTGTTGCTTTGAGTAGCACTGCCAGGAGCTGGACCAAGCCAGTCACCAGCATAGTTATATGCCCTACCATTAAAAGAGCCAACAGCCTTTGTCGGGTCCTGCCAGTTGGATGGTGTACTAGGCTGTTTCTTATTCTGCCCTTGTATGTTATCTACGAATGTCCAGGTTGCTGGGTTATACCATGCCATTTTTAAATTCTCCTAACATAGATTATGACCGTAAGCGTTGTATTTTTCAACTAATATCCTTTTGTATTATACGAATTTACACCACTTTGGTTTGACAAAATATAATATTTGATTCTCATTCTGTATAAGTTAGCTCCCGATGTGTACCCAACACCACCAAAAAAATCTTCAAGAAAGTGCTTGATATATAAGTTTGTTCCGTCAACTTCTACGAATAAAGCATCATAAACTGCACCACTACCACCACTATAGATAAACCTGTCTAAACCATACTTACCAGCTCTTGAGTCTGAAGTAGAACCGTTATACGAAATTGAATAAAAATAAACAAGCACATCTGGAGTGTATGGTAGGTTGTGTGGAATTGTTAATAATGTTTCTGATGTAGTTCCTGGTGATGCACCAGTAGTCCACCCAGTGCCACCAGTCATCTCGGTTATATCAAGGTGTGCTGGGGTCTTGATAAGACTTGCTTGTAAGTGGGGGCGGTCACTCTCATATCGATTGTCACCAATACCAACCGACTTACTGTCTTTCGCAATATAAATCCCTCTACGCTGTCTCATCCTGCTATCTCCGATGGGTCTCTAATTATGACATAAGCGACCCTACCACTAAAGACTGATTGTGCTCCAGTGAGCTTGATAGTAGTAGTGGTAGCCGTGATAAAACAGTTTAGACTGCCAAGTGAAGTGATTACTGGGGCACCCATTAGTGGGTCAGTATATATTCCTCCTGGGCCATCTGGGTCATATATTGCAAACAAATAAGTCGGTGGGTAGCCAATGTTATGAGTGATAACATCCGTTGGATTTGACGGGTTTTCCATAGCCTGTAACTGTCCTGGTAAGGAACCTGTAGTTGTGATGTCTATAGCTACACCATCAAGCGCATTCTGATAAGTTGACGCTAGCTTAAGCGTTGTGGTCGTAAGAGGTATTATGTAATAAGTGCTCGTAGACAGTGGCGATGGGTAGGTAACAAAGTCACTTGGAAAATATGCACACGCCTGTCCTACTGTCTGTGTCCACGGTATGTTTGTCCCAGAGAATGTGAGGATGTTGTTGGCGGTATCTATCGATGATACCGATGCACTACCATACCTACTCCACGGGTTTATATCTTGTACCCCAGTTTTGTGAATGGCTAAAGCTTTCGCATTTGTGTTGAGGGAAAAGTCAGACATCTCTTGATTGGACAAACTAGCTGTCGGGCTTCGTGGGTCAATGACTTTAGCCCCATACTTGCGAGCTGACATTCTAACTTTTGATTCTGGGCGTTCACCTTTATATTCATATTCTTTAGTAATATCAAGAGCAAACACTCTTAAGTAGATATTAATATTGAGTGGGGTAGTGGGGTCGCCAGTGAGCCACAAACCACGCAAATAAATTTTATTAGTAGTAGCGATAACTTGCGTATCACCAGTGATAAGGCTAGTGCCTATTTCTCTATAAGTGAATCCAGGTAGATACCCTAGGTTGTGCTGGGCTATCTCATAAACCCACCAAGTATTTGCAGCTGGCCAATCAGCCTTACTTATCTTAAACTCCCCCTCAAATAAAATATCAATAAAAGGCCACTTGTCATCAAGCACCTTTTGGTAGTCTGCCGCTCGCTTGAGTGGTACTCCCTCTTGGCTGATTTGGATTCCATATTCAGCCATACTACGACTCCATGTTACCTATGCGTGTAACCTCATTACCCTCACGGTCTTTAATAGAAATACGCTCACTCTGACCATTAAGCTCAATAGCAGTCCCGACTCGGATGACATCACCTAGCGAACCTGAAGTTTGTCTACCGTCAAAGTTTAGGTCTTGTGGTTTATAGGCTCGTGCGGCTCCAACATTTTTTAGAGATTTTTCAGAGACATTGCTACTTAGAGTACGGCGAAAAAACCTATTGTACCCAGAGTTTTCATAACTATTATCTTGGCCGTCTTTCACTTGGTATATCCTCTTCTGAGCTAAAGTACCATTCTATACCTTGGATAGATTGGGGCTCACCCTCACTAATCCCAACGATTGACGCTTCAATTGAAGAACCCCTGCTCGGTGCATCTTCACCCCTTTCAGGGAATTTGATATAGCATTCATCTTCAGTTATCTCACCGACCGTCTGAATGTCCTTACCACCTACTGAAATTTTAACTGTCATACCAGCAGCATTTTCTGAATAAATAAAACAGCCATCATACTTCTTAAGTTGAACGCCACCAAAATTATCTCTGCCCAAGTAAATCTCAAGTGGTATAGCTTGGTCGTAATCAAGATTCCCTGTGTCATCTATGTATAGATAGCCGTCATTACAGAAGAAGTATGGTTTGTTGAACCCAGTATAGTCATCGTTGTCAGAGAACAACGCTGGACGAGCGAGCCTATCAACAGACCACACATTGTCGTCAAAGCTATAAACTATTCTGATATATTCATTGCCCCGTCCTACATTGTTCTGACCAAGGTACAGATAATAAACATTGTCATTCACATTCGCACTAGCCACCGCTAGGTTGGTCAGCGGTATATACTTCATTATCTTCTTGTGAATGCCCCGTGAAATGTATTCTTGCTGTCCGCTTGATTCATTGCGAGCCCAGACTCTACCCTTAGCGTCAAGCCATACAATCCAGTCGTCATCTATGTTTCTAATGCTATCGTGAGAAATACACCCAACCGAGTTGTTGAATGTCACGGTGTTTGCACCATCAAATTTCTGACCTGAGTTCTTCGTGAACAAAAATAGTCGGTTGCTTGATTTGGCTACACCAGTAATCTCGTTGCTGGAGTCTATGCCTGGTAGCGTAGCTGTCCAGTCGGAATCTTCGGGAGTGGGGAAGTCTTGATTCCACAAGATGTTCAGAGTCCCTTTTCTGCCATCGAGCCATATCTCATCATTATCGGATAAAACATATGAAAGGTTAATCGTGTGAGTCCCCGTACCTTGAGATGTAATATCAATCGCCGTTCCTGCTGTAGCGTTAGCTGCTGTTGTAGCAAGCTTGATAACGGTAGAGCTGACATAGATTGAATAGTATGTCGTGCCAGAGACAAGCCCAGCTGGGACTGTGGTCGTTGATGTAATAGTCACTGGTGTACCAGTTGGGAATAGTGTAGCGCTTGATAGTGTGATTTCGTTGGTTGTTACATTCACCGCACTAGTGGCGAATGTTAGTGAATAAGGAGTAAAGAAAATCTTACTAAGAGACTTGTCTACTGTCGAAATAGTAATGTCGTACAATTTAGTATCAGTCCCTGCGTCATAAACATCAATAGCCATACCTGGCTTTAGGTAACGAACTGAATCAACAACGATACTGCTAAGCACACCCGTCTGGTTAGAGTTCACAAAGGTAACTGCTCCGAGTGGTCCAGAGCTCTTGTATGCCCTGTCTTTGTAACGAGTTGAACTTATCTTCACATTACACGCATAAAGCGCTCCTGCGTACTCTGCTAAGTAGCGACAGGCTGGCATATTAAGTATGTTCCTAGTGGTCGAAACATTTAATGACGAATTAACATTGCACGGCGTGATTGGGTCGCCAGTGGCTGGGTCGTAGCCAGTGACATATACCTCATCTAAATATAAAAAGAAATATACCTTAGCATTCACTGGTATTGTGGGCAAACCAGTCAAGGTTGTCCAGCTACCACCACTAGCTGGTTGCGTTCTGATAATAGTCGCTGTATTTCCACTATTATTTACCGCTACAAATCTTACATTTCCAGTAGAGTATTTAGCAATAAATCCACCAGTCGGGGTATTTTGACCACCAGCTCCGAAAGTGCTACCTACTCTATCACTACCATTCCTACGAACAACCGCCCCAAGCTCTACCCCGAACCTACCATTGCGAACATCCGATAACTCATTACCTTTCTTCATAAGAAAAGAAGTGGCGTTCTGTAAGCCACCAGATAAATCAAACTGTTTATATCGTGATAGATTGCTCATAGATGGAATCTCTTACGGTAGCCAGCCACATACTTTGGGGCGAATGACCGTGGGGTACCAGAGTCTAACCTATTGACTCGTTGCATCTT